>ERZ773001.615-NODE-615-length-13515-cov-53.9646_pt1 | contig 13515 bp, 13 predicted proteins | sample MGYA00511673_ERZ773001 | MGnify/ENA primary metagenome ERZ773001 (study PRJEB29015, sample SAMEA2738091) | human oral metagenome | biome: human oral; feature: human-associated habitat; material: saliva | place: China | collected 2162 ... | reverse complement strand
AAGGCCGTCTGAAAACGTTTTAGTGGGCTTCGATAAATGCAGCCACTTGGTCGGCATTGGTCAATGCGCTGCACGCGGCTTCTTTATTGATGCGTTTGGCGATGCCTGCGAGGACTTTGCCGGGGCCGCATTCGGCGGATTCGGTGATGCCTTCGGAAACAAGTACGTTGACGGTTTCTGTCCAGCGCACCGGGCTGTACAGTTGGCGTACCAAGGCATCTTTGATTTTGTCGGCATCATCGTAAGAGGTAACATCGGCGTTATGGATAACGCGGATTTGCGGTTGTTTGATGGTGATGTCTTTCAGTGCCTCGGCAAGTTTTTCCGCTGCAGGCTTCATGAGGCTGCAATGTGAAGGAACGGAAACGGGCAGCGGTAGGGCGCGTTTGGCTCCGGCTTCTTTGGCGGCGGCCATTGCGCGTTCGACTGCGGCGGTGTTACCGGCAATTACGACTTGGCCTGGGGAGTTGAAGTTGACGGCTTCAACGACTTCGCCTTGTGCAGCTTCGGCACAAATGGCTTTTACTTGATCGTCTTCCAAACCCAAGATAGCGGCCATTGCGCCTACGCCTTGCGGTACGGCAGATTGCATGAGTTCAGCGCGTAGGCGGACCAGTTTGACTGCGTCTGCGAAATCCAATGCGCCGGCAGCGACGAGGGCGGTGTATTCGCCGAGGCTGTGGCCTGCAACGACGGAAGGGATTTTACCGCCGGCTTCCAAGTAGGAGCAGTAGGTGGCAATGCCGGCAGCCAGCATGATGGGCTGGGTGTTGACAGTTTGTCCGATTAATTCGGCATCTTCGCCGTTAATCATTGCCCACAGGTCTTGACCCAATACGGCGGAAGCTTCGTCAAATGTGGCTTTAACGATGGCTTGCTCGGCAAAGCCGTTCATCATGCCTAGGCTTTGTGAGCCTTGTCCGGGGAAGAAGAATGCGAAAGACATGGTAATTCCTTATTGGTTTGAATGTTTGAGGGTGTCTGCCAGCAGAAGAAGGGTGGCGACAGTATTGGTTGCGGCGGTCAGCCGGAAGGTGCGGACAAATCCGGGTTTGCTGGTTTTGTGCCTGAATACGAGGCTGCCGCAATAACCGCCCGGCCAGCCACCAAGCAGGTTGAGCAGGTGCAATTTTGCTTCGGATATGCGTCTACCGTGGTTGCGTGCGCGCTGTTTGTCTAGGTAGTAAAGCAGGAAAACGTATGTACTCAGTGCGAGATAGGCGATTGCCAGTTTGGGCAATATTGCAGCTGTTATGCTGAAAAACAGGCTGCTGATGCAGAGTGCAAACGTTAGGGATTTCATGGGTTTGAGCAGAATAGGCCGTCTGAAAGGGGTGTTCAGACGGCCTAACCATTAGTATTTCACCAAAACCGCACCCCAGGCAAAACCGCCGCCGATGCCTTCAAGCAAGAGGTTTTGTCCGCGTTTGATTTGGCCGTTTTTGATGCCGACATCCAGTGCCAGTGGAATGGAGGCGGCGGACGTGTTGCCGTGGTCTTGGACGGTCAAGATCACTTTGTCCATGCTCAAGCCCAAGTGTTTGGCGGTAGAGTCGATAATGCGCTTGTTGGCTTGGTGTGGCACAATCCAATCGATTTGATCGGCGGTGTAACCGGCTTCTTCGATGACGTCATCTGCAATTTTTGCCAGCATTTTGACAGCAAACTTGAATACGCCGGGGCCGTCCATGCTGATGTAGGGCGAACCGCAAATCTGGCCGTTGGCGATTTGTCCCGGGACGTTCAAAAGGTTGAGGTAGTTGCCGTCGGCTTTGAGTTTGCCGTGGATGATGCCCGGTTCGTCAGATGCGCTTAAGACAACCGCACCCGCACCATCACCAAAGAGGACGCAGGTGGTGCGGTCGTTCCAATCGACGATGCGGCTGAAAGTTTCCGCGCCGATAACCAAAGCGTTTTTCGCCATGCCGCTTTTGATGTAGGCATTGGCAGTGGTCAGTGCATACATAAAACCGGCGCACACAGCTTGTACATCAAAGGCAGGACAGCCGTTGGCAATGCCTAATTTTTGCTGCACGATGGTTGCCGTAGAAGGGAATTGCATATCGGGAGTGGCTGTGGCGACGATAATCAGATCGATATCGTCAGCTTGTAAACCGGCATCTGCCAAGGCGCGGCGCGCTGACTCGGCGGCCAAATCGCTGGTTTTTTCGCTGTCGTCTGCAATATGGCGAAATTTGATACCTGTACGCGTGGTAATCCACTCGTCGGAAGTGTCCACTTTTTTTGCAAGGTCGTCATTGCTGACGCGGTTGGCAGGAAGGTAGCTGCCTGTACCGGAAATTTTGGCATATTGCATGAGCACGGCCTTTTTAGAGAGTTGATTCAGATAGTCGGGTATTGTAAGCGAAAATGGGAAAATTCCCAATATTAAGAATGAAGCCGGTAATCAAAGATAAAAACAGGCCGTCTGAACATTTTGAAGTTTCAGACGGCCTGTGTATATCAGCCTTAAGCTTCCGTTGCAGGAGCGACAGCTTCCAGTTCTGCTTTGGCAGCTTCCAAAGCGGCCAACTGGGTGGCTACGCCTTGTTCGATTTGAGCGAGGCCGGCAGATTTGGCTTCGTGGTAGGCCTCTTCCAAAGCATAACGGAAGCCGACTTCGTCGGTTCCGCCGTGGCTCTTAATCACGATACCGCGTAAACCAAGCAGGATGGCACCGTTAAATTTGCGCGGATCCAATTTGCCTTTCAAGCCTTTGAGCGCGGGCAGGGCGGCAATGGCGGCAAGTTTGTTGAACAGGGTACTTTGGAATTCGCGGCGGATGGCACCGCTCATGAATTTAACTGCGCCTTCGATGGTTTTGAGCATAACGTTGCCGACAAATCCGTCTGCGACAACAACATCGGCTTCGCCATACAAAACGCTATTGCTTTCGATATTGCCGATAAAGTTGAGTTTGCTGCTGCTTAACAGTTTAAAGGTTTGTTTGACGGCATCCGTACCCTTGATGTCTTCAGTGCCGACGTTCAAAAGGGCGACGCGCGGACTGCCTTTTTCTGGATGCAGCGCGTGTACCAGCTCGCTGCCGATGATGGCAAATTGAACCAGTTGTTCGGGCGTACAATCGACATTTGCACCCAAATCCAAAGCCAGGGTAACGTGTTCGCTGTCGGAAGGCAGGAATTTGGCGATAGCAGGGCGCTCAATGCCGGGAATGGTTTTGAGGACGAATCGGGCGGTCGCCATCAGTGCGCCGGTATTGCCTGCCGATACGGCGGCTTGCGCGTTGCCTTCTTTGACTTGGTTGATGGCGATGCGCATGGAGGATTCTTTTTTATTTTTCAGCGCAGATTGCGGCGCTTCATCCATTTCGACGACTTGCGCTGCATGGCAGACGGTAATGCGGTCCATAGGCGCGCCTGCCGAGCTTAATGCTTGGCGGACTGCTGCTTCATCTCCGACCATAATCAGATGTACGTCGGATTGCTGTTTCAGGAAATCCACTGCACCGGGGACGGTCATCGCAAGGCCTGCATCTCCGCCCATGGCATCTACGGCCAGTGTAATCATGTTGTTCTCCGGTTTGTGTGTTTCAGACGGCCTCAAACAATCGGACAAGCACTCTCATCTGATTTTCAGGAAATTGAATTGAAAATCAGATGAAAAGGCTTGTTGCGACGGTCGTGCCAGATTTATTGGTTTTGCGCGGCCAATTTGTTGTGTTCGTCGATGTCCAGCGCGTCCCAAGGATAGTTGATCCACCAGTCTTCAACGGTAATGCCGCTGAAATAAGGGATGCCTTCAGGAATTTTACCGACTTTGGCTTTGATTTTTTCATGTAATACTGCCACGCCGACAGTGCCGAAATCTTCTTTCAACAATTCGTTCAGGCAGAATTCCATGGTAACGCGGCTGTCGTCCACTTCATCAACGACCAGTACGTTTTTGCCTTTCAGGGTATCTGGAACGGGATCAAGCCATTGGACTTTTTTCACTTCCTCGGTAACTTGACCTTCGTTATCACTGTCGTAGTAGGCTGTGGTGACGGCGTAAATCGGAATTTCCAAGAAGCAGCGCAACATGCGGGCAGGGATAAAACCGCCGCCGCCAATGGCAATCATGGCATCGTATTTGGTGCCGGAGTTTTGGATTTTTTCCGCCAATCCTTTGATTACGCGGTGGATGTCGTCGTAGGTGTACCAGATTTTACGTTTCATGGTGTGCTTCCGAAGAGGAAAATACAGGGTGCAATGCAAAAAAGCCAGTCATTGCATGGCAATATTCTGGCTTTTTCAGTCAGACGAACGGATTATTCGCCTTTAGCTTTTACCACTTTACGGCCACGGTACATACCGTTTGGAGAAATGTGGTGTGGACGATGCACTTCGCCGGTTGCGCTGTCAACAGACAGAGAAGGCGCAGTCAGAGCGTCGTGTGAACGGTGCATACCGCGTTTAGAAGGGGATTTTTTGTTTTGTTGAACGGCCATTTCAAGCTCCTAGATAAATAAACTGTGTCCTAATTAACTGCTTTTCAAACCTGCTAAAACAGCAAAGGGGTTTGGTTTGTCCCGATTGACTTCTTCCAGTGTTCCATTGTTGCCGCAGTCTTCGTGTCGAGGGGAGAAAGGGAGCGACATCAGGATTTGGTCTTCAACCAGAGTCCGCACGTCAAGCTCTTTTTCGAGCAGCATGCCTTCCAATTCTTCATCGGCAAGCATGGCTTCGTCCAAACTCTCTTCATCGGCAAACAGGACGATACGGCTGGTTTCATCGAGCAGAAACGGCATGGGCGTAATGCAACGCTGGCAAATCAGGGGCATGTCGGCTTTGACGTTTAAATCGAGAAACAGACGTTGCAGCCGGTCGCGACCGCCTTGCAGCGTAAACGACACGCGTGTCTGTTTGTCGGCCGGATAATCGTGCGAACTGACTCGTTCATCCAATTCTTCGAGCAGGAAGCTGCCTTGCAGATTCTGCCCTTCGGCGGCGAAAACTTCTGGGTCAATCAAATTAGGGTATGACATAAACGGAGTATGATATAATTTCGGCGGTCTAACGTCAATGTTTTTAAGTAAAAATATGGAAGTAAAACTGCCTTTGGTTTTAGGGTCGAGTTCGGTTTTCCGCTGCGGACAGCTTCGCCGTTTGGGTGTCGATTTTCAGACGGCATCGCCTGATTTTGACGAAACGCCTATTGCGGGTGAGCATGCGGGCGAAACGGCGCTGCGTTTGGCTGAAGGCAAAGCCCGTTCATTGGCGGCAGCTTTCCCTGCCGCGCTGATTATCGGCGCAGACCAAGTCGCATGGTGCGAAGGACGGCAGTTGGGCAAGCCGATGAACGTCGCAAATGCACAACAGATGCTGGCGGACTTAAGCGGAAAACGGATTGAATTTTACAGTGCAATCGTGCTTTTGAATACTGCTACGGGCAAGGTTCAGCATCATGTCGATCATACGGTGGTTACCATGCGCCAGTTGACGCAGGAGCAAATCAGCCGATATTTGGAACGCGAGCCGGATGCGGTTTATTGTGCCGGTGCGGCGAAGAGCGAGGGTTTAGGCGCCGCTTTGTTGGAGCGGATTGAAAGTACGGATCCGAATGCTTTGATCGGCCTTCCGATTTTTCGTCTGATTGATTTTTTGAAAAACGAAGGTGTGGAAGTTTTATAGTTTGAGGCCGTCTGAAAGTGTTCAGACGGCCTGAGATTTTTTGGAGTTGCAAGAATGAAACCGATTTTGTATTTGATTCCTACCCCTTTGGGTGCGCCTGATACGCCATGCCTGTTGCCGCATGAACAACAGGCGATTGTCGGGCTGACGGATTTTGTCGTAGAAGCGGAAAAAACAGCGCGCGCGCATTTGAAACATTTGGGCGTGACTACGCCTATCCGCGAGCTGAATCTGCAAACGCTGAATGAACACACGGATTTGAAGACTTTGCCGGAATTGCTGAAACCTTTGCAAGAAGGGCGCAGTATGGGCATTGTCAGCGAGGCAGGTTGTCCGGCTGTTGCCGATCCGGGCGCGAATTTAGTGGCATTGGCGCATAAACACGGGTTTGAAGTACGGCCTTTGGTTGGGCCGTCCAGCTTGTTGCTGGCGCTGATGGCTTCGGGTGCGAATGGGCAAAACTTTGCATTTAAGGGTTATCTGCCGTCTGAAAAAAATGAGCGGATTCAGAGTTTGAAGGCTTTGGAGCAACGTTCGCGCCAGCAGAATGAAACGCAGCTGTTTATCGAAACGCCGTATCGCAACGATGCGTTGTTGGCTGATGCGGTGGAAAATCTGCATCCTGAAACGCGCTTATGTGTGGCTACGGACTTGACCTTGCCGACACAGGAAATCATCAGCCAGACGATTGCGCAGTGGCGAAAAAGAAAAGAAATGCCGAATTTGAAAAAACGCCCGACGATTTTTGTGTTGCATGCCGCTTAAAACTGGATTTGATTCAATCTAAAACTGTATTTGAGGAAATAAAAAAAGGCCGTCTGAACAACAGACGGCCTTTGTGTTGCCTAAACCTTTATCAAGAAACGACTTCACCTTGTGCGCGTTGTTTTTCGATGCTGCGGTTGATGTGCCATTGTTGGGCGATGGTCAAGAGGTTGTTGACTACCCAGTACAGAACCAAACCGGCAGGGAAGAAGAAGAACATGATGGAGAAAACCAAAGGCATAATTTTCATCATTTTCGCCTGCATAGGGTCGGTTGACGGCGGATTCAGATAAGTTTGTGCAAACATGGTTGCCGCCATAATCAAAGGCAGGATGTAGAAAGGATCCGGACGGCTCAAGTCGGTAATCCAACCCAACCAAGGCGCTTGGCGCAATTCTACGGAGGCGAACAATGCCCAGTACAGACCGATGAAGACGGGGATTTGCAACAGCATAGGCAGACAGCCGCCCAGCGGATTGATTTTCTCGTCTTTGTAAAGCTGCATCATGGCTTGTTGTTGCGCCATGCGGTCATCGCCGTATTTCTCTTTGATGGCTTGCAATTTAGGTGCGGCGGCACGCATTTTTGCCATAGAGCGGTAAGAGGCGTTGGTCAATGGGTACAGTATGGCTTTGACGATGATGGTCAAAACGATGATTGCCCAGCCCCAGTTGCCGATGATGTTGTGCAGTTGGTTCAAGAGCCAGAAGAGCGGGGAGGCGAACCAGTGTACTTTGCCGTAGTCTTTGGCCAGTTGCAGTTTGTCGGCGATATTGGCGATAACGGAAGTGGTTTGCGGACCGGCATACAGGTTGATGGCGGTTTCAGCTTTTGCGCCGGCTTGGATGGCGGCTAAAGGCACGCTGACGCTTGCGCTGTACAGGTTGTCGTTGCGACGTTTGATGTCAATGTTACATTCGCCTGCAGAGCATACGCTTTGGCCGTCTTTAGGCTGCAAAATCCAAGTGGACATGAAGTGGTGTTCAATCATGCCAAGCCAGCCGGTCGGGGTTTTGCGGATGTATTCGGCTTCGGATTTGCCGGATTTGGCATCGTCGTCCAAATCAGAGAAGCTGACTTTTTGGAAGCCGCCTTCAGGGGTGTAAACCACCGGGCCGACGTAAGAGCGGGTGAAGTAGCCTTGGCCTTCAGGTTCGCTGTGGTCGCGGACGATGCGGTAGTCTGCGCTCAGGTTGACGGGTTGGCCGTTGCTGTTGGTAATGTCAAAGCGGACGTTAACCAAGTAGCTGCCTTTGGTAAAAGTATAAACTTTGTCGATTTTCAGGCCGTTGGTTTCAGGTGCGCTCAGGCGGACTTCAACTTTGTCGCCTTCCAAACTGTATTGTTTTTGCGGAGCGGTAAAGCTGATGCCTTTCAGAACGTTGTTGCCTTGTGCGTCCAAAAGCTCGGATTGGGCAACGTAGGTGTAGTCTTTATCGTCGTTAAACAGGACGAAAGGTTTGTGTTCGTCGCCGGTTGCTTTGTATTGCAAGAGGGTCAGCTGACGCAGGTCGCCGCTTTTCTCATCGATGACGGCTTTAACCGTGTCTGTGGTAACGGTAATAGGAGAGGCCGGGGCAAGCGCGGCTTCGGAAGCGGCTTTTGCCGGAGCGGCGGCCGTTTGCTGTTGCGCGGCTTGTTGCGCCGGATTAGGTTTTGGGCTGGGGAAAAAATGTTCCCAGCCGGCAAAGATTGCCACTGAAATGGCAAAAAACGCCATTAGTCTTTTAAAATCCATAAGAGATTCCTGGAATTGACGGATAGGTAATCGAGATGAAAACTGCTTCAGACGGCATTATATAGAAACCGACGGGAAATTAAAGGAAATCGTGTTCTTTAAATGGTTGACAGCAGCATTATGGAACAGGGTCATGTCCGTGTCCGCCGAAAGGATGGCATCGTGCGATGCGTTTGATTGCCAGCCATCCGCCTTTGAATGCGCCGTATTTTTTGACGGCTTCGACTGCGTATTGTGAACAGGTCGGGGTGTAGCGGCAGCGCGGCGGAATGAGGGGGCTGATGCAGTATTGGTAAAAGCGGATGAGTGCAAGGAGGAGCTTGGAAAGCAGGATATTCATCGGCGTTTTTTCATCAGCTGGGCAAGTTGGTTTCGGGCTTCCGGAGCAGTTTCCTGATTAAACGCCTGGCGCACGCGCACAACAAAATCATGCGGCGGCAGCTGGTGTTGATTCAGCCTGAACCAGTCGCGGATAACGCGCTTCATGTAATTGCGCTCATGGGCGCGTTTGGCGGTCTTTTTGCTGACGACCAGGCCAAGGCGCGGATGGCCGAGCGCGTTGTCTGCGGACTGGGAGACTTGCAGCAAATCGCGGCTGCGTCGGTTTTTCAACGCAAAAACGGATGAAAAATCATCCGTTTTTAATAAGCGATACTGCTTCGAGAAGCCGTAATTCAAAATTATACAGCCAGGCGTTTGCGGCCTTTGGCGCGACGGGCAGCCAATACTGCGCGACCACCGCGGGTTTTGGAGCGAACCAAGAAGCCGTGGGTGCGTTTGCGTTTGGTAACGGAAGGTTGATAAGTGCGTTTCATGATGTTTCCTAAAAATTGGTAGATAATTAAACCGTGAATTACACTCCAATTTGCTGCTTTTGTCAATCAATATAAAAACTTTTCGTTGGCTAAAGTGTGACAACGGGTTTTATGCATTGATAGAATTTGTGGATAAAATTTTGCGGCGGTTGTGGATAAAAAAGAGCGGAATGGGTATAATCGCCCAACCTTGCTTTTCTCTGTGTGCAAGGCCGTCTGAAAGCAGCGGGAGTGTCGTAAAAATTTGATTTTTATCGGATTGTCTGTCTGCTCTGCCTTCTTGTATTTCCCAAATCTTCCATTTTCCGAGCTTAATCTCATGACGTTAGCTGAATTTTGGCCGCTGTGCCTTCGCCGCCTTCACGAAATGTTGCCTGCCGGGCAGTTTGCGCAATGGATTGCGCCTTTGACCGTGGGCGAAGAAAACGGCGTATGGGTGGTGTATGGTAAAAACCAATTTGCCTGCAATATGCTCAAAAGCCAGTTTGCCGCCAAAATTGACGCCGTGCGTGCCGAATTGGTGCCTCAGCAGGCTGCTTTTGCGTTTAAGCCGGGCGTAGGTGAGCATTATGAAATGGCGGCTCAGACTGTTGCGCCGATGCAAGTGCAAGAAGTCATTGAAGTTGAAGAATTTGTAGAGCCTGTTCAAATGTCTTTGCAAACTGCTGCAATAGAAGAAGATAGGCCGTCTGAAACGGGTTCCAAACCTGCCACTGCCATGACGGCTGCCGAGATTTTGGCGCAACGCATGAAAAACTTGCCGCATGAGCCTCAAGTGCAAACTGCTGCTCCGGCTGAGTCTAAAGCAGTTGCCAAAGCCAAAACTGACGCGCAACACGATGCGGAAGAAGCGCGCTACGAACAGACCAATCTGTCGCGCGACTATACATTTGAAACTTTGGTGGAAGGTAAGGGCAACCGCCTTGCCGCCGCAGCCGCCCAGGCGATTGCTGAAAATCCGGGGCAGGGCTACAACCCGTTTTTCTTATACGGCAGTACCGGTTTGGGTAAAACCCACTTGGTGCAAGCCATCGGCAACGAATTGCTGAAAAACCGTCCTGATGCCAAAGTGCGCTATATGCACTCGGACGACTATATCCGCAGCTTTATGAAGGCTGTGCGCAACAACACTTACGATGTGTTCAAGCAACAATACAAACAATATGACCTGCTGATTATCGACGATATTCAGTTCATCAAAGGCAAAGACCGTACGATGGAAGAGTTCTTCTATCTGTACAACCATTTTCACAACGAGAAAAAACAACTGATCCTAACGTGCGACGTATTGCCTGCCAAAATCGAGGGTATGGATGACCGTCTCAAGTCCCGTTTCTCATGGGGTTTGACGTTGGAACTCGAGCCGCCCGAATTGGAAATGCGCGTGGCGATTTTGCAGAAAAAGGCAGAAGCGGCCGGTATCAGTATCGAAGACGAAGCCGCTTTGTTTATCGCCAACCTAATCCGTTCCAATGTGCGCGAGTTGGAAGGTGCGTTCAACCGAGTCAGCGCCAGCAGCCGTTTTATGAATCGCCCCGTTATCGATATGGATTTGGCGCGTACGGCTTTACAGGATATTATTGCCGAGAAACACAAAGTCATTACCGCCGACATCATCATCGATGCGACAGCCAAATACTACCGTATTAAAATCAGCGATATATTGGGCAAAAAACGCACGCGCAATATTGCCCGTCCGCGCCAAGTTGCCATGAGCCTGACCAAAGAGCTGACCACGCTCAGCCTGCCTTCTATCGGCGATGCTTTTGGCGGTCGCGACCATACGACTGTGATGCACGGTGTCAAAGCGGTGGCGAAACTGCGCGAAGAAGATCCCGAATTGGCGCAAGACTATGAAAAACTGCTGATTTTAATTCAGAATTGACCCAATGCAATATTCAGACGGCCTGATGTCAATATGAGGCCGTCTGAAAACAAAAAATATTTTAAAATACCCAAATCAACCGATTTCAAATTCAAAGGAATGGAACATGCTGATTTTACAAGCCGATCGCGACAGTCTGCTCAAGCCGTTGCAAGCCGTTACCGGTATTGTCGAACGTCGCCATACTCTGCCGATTTTGTCCAATGTGTTGCTGGAAAGCAAAGACGGACAAACCAAACTTTTGGCAACCGACTTGGAAATCCAAATCAATACCGCCGGCCCTGAAAGTCAGGCAGGCGATTTCCGCATTACGACCAACGCTAAAAAATTCCAAGACATTTTGCGCGCCCTGCCTGACAGTGCGCTGGTATCACTGGATTGGGCGGACAACCGTTTGACTCTGCGCGCGGGCAAGTCCCGTTTTGCCCTGCAAACCCTGCCTGCTGAAGACTTTCCGTTGATGAACGTCGGCAGCGACGTCAGCGCGACTTTCTCGCTGACTCAAGAGACCTTCAAAACCATGCTTTCGCAAGTGCAATACAGCATGGCGGTTCAAGATATCCGCTATTACCTCAACGGCTTGCTGATGCAGGTCGAAGGAAACCAGCTGCGCCTTGTTGCAACCGACGGCCACCGCCTTGCTTATGCGGCCAGCCAAATTGAAGCAGAACTGCCGAAAACGGAAGTGATCCTGCCGCGCAAAACAGTATTGGAACTCTTCAAGCTGTTGAGCAATCCGTCCGAGTCCATCACCGTTGAGCTTTTGGACAATCAAGTACGCTTCCAATGCAATGGCACAACCATTGTCAGCAAAGTCATCGACGGCAAGTTCCCTGACTTTAACCGCGTGATTCCTTTGGATAACGACAAGATTTTCCTCGTATCCCGTACCCAGCTTTTGGGTGCGCTTGAACGTGCCGCCATTCTTGCCAATGAAAAATTCCGCGGCGCGCGACTGTTCCTGCAGCCTGGTTTGCTGAGTGTCGTATGTAGCAACAACGAGCAGGAAGAAGCGCGCGAAGAGCTGGAAATCGCTTACCAAGGCGGAGAACTCGAAGTCGGTTTCAATATCGGCTACCTGATGGATGTGTTGCGTAACATCCACTCCGACGATATGCAGCTTGCTTTTGGCGATGCCAACCGTTCAACGCTGTTTACCGTACCGAATAATCCGAACTTCAAATACATCGTAATGCCGATGCGTATTTAATTAGTGTGTGAACAAACAAAAAGAGCGTGTACGGTTACGGTACACGCTCTTTTTTATAGGATCGAATCAAAAGGCCGTCTGAAAATTGTTTTTCAGACGGCCTTTCTATCAAACCGGGATGATTCGGTTAAATAGGAAAACTGGGATTAACGTGGACGTGGTTCGCAGTTTTTTACCAGGAATGAGCCGTTAGGGGCGTTCACGCCAACTACTTCAGAAGTAGTGTGGGTGTTTTTGTCGATGAAACCGGCAGACATTGTATAGCCGCGGCGGTTGGTGAAAGTAGTGCCAGTGCTGTCAGAACGTTTTTTGTCGACAACCAAAGAGGCTTTTTTGCCACCGGCGTTTACGTCGGCAGTAACTGCACGGCCGCTACGGTCAAAGCCGTACATCACGTTCAGTGATTTGCCACCGTCACAACTGTAAGAAACGAAGCCGGCAGGTGCAGCGGCAGCGGAGAAGGAAACAGTAGCCAATGCGGCTGCAGTGATAACAGAAAGTAATTTCATGATCTAAGCTCCATATGAGGGTTGTGTGTTATCTTGCAAAGTGAGAAAGAGTTTTCGTTTGCAGATGAAGCGTATTTTAGGCGTTTTGTCGGTAGTGGCAATTAGGTAAATTGCAAAACAGTGTTTACTTATGGTTACTCGATTGTTTATTAATAGAAAGTTGTTTGTGATTTGGTGTTGCAAAGTGGTGATGCGGGTTGTTGCGGAATATATACATTAATGATTCTTTAAGAAATATAGCGAAAGAATACAAAAAAGGCCGTCTGAATATTCAGACGGCCTTTGATATGAAGCGGTTTACAAGAAGAAAATTGCAGCCACAGTCACGGCGATGATGCCGTAGATGGTCATCGGGATGACAGTTTTCTTGATGATGGCACCTTCGGCGTTGTTCACGTTCAACACGCTGCACACGGCGATGATGTTGTTGATGCAGACCATGTTGCCCATTGCGCCGCCGACAGATTGCAGGGCGAGGATGAGGGTAACGGACAGGCCGGTATCAAGCGCGATTTGTTGTTGAATCGGACCAAAAGTCAGGTTGGATACAGTGTTGGAGCCGGAGAAGAATGCACCGATTGCGCCCAAGTATGGGGAGAAGTACACCCAATGTTCGCCGGCCATATTGGCAAATTCTTTACCGATGATTTTTACCATGGAGTCATCGCCGCCAACCATCATCAGTTGAACCATAATCAACGCACCCATCAGGGCAAGCAGAGGTTTTTTGGTTTGGTTGAAGGTTGCAGCGTAGAAAGACCATGCGTCTTTGAATTTGGTTTTGTACAGCAGGATGCAGATCCAAACGGTGAAGACAAACGGAATCCAAGCCGGAACGTAGAGGGTTTGGTAGGAAGCGTTTACACCTTGGCCGAAGATGTTGCCGAAGGTAATGGTCAGGGAGTCGCTGACGGTGATTTTGGACAAATCAAACGGCAGTTGGAAGCTGAACCATTCTTC
>ERZ773001.606-NODE-606-length-13638-cov-4.31819_pt1 | contig 13638 bp, 13 predicted proteins | sample MGYA00511673_ERZ773001 | MGnify/ENA primary metagenome ERZ773001 (study PRJEB29015, sample SAMEA2738091) | human oral metagenome | biome: human oral; feature: human-associated habitat; material: saliva | place: China | collected 2162 ... | reverse complement strand
TTTACGTGAGCAATTAAGTTCCTGAATGGGTTCATTATGGTGATGGTATAGGCTTAGCTAGTTTAGATATCAGTGCTTTTCTTTTTCTTTTGCGCAAACAAACTTGGAATATATTACACTAATCAAGAAAGATGCGATCAGTAATACCAGAAAAACTATTTCAGCCATATCGCTGGATATAGTAAAAAACGTAATCATAGATACTAATCCCACAATTATTTGTAGTATGCCTAGAAATTTATTGCTCTTCTTCCACGTGACATCGTTATACTCAGACCAAGCGATTCTAATTCCAAGTATTGGATTTCTGGGTACAAACATGCATGCAGCTCCCGTTAATGCACTAACTGTGAATGCTATTAATAAAAAAACATCAAAGCTAGTCATTGTTATCCCCCTATTAAACTGAATGCTATCATAGAATTATGGTTAGCTATGTTATATACCTACGCACATAATATTACAAGTCTATTTTTATGGCGGAGAGATGAGGATTTTACGGCTCGACCGTTTCCTCTCTGGCTTCGCTTTTATCTTTAGCTGCTCGCCAATCGCGGACGGTCTGTGTCTGGGACCTGCCAGCCCTCTGCCTCTCTCCTCTCGGCATAGTGGGCTAGGTCCGCAGAACCCCTGGTGATTCAAATCCCTGTCTTTACATAAAAAATAGGTAGCACATAAAGTGCTACCTATTTTTATGGCGGAGAGAGGGGGATTTGAACCCCCGCACGGGAGTTACCCGCCTGCTGGTATTCGAAGCCAGTCCCTTCAGCCTCTTGGGTACCTCTCCACAAATGATATCCTGGAGACTAACGACCAATAAGGGTCAAAAGCCTCAACCAGAAACTAAGCCCAAGACGGGGGCGGAAGCTTCTGCAGGATACCGCGAAGGTCATTATAGCATAGGCTTATGGTGCACGCAAGTAGTCGCAAGCGACGTAACGATGCGCTTAGCTACTTATCCCTGCCCTTATCATGCTTCCCAATTGGCACTGCAGCTTTCTTTCTGCGCCTTTTAATTAGGCAAGCAATAACGATTAGAACAACTAGAACTGGGCCTAATACCATTGCTCCTAGATTAGAGATGTAGGCTTCGGAGGTAATCCAGCCTCTAGTCACATCCTGCTTCACGATAAGAGGTGCATCAGAAACGTACTTGCCATCGACATACACCTTTGCAACCGCCACCTGATCACCCTTCCTTAGTGGAGCCTTGACGGACCAATCACGCTTTATTTTTACAGTTATCTTTGCACGATCGCCCTTCTCGGTATACGCGTAAGCCGTCTCACTTGCATAGGCATCGACTATGGTGTTCTTGCCACCGCGAACTAGAATCTTTGTGACCTTCTTACCTTTTGCGACAGGCCTATTTACCTTTAGATATTTGTATGCATATTCAAAAATCGCTTTTGCATCCTTCGGACGATTTTCCTTATCATCACCGAACATCACAAGTAGCATCTTCAGATCTTTCTTATCATAAGCGAGCACAATCGAGGCTTCACCGTTCCAGAAACCAGTTTTGCCAGCAACTACACCCGAGTTCCTGGTGTTGATCAGGTCGGTATGGGATTTCATGACGCGCGCTTCGTTTAGGTTGGTCGCTCCCATCTCGTATTTCTTAGTGCTTGCAAATTTATAGACCTGTTTGTTCTTAAGCGCCGCCCTAGCAATCTTCATATAATCGCTAGCTGTAGTATAATGATTTTCTTCTTTCATTCCGTTCGGATTTACAAAATTAGTATCCTTACAGCCTAAAGCCTTTGCTTCGTCATTCATCATCTTAACGAATTCATCGACATTACCATTCGACACCACTTCTGCAAGACTATATGCGGCATCGTTCCCCGACAATATCATCAGTCCATACAGAAGCTGCCTAACCGTTACAACTTCACCCTCTTTTAGCTCCATTGAAGAACCACCGAGAGCAGCTGCCTCCCTCGATATCGTAACTTTCTGATCAAGATTTTTGATATGTTTAACGACTAGCAGCGCCGTCATCAGCTTCGTAGTGCTAAATGGAGCTACACGTTCATCCTTATTCTTCGAGAACACCACAGTATTCGTATTCTCGCTGTATAAAACCGCACTCTTTGCATTTATCTCAGGTTCATGCACCTTCTTTGCTTCGTTTGGCTTCTTAGATGCTTCCGATTGCTTAGATGATCTTGCTGAGCCTGTATCGTTAGCACCATATGAAAATATACATAATAAACCGGTGCTGAAGACCATAGTTATGCACAGCACCGTCAAAATCACTATTTTAAAACTCTTCTTGAGATTATCCCAAGCTTTCATCCCTAATCTCCAATCAAGATTTTTTCTTTACCTCATGTCGATATTCACACAATCGAATTCTAAGACCCATCACCTAAACCTGAAGATATGGCACTAGCACGCGCATCGCCCTATCCTTAATCTCTATCGTTAGCTCGTCAGTATCCGTTATCTCACCATCAACGACAAACTTCATGTGCCCTTTTCTAGGAACTATGTTGATCTCTCTTCCCTGCTTGAACTCAGTGATCTTCTCGATTCCCTTTATCTCATCAAGCTTTCCTTTTGAGAATTTTGGCAGAACCTTAAGCACAGTACGCCTTGGAATCTTATGCACTACTAACACGTCTGCTAGTCCATCGTCGAGCTTCGCTTTTGGGCTACTCTCGATTCCACCACCGCAAAATCTACCGTTTCCAATAGTGCACATCATTAACGGCCCCTTAAATAGCTGCTGTCCATCTATAGTAACCTGTAGGTTCTGTCCCGACTTCTCGATGAGGTTCAGTAAAATCGAAATCCCGTATGATAACGATCCGCCTATAAAAGTCTTTTTATTAAAATAAGTCGCCAATATCGCAACGTTCCCGTCAAATCCTATATTGAACGCATTGAGTCCGATTCTGTTATAGACCTTCCCATCTCTCTTGTATGAGTACGACATAACATCAATTACTTCTTCCTCAGCCAAGAGCTGTGACATGAGATCCCTATAGTCAGTATTTCTCGTTCCACCGAAGTTGCGGATAAGGTCATTTCCACTGCCAATCGGGATAACTCCGAGTGCTGCATTTGCATGGCCGTATACGCCATTTGCAACTTCATTTACAGTACCATCTCCACCGCATGCATAGATTCTGACTTCCTCACCATCACGCTCTGCTGCGGTCGCTACCTTATCTGCGATGTGCGTCGCAGAACCTGGTCCAGTCGTATAATGTAGCTCAATGTCGAATTCCGAATCTAGCGCCGCTGCGCTGATTTCTTTGCACAACTTGTCTGCCTTCTTGCCATTTCCAGCAATCGGATTAATGATAAATGCATATTTCACTTATAAATGCCCTCTTTTTATATTTATCGTTACATTTCCTGTTCACTATCATAAATTAGCTTTGGTCTCGCACCGAGGTAGTCTAGTGAAACGAGTTTATAGTCTATACCACCATGCTCGCCCTTGATACCATTGGTCCACGCGACCATACCATGAAGATGTCCGTAGACACACTGCGTAACACCGTATTCCTGCATAATTCTAGTAAATTCCGTCTCTTCCATCTTAGCCGGCGGATAGTGCATCGCCGTGATAATTCTCGATGCGCCCTTTTTCTTCGCCTCTACAAGGCTATTTCTAAGTCTGCCTTGCTCACGCAAATACATCTTTTCATCATGCTCTGTATACGTAGCAGCATCAGGTGTCGGCCAGCCGCGTGAGCCACAAATAGCAAGGTCTAGTGCCTCTACATAGTAGCAGTCATTTTGCAGAAAATGCATATCGTCGTAGAGTGTCCTAAGGTGCTGAATCCTGCACCACCAGAGATCATGGTTTCCGCGCAGCAGCACTTTCTGACCAGGCAGCTCATGAATCCAGGTCAGGTCAGCCATCGCCTCGTCTAGCTTCAGACCCCACGATATATCTCCTGCAATTATTACAATATCATCGTCTGTAACCAGCTCAGCCCAAGCGCATTTTACTCGCTCTGCATGGTCTCCCCAGCCAGGTCCAAAGACGTCCATCGGCTTATCTATTCTCTCATCAAAGGAAAGATGAAGATCCGCAATGGCGTATATTTTCATACTTATTCCTCTTCGCCTTCAATATTATTAACTCTCTGTAGCACCCTCTTCATCTGACGCATGCGCACACCTGCCAGTTCATCGATATCATCACTAGCTTGCTTTAGATGTCCTTGCGACTTGGCTAGAACCACCTCAAATCTTTCAAATTCCTTCTGTACAGCGTGCAGCAACTCCCACACTTCACTACTCTTCTTCTCTATCGCTAGAGTGTTGAAGCCCATCTGAAGACTATTAAGGAGTGCTGCCATCGTGGTCGGTCCAGCAATGGTTACCTTGTACTTCCTCTGCAGTGGTTCGATGAGTCCAGCATTAATCGCTTCAGAATACAGTCCTTCGAACGGAAGGAAGAGTATTGCAAAATCCGTCGTAATCGGTGGGTTAATATACTTCGAGTTGATGTCTTTGGCTTCACTCTCGATTCTATTAACGAGCTTCTTCTTCGCCTCGCTAATCGCCTCTTTCTCCCCTAGGTCATACGCTTCAAGCAGTGTGTTATAAGCATCTCCAGGGAACTTCGCATCGATAGGGAGAAACACATCGTGCTCATCCGTTCCAGGAAGTCTAATCGCAAACTCGACATTCTCCCTGCTGTTCTCCTTAAGCCTCGCATTCTTAACGTAGTGACTAGGCGGAAGCATCTGCTCGAGAATAGACCCAAGCTGCACTTCACCGAGTATACCGCGAGTCTTTACATTGGACAGTATCTTTCTGAGGTCGCCAACTCCCTGTGCAACTGACTGCATCTCACCTAGTCCTCGGTACACTTGCTCTAGTCTCTCGTTCACTAATCCAAAGGACTTTGTTAGCCTTGTATCCAAAGTCGTCTGCAGTTTCTCATCGACCGTATGGCGTATATTCTCGATCTGCGTGTTATTCTCAGCACGAAGCCTCGCCATGCTGTCATTGAGCTCTTTGAGCCTCAAATCCTGATGCTCGGACATCGTCATCTGGCTCTTAGCAATAGCATCGCCATACGCCTTAAAATACGTATCCATTCGCTCCTCATTGCCTTTCGTGCGCATCAGAACGAGGATGCTCATGAGCATCGATCCCAAACACATAATTAATAACAATATCATAATAGTATTCATATATTTATTGCTTTACCTTTATGCTTTGACCTTCCAGCTACGCATCTCGGAGATTATCTTATAGATAACACCGCTGGTATATCCTCTGTTCTCTAGCTTTCTAGCCATAGATGCTATCTTGCGTTCATCCAGATATTCTGCCTCTTCGCTATATGAAGGATCCAGTAGCACGGTTTCAACCGAGTTCTCGTACCCTCTCATCGCTTCGGAACCGTATATGCTCTCTGCCGCTATTCGCCTAGCATTTGCAAGCTCATCTACGCCCGCTTCGTACTTATAATCTTCTAAAGCATTTTCTGCAGTTAGAGCATCGACACCCTTCTGCTCAAGTTCACGCTTCGCTCTCATACCGCCCCTAAGCTTCTCAAAGGAATTCCTGTAGAAAGCGAGTGCGTATTCATAGTCATCTATGTAGTGGTGAGCCTTAAGGTCATCAATCGCCCCCTCTATCTCGGAGTCCTCATATTCCTTTTCCTTAAGGTGCTGACGCATCTCCTGCTCAGTTCTCATGCGGTGCGATAGGTATCTCATAGCCTCATCACCGACGCCGCGTTTCTTGCTCATATCCCCATATACTCCTATCGGTAATAAATTTTGCGTTAGTATCCCTGCTGCCGCGCACCTTAGGCACTAATATATCACCCATATTTATTAATCAAGCGTAGATACCTGCAGATTATTAGTTCCTCCAAATGCAGAATCATCTCTTACCGCTACTGCTAAATGAGGGAGTCCCTCTCTCTTGCACTCTTTATCGCTATGTATAGTCTCCGCATTGTCAGCACTACACATCTCAATACCTGGCAAAATATCATAGATATGCCACAAAGCGCCTCCATATATAGCACTATCCCACATTGTGCTAGGAGCATCATAAAAAACAGAACTTCCGGCAGCTTTGATAAGCGCCTCTCTCCTAGACCAAATTCGGAAGAATTCATCTATTCCTAGCTGTCTAACGCTCTCTTGCTCATCTTTATGGTAGAACTTTGCTGCGATTTTTTCCAGCTTCGCTTCTCTATTATACTGTATATCGAGTCCGCATGGTGCATCTGAAAAAATGATCGCCCAAGTATTCTCGCTATGAGATATCGAATAGTCTGGAATCCTAGCGATATGAGGTTTTCCATTTTTATTGAACTCGATATTATCCGATATATAACCTAGTAGCTCTACATCTGTAAGTGTAGCTAATTCAGGCGGAACATCTAAGTTACACCCACTCCCAGCAAGCTTTCTAATACTCCTTGCAAGCAGTTCCCTACTATGTGCAGAATCCCTCTTGTATTCATTTGTATAGAATAAATACATAGCGACCTCCTACTTGCCCTCAAGCAGCTTCATCGCTTCTTGAATTGCTACGTCTCCAGACTTTGCTTCCACATTAGGCGTTACGCCTTTTTCATTTATCCTTTTGCCATTTGGATCGATATACTCAGCAGTAGTCAGTTTCACTACAGATCCGTCCTTAATTTTAAATACCGTCTGGATTACACCTTTTCCATATGTCTTGGTACCGATTATTTTAACACCATTCGCTTTTAGTACCGCCGCAAATATCTCTGCAGCACTAGCCGTATCTTGATCTACAAGGACTGCAAGCTTTACATCAGCCGAACTGTTATCCGAAGTGTATTTCTTCGTCTTTTTCTTAGAAACTATCTTGCCAAGCTTCGCTTTTTTAAGAACTTTGTCTGCTGAGCCAAATGCTTCTTCGACTACCCCTCCGGTATTGCCGCGTATATCAACGATGATCTTGTCGCAATCCTCGGTTTTAAGCATCTCTATAGCGTTTTTGAATGATTTTGAAGTTCCCTTTCTAAATGTACTGATACGAATGTAACCGATGTGCTTAGATGCGTCCTTCACCTCATATGCCACTCCATCATCTTCAACTTTGGAGCGTGTCAGTTTATACTTCTTAACTATCCCACCGCGTGAGATGGTAAATTCCACATCATTATCTTTATGATTATCCATGAGTTTAACTGCATCATCGAGGCTTTTAACACTTTTACCGTCAATCTTGAGCAGTACATCTCCTGCTGTTATCCCTGAATGCTCAGCATCGCTACCCGAGAGCACCCTATTCACCACGATTTTATCATTTTCATCGAGTTTAAGGGCAACCCCAACACCAGAATACGAAGTTAAATATCTGCGCTCAAATGCTTCGTACTCTTTCTCCGTCATATATTCTGCGTATTTGTCGTCTACAGTTTTGAGAATACCACTTGCGATGGCTTTGTCTATCCCATCATCATCCTGTTTATAATACGCCTTATTATTGATTATCTTCTGCAAATCGTAGTACTTTCTAAACTCATCATTAAGAGCTTCATACTGGTCGAGTTTATACTGAGAAATCAACCTGCCACCAAGAACACCATACATAAAGATGACAGCGCAAATCACCGCAGTTCCAAAGCCTGCAGTAAATGCGATTATCAATGTTCTATGCCTCTTCAACATCGAGGACTCTGATTTGAACATTTTCCCTGTCCTTCCACCTATTTATATCCATAACCCCATATACAGTTATTGGCTTATTGCTAGTTATGCGTTCATATACATCAATCGCCTTATTGAACAATATGCACTGTACAGCACTTCCTCTCTGCACCACAGAAAATCTCGCATGCTTATTATCCGACAAGAACTTCCAATCTACGACCTGAACTTTTTCAAACTTAAATATAGGTTCTGGATTCCCCGTTCCAAATGGTGCAAATAACTCGAGCGCCTTCGCAAGCTCTATGGTCACCTCCGAAACAAATATATCTAAATCAGCATCGATTCTCCTATCAAATAGTGATTCGTTATCCGCAAGTAGTCCCGCCACATCTTCATTAAGCACAGCCCTGAGCTTATCAAGATTCTCTGATTCCATCGTAAAACCACAAGCTGCCTTGTGTCCACCAAATTTAACAAAGTAATCTGAATGACGATTCAAGAGTGTATAGAGGTCAATACCTTCTATAGAACGACCAGTTCCCTTTAGCTGTCCATCATTCGGAGAAACTATGACAACCGGTCGATTGTAACGCTCCTTGAGGTTACCTGCTACTATTCCAAGTATGCCTTCATGTGCGTGTTCAGCCTCAATCATAATGAAGTCACCCTTTTCAAGCTCATCGTCAGCAAGATTTATGCAGCTTTCAAATGCCTCTTTCTGTAGTTCTCTGCGCTTCGTATTAGTCTCCATAAGTTTAGTGCACAGACTTTCAATTTCATCTTCATCTTCGGATAGTAGAACTCTTACTCCGAGTGATGCATCTCCGAGCCTTCCTGCAGCATTAATCCTAGGAACTAGTGAAAAAGCAACGTTAGTAGAGGTGATATTGTTACAATCTACACCTGATAGTTCTGCGAGTCTTCTAAGCCCCTTATTCTTAAAACCAAGCCTCATTAGTCTGAGACCGTATTTTACCAGCGAACGGTTCTCATCCACTAGTGGCATTACATCGCCAATTGTACCGATTGCAACGAGCTCAAGAACTTCCGTGATTAGACTACGAGGAATCTCACAGTTACGACTTAATGCAAGTGCAAGTTTGTATGCTACCCCGACTCCAGCGAGTCCTTTGAATGGATATGTGTCATCAGGAGCCTTTGGATTAATAACGATTCCAGGTGCAACTACGTCTTTGATAGTATGGTGATCTGTAACAATAGTCTCGATACCTAGGCTATTTGCATAAGCCACTTCTTCCACTGATACAGAGCCACAGTCAACCGTGACGATAACCTCACCTTCATCCTGATATATCTGATCTATAGCAGCCTTGTTCAGTCCGTACCCTTCATCAAGTCTAGATGGTATGTAATATGTAACATTATCTGTGAGTGCACCAATAACCTTCATCAGGAGAGCTGTTGAAGTTACACCATCGCAATCATAGTCACCATATATAACAATTTTAGAACCGCTATATATAGCATCTAACAACAAATCCACTCCCGCGTGCATATTTGCTAGCAGGAATGGATCATATGCGAGCTTAGGGCTCGGAGAGAGGAACTCATCGAGCTCCGCATCTCCTTCAATCCCTCTTTTTCTTAATAATTCACTCAGCACTGGAGTGCTTTTAAAAATATCTATATTCATATAATTAGAATAAACTCATTGGGTTAATATACGTGCCGTTCTTGATTAAGCTGAAATGAAGATGTGGACCTGTTGACCAGCCCGTACTTCCGATATATCCAACAACCTGCCCCTTAGTTACATACTGTCCATTAGATACTGCAAATCCACTCATATGTCCATATAGAGTAGTGTATCCGTTTCCAATTGAAATCATAACGCAGTTGCCGTAGCCACCATAGTACGAAGCCTTAGTAACGTATCCATTTGCAATTGCTCTGATAGGTGTTCCAGTTCTTAGTCCAGAAACGTCTACTCCATCGTGGTACTTCTTGGTCTTGAATATTGGGTGAACTCTCCATCCGAAAGGCGAAGTTATAGTTCCACCACTTACTGGCCACTGATATCCACTTGAAGTAGCTGGTGTACTTGGACTGCTAGTCGAACTTGAGCTACTTGAACTAGAACTAGAACTGTTTGAACTGCTTGAACTTGAGCTACTCGAGCTTGAGCTGTTCGAAGATGCCTGGGCCGCCTGCTGTTTTCTTAGCTTCTCTTCCGCTGCCGCCTGAGCTGCTGCTGCCTCTGCAGCAAGCTTATTTCCTTCAGCGTTCAGCTGATCCTGCTGCTTAGCATATTCATCTGCAAGCCCCTTGTATTTTTCGCGAGTTGCCTCGACTTCTTTTTTATTCTGCTCGAGGATTTTCTCCTGCTTAATCTGCTGTTGCTGAAGTGCTTCGATTTCCTTATAATCCTTCTGAAGCGAGCTGAGAAGCTTCTTATCACTGGAGAGTACTCGCTGAACCATGCTCACATTAGTGATGAGTTCGCTTACGTTACCCGAGCTTAGTATTACGTTGATAAATCCAGCAGTACCTGTCTTATACATAGCTCTAAGTCTTGAGTTAAGAGCTTCAGTCTGCTTGCTTACTGAAGCTTTCTTCGCTTCGAGCTTAGCCTGCGTTGCGTTAATTTCTGCCTGGGCAGCATTGATGTTTGCCTCTAGCTCTTCTACCTTCTTAGTAGCCTCTCCAACCTTAGCGCTGAACTCTGCGGATTTTGCACCAGCAGCAGCTGCTTCCTTCTTCTTCTGAGAGGCACTTGTTGCATATGACGGATCCGCTGCCACGAACGCTGAAACAACCATAGTTAAGGCGAGCAGCAAAACCACTACACACTTTGTTTTATTCACCCTAGTCATACATCTCCTCCTTATCTATCTAGGAACCTTCTTATCGAAATTATACTTCCGCAAGTACCTACTCCAACTCCAAGCGCAATGAATATAAGCATTACGTTAGGAATCAAGTAACTAGTCGGAACTACTGGCACTGACAGCATTCTCATGATATCAGGTCCGACAACTCCAATAAGCTTGGAATATATCACGTACATGAGTGACGTGGAAATTGTCGCCGACACGAAACCGAGAATAATTCCTTCAAATAGGAATGGCCCTCTTACGAACCAGTCAGTTGCTCCGAGGTACTTCATGATGCTAATCTCCTTGGAACGAGCAAATACAGTGAGCTTAATAGTATTTGCAACGATGATAACCGATACAATTATCAGGAATATCATAGTAATGATGGATGCAGTCTGTATGAAGTTCGTAATTCTCTGTAGCTTCTCAACTGTGTCCTGATAATACTTTATATCTTCAACACCTGATATAGATGTTACACTCTTGGAAATCTTATCCGCTACCGATTTGTCCTTAACATACACAAGATATGAGTTAGGCAACGGATTGTCCGCAAGGCTGTCGAGCAGATAACCATTATCACCCCAACGCTTCTTCATAATCTTAATGGCATCAGCCTTAGATCTGTATTCAACCTTGTCTACACCTTTGGTAGACTTGAGCTTGCTTCCGATATCGTTGTTGATAGCGTCAGTGTTGTCATCATTTAGAAAAACCTCAACGATATTGTAATCCTGCTTGATAACATTAGCGAATAGATCAACATTTACAAAAGACACGAAGAATAGTCCGAGAATAAGCATCATCGCTGAAATAGCGAGTACCGCTGTGATATTCATACCTTTATTACGACCGATCTGTGAAATCGACTGCTTGAGTGTATATCTTGTTCTAGAAAACATATTGATCCACCCCCTCGTCGTAATCGTAATACTCTTCTTCGTTATAGAATCCATACTGCCCCTGTTCATCACGGACAATATGGCCATCTTCAATCGCAACTACACGCTTATTCATCTGGTCTACGATATCCTTAGCGTGTGTAACCATGAGGATTGTGGTGCCACGAAGATTAATTTTATCTAAGATATCCATAATCTCCATAGCTGTAATCGGGTCAAGGTTTCCAGTAGGCTCATCGGCAATAAGCACTCTTGGGTTATTGACAATCGCACGTGCGATTCCTACACGCTGCTGTTCACCAGCACTGAGCTCATTAGGGTATCTGTCCTTCTTATCGAGAATACCAACGAGATCAAGCACGTATGGGACCTGCCTTCTAATATCTTTGCGCTTTGCATGAACTACTTCCATGGCAAAAGCGACATTCTCATATACAGTCTTCTTTTCGAGAAGTCTGAAGTCTTGGAACACCATTCCAATCTTCTGTCTTAGCTCTGGAATTTCCCTTCTAGACAGCCTAGTTATATCTTTACCTGCAACTACAATAGTACCCTTGTCAGTGCTAATCTCATTGAGTATCAGCCTAACAAATGTAGTTTTGCCCGCACCACTCGGTCCTACAAGAAACACGAAGTCGCCCTTCTCAATACGAACGGTCGCATTCTCTAGACCTACATTGTTGCCATAATGCTTAGTAACATTCTTAAATTCGATCATATGACCTCCTAAACATACCAACAGATTGTAATATTATACACTAGAAACGCTGAAAAATAAACAAAAGGCACTATAAAAGCACGGCATAGAAGCCCTATACCGTGCCGAAATTAAACTATTTTAATCATAAACCTTCACATAAAAACTAAATAGCGCAAAATATTGTTGTGCAAACAATTAGAACCACTATATATCAGTAATTTCACGCATTATTAGCTCAATACCTTGGACAAGAAATTCTTAGTTCTCTCTTCTGATGGATTTACGAGAACCTCAAGCGGTGTACCCTGTTCGACTATTACACCCTCGTCCATAAAGATAACCTTATCTGCAACTTCCTTGGCAAACCCCATCTCGTGAGTAACAACAATCATCGCTAGCCCTTCCTTGGCGAGGTCTTTCATTACATCGAGAACTTCTCCAACCATCTCGGGATCGAGCGCAGATGTCGGTTCGTCAAATAGCATTATCTCAGGATCCATAGCTAAAGCTCTTGCGATCGCAACACGTTGCTGCTGGCCGCCTGACAGCGAACGCGGATATGCGTTTGCTTTACTGTCAAGTCCGACTCTCGACAAAAGCTCCATAGCTTTTGTTTCTGCTTCTACTTTGCTAACACCTTTTACGTTAATAGGTGCACAGGTTACATTTTCAAGCACAGTCATGTGCGGAAACAGGTTGAAGTTCTGGAATACCATGCCCATCTTGGTTCTAATCTCATTGATATTCTGGTTAGTAACGAGTTCACCGTCAACAAACACCTCTCCAGATGTCGGAACCTCAAGCAAGTTGATGCATCTTAGCATAGTCGATTTGCCAGATCCCGATGGTCCTACAATACATAGAACCTCTGATTCACTTACGGTCTGATCGATACCCTTGAGCACTTCGTTATTTCCATATGATTTATAAAGCTTCTTAATCTCTATCATTATGCTGCTCCTCCCTCGAGCACTGATTTATTATTTTCCTCAACCACTTCCTTCTTGTTACCCTTGCCACGTTCTTCCAAAACCGAAATGAGCTTGGATAATGGAAGTGTTAGCACCAAGTACGCAAGTGCAACTCCTATGTATGCTGGAAATGCATCAAACGTAGCTGCGCTGAGCAGTGTGCCCTTACGTAAGATTTCGTGAACTCCAACATAACTAAGAACCGATGTCTCCTTAATAAGTGTTACGAACTCATTTCCAACCGCCGGAAGTATAATTTTAACAGCCTGCGGAATAATTATAAGTCTCATTGCCATAGCCTTACTCATACCAAGGGACCTCGCTGCCTCCATCTGCCCTTTATCTACGGCCTGAATTCCACTACGGATTACTTCAGACATGTATGCTGCGCTGTTAAGTCCACATACGATTATAGCAGGAATAATAAGATTCGCCCATTTAAAGTAAAATACATGTCTCTGTATAAATTCCGGTAGCCCATATGCAAAAATAAGAGCCTGTACTAGCATAGGAGTACCCCTAACTATATCTACGTATATCTTTGAAATCCAGCTAATAAATTTATTTCTAGATGTTCTCATAAGTGCAATCAAAAGTCCGACTGCA
>ERZ773001.605-NODE-605-length-13640-cov-7.08031_pt1 | contig 13640 bp, 10 predicted proteins | sample MGYA00511673_ERZ773001 | MGnify/ENA primary metagenome ERZ773001 (study PRJEB29015, sample SAMEA2738091) | human oral metagenome | biome: human oral; feature: human-associated habitat; material: saliva | place: China | collected 2162 ... | reverse complement strand
GTGAAAGTATGCTGGCATGTTTATTCACTGCTTTCTATACCTTCCCGATGATAGAACAACTAAAATCACAACAGTTTTATCTCAATTACTATGCATCTAGTTCCGCATTAGAAAATCATGCAATGGCATTCTGGCAATTCTTTGCCAACCAAACTGTGTTTGGTTTATCAGGCAATCAATATAATGCAAGTAATGCTATGGTCGTTAACATTGGTTTATTTTTGAGTATTGCACCTATCAGTTATCTCTTTCTAAGTAAGAAAGAGAAACATACATTTCTAACTATCATGTTAGTAATCGGATGGATTTGTATGGTATTACCTGCAAAGATATTCCCTTGGAAGTACATGTCATTTGCTCGAGTATTACAGTTTCCATGGCGATTAAACATGTTGGCATTACCACTATTATGTATTCCTTCTGTAATAGGTATCGAAAAGTTTACACATAAACTAAAGTATTTACCTATCTGCTTAGTATTGTTATTAAGTTTAGAAGGAATCTACCATCTCTATCCTGCAACGAAACGTACATTTATCATGCCACACAATACCACATGGCAAGAAGTAACCGATGGCAAACTCATTGATCCATACTACTCTGCACAGTACATGCGTGTAGAACTTGCCGGAGGCGATTATTTGCCTTATAACTCTCCTGATTTCCGTAGTTATACAAAGACAATTCAAACTCCATCAGGTGAAACAATTACAACTGGTGAATGGATTGACTATGGTAGTTACCGCTTTACAATGACCAATCCACAAACTGTTGTACTACCTATTACGTATTACAAAGGATATATCGTTCGCAATATTGATACAGCAGAGATTCTAGAGACCTCATTAAGTCACAATGGTCTTGTCAGTTTTTCAATACCAACTGCTGGTACTTATGTATGTCAATACCAAAACACCATCATACGTATGGTATCTATATGGATTTCTATTCTTACATGCATGACTTGTATTTGCTATATCATTTATCGTAAACGAAAAAAGGATATTCTATAACAATATCCTTTTCGTTTATTTAGATTTGGTACCACTTGATTTCGTTAGCTTCTAAGTGTAATGAGAACGATGTTCCATCTCCACGGTAGATAACAGTATCTTGTGGTTCATATGTGTTGTTTACAACGCAATAGCTTTGTGTAGAAGGATATACATTTACGTCAACGTTATAGTTTTCAGAATACCACTTCTTCATGTCTTCTTCGCGATGGCAACTGTAGTAGATTGCACGATAGAGAAGTCTTGCATTTTCGAAACTGAATGGTAAACCATTCATGTATACTGCTCTACCCTTACCATATTCATTAACTGCTAGCTTCACACTGAGGTCTTCTTGCTTGATAACCTTTGTACCTGGTAGTGCATAAACGCTATTTACGTTTTCGCCCCAGTCTTCATGTTCTAACTGTTCTGTAATGAAGTGATCATGACATTCCCAGTTGTACTTGTCTGTATGAAGTGTGAAGTCTAGTTCTTTATCAACACCTAATACATCATACAGTGTGAAGAACTTACCATTTCTTGCACAAGCTGTAGGTTCACCAATACCGATGAAACCTCCACCATTGTCTACATAACGACGCAGGATTGTGATAATCTTTTCATCGAATTCTTCACCACCACTAAAGCTTGTGTAACTACTACCGTAGTTTAGTACTACATCAATATCATTTAAGATATCTGGATTTTCACGTAGTTCTTCAAAACTGATGAACTTCACATCAAATGGGAAACCACTAAGTGATTCAAGAACACCTGTATAGGAGTAGATTTGCTTGTAGCGAATTGCGTGATGCACAAGATGTGCACCCCAACGGCGAAGCTCGCCATAGCTATTTAATACAGCAACCTTGAGTAAGTTATGTGGTGTTTGTTTTCCTACATGTTCATAGAGTTCTCTAAATTCATCGCATACTTCAGAAACATACTCGATAAACTCTGGGAACTTTAATGCAAGTTTTAAGTATCCACCATAGCCGATACGATCAACTGGTGAACGTAAGATTGCACGACGTGCTGTTACCCAGTTTACTTTCGCTTCTTGTAATGGATCTCCACCTTCATGGAATGTATCTGGGAAGAAGTATGGTAAGAATCTACCTTCTGTATACTTCACACCCTTGATATCAGAAATTAAGCGTAATGTAGAACCTGAACCAACACTACCTACAACAGCATCTAATCCAATTTCAGAGAAGTACTTACCATATGGTTCTGTACCAATCCAATGGTCTCCTAAGAACATCATCGCTTCCTTACCATAGGAATGACAGATATCTACGAGAACCTTTGCAAGCTTGCATACTTCTCTTTGTTGGAAGTCGATAAAGTCTTTATATTCCTTGGAAGGAACACAGAACTGACTGTTATGGAAGCCTTTGTTAATAATAAATTCTGGACGGAACTGATAGCCAACTTCCTTTTCAAACTGTTCCAAAATATATGGTGATACAGATGCACTATATCCATACCAGTCAACAAACTTCTCACGAGCGAACTCATCAAACTGTAGTGTGAACTGATGGAAGAATGTTGTAAAGCGTACAACATTTACATCTTCTCTTTCTTTACAGAACTGATGTAACTTCTCAATGACATGTTTCTGTGTTTCTGGTAAACGTACATCTAATGTCATCTGATGTTCTTCATCTACCCAATCATTTGTTAAGAAGTTATACATGTGAACTGGATCCCACACGATAAATGCTAAGAAGCTGACTGTGTATGCATGATAAGGAATTGCTTCCTCAATCACCACATCACCATTTTCTTCATTAAAATACCAATTTGAAACAACTGTATCTGTTGTACGATCAATCACTTCCCACCAACGATGAATATCATTTGTTGGATTTACTTTGAATTGATCCTTGTAGAAATGTTCCATGATTTTGATGCGTAAGCATGTATCTTTTGCAGTAACGAAGTCACTCATCAAATACATCTGTTGCATCTCATCAGGATGTTCTTTTGCCCACGCATTATCTTTGCGTGTTGTGTAATATGTAGCGTATTGCTTAATATCCATCTTTCGTAACGCTTCAGGCATATCTGTGCCATCGCAATCACGAATTGCATCAGCCTTCCACTTCTTGATGATTTCGATTGTATCCTCAATCACATCAATATCGGTTGGAACTGTAACTCTTCCTGTACTCATACTTAATTAATCTCCCTTAAACGATACGGTTTTCTGTCTCTGGATCAAAGAAGTGTACCTTCTCCAAATCCATTGCCAGTCTAAAGGATGCACAATCTGAAAGATCATAGCGTGCATTCACTCTTGCCTGTAACTTCTGTCCTGCAATCTTGCCATGTAGGATAAATTCATTACCTAAAAGCTCACTTACATCAATCGCAAAGTCAAACACAGCACTTGGATATGTTTCATTTACAATTTCTTCTGCGTGTAAATCTTCTGGGCGAATACCCATCACAATTTCTTTACCTTCATATGCTTGCATATCTTTTGTAAACTGCTCTGGTAAAGTAATATGCATATCACCAATCATGAATTTTCCACCTGCATATGTACCCTTTAGGAAGTTTGTGGCTGGAGAACCAATAAATCCTGCTACAAACATGTTTACTGGATTCTGGTAGATTTCCTTTGGTGTGCCAATCTGTTGGATGTATCCATCTTTCATGATGACGATACGGCTAGCCATTGTCATCGCTTCTGTTTGGTCGTGTGTTACGTAGATTGTTGTAGCACCGATATTTTTGTGTAGTCGAATAATTTCACTACGCATCTGTACACGAAGCTTAGCATCTAAGTTAGATAATGGTTCATCCATTAAGAATACTTTCGCATTACGTACGATTGCTCTACCTAACGCTACACGTTGTCTTTGACCACCAGATAAAGCCTTAGGCTTTCTATCTAAGTATTGTTCAATCTCTAATGCTTTTGCGGCTGCACGTACACGACGGTCAATTTCATCTTTATCAGTCTTACGAATCTGTAATCCAAATGCCATATTTTCATAAACTGTCATAAATGGATATAACGCATAAGACTGGAATACCATCGCAATCTCACGATTCTTAGGTGCAACATCGTTTACTAATTTATCATCGATATACAATTCACCATTTGTGATATCTTCCAAACCTGCAATCATACGTAAAGTTGTTGATTTACCACATCCGGAAGGACCAACCAATACGATGAATTCTTTATCTTGAATCTCTAAGTTAAAATCAAATACTGCCTGTACTTTATTATCGTAAATCTTATTGATATGACGTAATGATAAGTTTGCCATATATCATCCCCCTATTTAAATCTCTTGTTATACAGATGTATAACTAACAAAATGCCAATCAGTCCAACTACCTGAATACCAAGATTCACATAGCCAACTTCTCTTTGACCAAAAATTACCATTGCTAGACTGACAACAAATAGAATTGCCATCAAGATTGATTGTGTTGTTCGATTCATATGTCCTCCTAGTCCTTAAGACCACCCAAGGTCATACCTTGTGTTAAGCGTCTTTGTACAAGAATGTATAAGATTAGTGTTGGTAACATAACAATCACAAGTCCTGCATACATCGGTCCATAATTAGTCGCTGCTTTCTGTGCGGACATCAGATTCTGTAATCCTACAGGTAGTGTCTTTAGTGCCTTTGTCTGCACAAGTGTTAATGAAATAATGTATTCATTCCAGAATGCCAAGAAGTTAAATAGGATAACTGTAATAATACTTGGCTTTGCCATACGGAACATGACTCTTACCATGGTTGTAAAGTAACCACAACCATCGATTTCCGCAGCTTCTTCATATGCCTTTGGTAAGGAACGGAAGTAGCTTGCAAGAAGATATACGGTAAATGGAATTGCTGTAGATGCGTATACAAGCGCAAGAACGAAACGGTTATTCATAAAGAACTGTAGACCGCTCTTTGCTAGTGACTTATCCCAACCATTCAGCATTAAGAAGATTGGCACAACAATATAGTTTACGTTAATAAATAAGCCAGCCATAATGAGTGTGTTGAAGAACTTTCTGCCTTTGAATTGGAATCTTGCAAGTACATACGCGGCTGGTAATGAAACCACTAGTAATATTGCTAGAGCCATTGCAGTTACAAGTGCTGAGTTCAAGATAAAATCACCAACTTGTGCAATTTGGAAGGCATCAATAAAGTTCTGAATATTAAATCCTTGTGGTAATGCCCATGGGTTTCCATAGAACTCAGCATTTGTTTTAATTGATGCTAAGAATACCCAGGATACCGGAATGATAATGGATATCGCTAAAGAAATCAGCGCAACATATATAAAGATTTTGTATAAATCAAAATGTTTTCTCTTCATATTGCCTCCTAAATCTCAATCGAATCACGATGTGTTACGCGATTGATTGCCCATGATAAGGTAAATGAAAGAATAAATACAACTGCACCGATTGCCATACCATAGCCATAACTTGAACGATTATATGCTTGCAAGTACATATAACTGAGCACTGTTTCACTGGCTCCATCAGGACCACCACCGGTCATGACTTGCACAAACAAGAAACTCAGATTAATGGTTGAAATGACGAAGAATGTAAGTGTTGTACGGATATTGTCCCAAATCATCGGAATCGTTACCGAGAAGAATTGTTTTACTTTTCCACTACCCTCTAAAGACGCAGCTTCATACAGGTGCTCTGGTATCGTACTCATACTCGCCATATACATAACCATGTAATAACCAATCGCCTGCCAAATTAATGCGGCAATTAACGCATATACAACTAAACCAGGATCACCAAGATACTTTGTCGTTCCAGCACTTCCGTTAAATAGTCCTACGAGTGAATTTAACAAACCATTTTCAGATGGATCATAAATCGCACTGAAGATTGCAGAAATAACAACGACAGAAAGGATATTTGGAATATAGAATATGATTCTAAAGAAGTTTTGTCCCTTTATCTTTTCACGAACCAGAATTGATGCAAATAAGATTGCGAAAGCCATCGTTACGATTGTTACTAGCACGATGATCAAGATTGTATTCTGAAGAGCGCGGATAAAGTTCATATCTTTAAATAACATCTGGAAATTCTTTAATCCTATAAATGTACGGTTATCACTTAAGCCACCCCATTTAAACATCGACATCATAAATACGTTTATCGTTGGATATAACATAAATAGTGTCAGTAATATCATTGCTGGAGCTAGGCATATTGTGATAAACAGCTTCTTCTCAACACTTTTTTTCATTTCATTACCCCCTTCCTTAAAATAACGACGGCTGTCCACCATCGTTATTTTAATGAATTCTAATACTTAACAGCTAATTGATTATTTGTTTGCTTCAGCAATCTGTTCAACAGCCTTCACTGTTGCGTCATACCATTCATCAACTGTCTTGGAACCATTTACGATTGAGTTTACAGTTGCGTAGAGAACACCTGTATTAGCATCAGCTACACTCACACCTTCAACGATGTTGTCCATAACTTGGAAACCTACTGCATTTGACTTAGCGCCATTGTCATAGATTGTGTAGTATAAAGCATTTTCATCATCCTTACCGATGAACTTAGAAGCATCCTTAGTAGGCATTACAGCACCACCGTTTTCATAGAATAACTTTGTAGCTTCATCAGAGTATAAGAATGTAATAAACTTCTTAGCTAATTCTGGGTTCTTAGCTTCTTTAGGAATAAATACCTGTTCTGTAAATGTTGTAGAGTAAGCATCACCTGTAGCAGTTACCTTAGGTAAAGCTGTGAATCCCCATTCAAAACCAGCAGCACGTGGAGCTTCAGCCATTTCACCTGGTAACCATGTTCCATTAGGAACGAATAATGCCTTGTTGTCTAAGATTAATTGTTGGTTCTTCTTGAAGTTATCGCCGTTAGCGTTAGCTACTGTTGTTGGTTCAACATACTGAGCAAGCTTGCCTACGATTTCGAATGCCTTCTTAACTTCTGGCAACTTCCAAGCGTCAACGTCATATGTCATTAACTTCGCATATACTTCTGGTCCTGCTGTTTCATTTAATAAAGCAGAGAAGAATGCATCGAAGTAACCTGTTGTTGGGTATGTGAATAATGAGATACCTTCAGCCTTAGCCTTTTCTCCTAATTCCCACATTTCATCCCAAGTTTTTGGAACACTCCATCCCTTTTCCTTAAATAGGTTAGCGTTATAGAATAATCCACATGGGCTGTAGTTAATAGGTGCTAAGTATAATTTGCCATCAGCGTATGGCTGTGTAGCTAAACCTTCATAGATACCATCGATGAGCTTATCCTTCACCTTTACATCTTCACCATATACTTTTTCATCAAGTACACTTGTAATGTCTGTTAACATCTTTTCAGCGATCATTGTGTCTGTTAAGCCACCCTTAGATCCAACTGATAAGTAAACTAAGTCAGGATATGTTCCAGCTTGAACTTCACTACGTAATGTATCAGCGATGTTCTTCTCTAAACGAAGGTCAACCTTAACGCCTTCCTTTTCTTCGAAAGCCTTAACAACAGCTTCCCAACCCTTTGTGCCATATCCGCCATCTAGACCAGAAATGTGCAATGTTGTTTCTTCACTTTCCTTCTGTGAAGAAGCAGCTTCTTTTTTACTACAGCCAATAGCACCGACTGCGAGTAAACCAGCTAATGATAATGTCAATAACTTTTTCATATGTTCCTCTTTTCCTCCTAAGAAACTTATTTGATAATTTCAGTTTATTGGTGAAAACGCTTTCAAACAAGAGATATATTGCTAAATATTATCGAAATATTGCTGTGATATATCTATTTCGCAATATTTCATATAATCAATTAAAAATTAAGAATGCAAAAATGCGTTACATGGTATGATTAAAGCGATGATTACAGCTATTTCTCAGAACCAAAACGAAGATCGCTCACTAGGTAAGATCTTGTACGTTACCCATTCCCGTTACGAGGGAGATTGGCATTCAACTCCGCACAGTCATGCATGTGCAGAGCTTTTCTATGTTATCTCTGGTGAAGGCAAATTCTTTGTCGAAGGGAAATACCTAGACATTCAAGCAGATGACCTCATTATTGTGAACTCATATATTGAGCACACTGAGGTTAGTAAAGAGAATTCCCCTCTTGAGTATATTGTAGCAGGTATTGAAGGTTTACACTTCCACAGTGATGATAAACGTTTCAATAGTAACTTCAGTATGCATAACTATAAAGCATATAAGAATGATATTCTTTTCTATCTCAAAACATTACTGCATGAAATGGAACATCAAGATGAATACTCTCAACACTTAGTAAACTCCTTATTAGAGATTATGCTTATCAACATGGTACGTCGTACCAATACAACGCTAAATGTATCACCAGTAAAAAAGACAACGAAAGAATGTATCTTCATCGAAAACTATATCAACGACCACTTTAAAGAAGATATCGACCTAGACAAGCTCAGTGAATTAACATTCTTAAATAAATATTACTTAGTGCATGCATTCAACCAATATAAAGGGATTTCTCCGATGCGTTATTTAATACAACGTCGAATCTCTGAAGCAAAGTTCTTATTAGAGACTACCAGTTATAGTATGAATGATATTTCTACTATCATTGGCTTTTCGAACCAAAACTACTTTACCTTTGCGTTTAAACGTGAGATTGGTTGTTCCCCAAGTACATATCGTAAACAATTCTTAAAAACAAAAAACTAAGAAACATGCATGCAAAAAGCCGAGAATACCCGGCTTTTTTTGTTATGAACGTAAGTCTGCAGAGAGCTTTTCTTTGAGTTTTTCAAGAATCGCATCGTGAACAGTACGTACTTCTTCATCATTCAGTGTATGATCAGAAGCTTGGTATGTAATACGTAGCGCTACAGATTTCTTACCTGCTTCAACATGTTCTCCTTCGTAAATATCAAATACTTCCGATTTACGAACAAGCTTCTTACCTGTACTGTTAATAATCTTTAACATTTCTTCTGCTGTGACTTCTCTATCTACAACTAATGCAATATCGCGTGAGATGGATGGATAACGATCAATCGGCACAAACTTCACCTTAGAAGCACTTGTCTCATTTACTACATCCAATGAAAGTTCGGCATATGTTACTCGCTTTAAATCATACTTCTTCGCATAGCTTGGATGTAATTCACCAAATAGACCTAATGGTTTACGGTCTAGGAGAATTTCTGCACTGCGATATGGATGGAAATGTTCTACATCCATTGTATTTGGACGTACAGTAATACGTGCATCATTGAAACCACAACGATTTAACCATGTCATTAGGATTCCCTTTAAGGCATAGAAATCACCAGCTTCATTTAACTTGTGGAGTGGATCATTTTGAACATTACCATCTAATACAACTGCAAGTCTTTCTTCTTCCTTATCCTTTGCATACACCTTTGAGATTTCAAATAACAAGTTATCTGTATTTTGGTGCGCTTCATTGTACTGTACGCTTGTTAATACAGAGTTTAATAAACTTGCACGAATATACTTACGATTCTCTGACATTGGCATCGCAAGAGGAATCGCTTCACCAAGTGGCAATAACGCTGTTTTCATCTCCTCTTCAGAGATGAGTGTATAAGTAACGATTTCATTGAGACCAAAGGCCTTCAATGTTTCGCGTGTCATACGTCTGAGTTTCTGCTTTGGTGATAATTGACCAACAGTTGTACTCATCACTGGTAATGTAGATTTCAAAGTATCAAAACCAATTAAGCGCACAATTTCTTCATCGATGTCTGCACGACCTTCAATATCAACGCGGTAACTTGGAATATGACATGTAATCTCATCCCCATTTACTTCTGGTTCAAAGTTCAACCATGTCAGTGTTTCTTTCACTTCATCCATTGTAAATGCTGTACCTAATAAGGCATTACAGTGAGAGAGTGTTTCCTTTACCACAACTGGCTTATAACCATCTGTACCATAAATGACTGTCTCTTCAAATCCATCTGCACATGCATACTCTTGTAAGAGTTGTACAGAACGGTCCATAGCCTTTTGTGCAGCTAATGCCTCAATACCCTTTGTAAAGCGCTGCGCTGCCTCAGTAATGAGATTTAAGCGAATGGATGAGCGACGTACGGAAGTTTTATTAAAATGTGCTGCTTCGATAAAGATACCTTCTGTCGTTTCATCAATCATGGATTCTTCCCCACCCATGATACCGGCAATACCAGTCACTTCACCATTTGTAGTAATGAGGATATCTCCCTTTTCAATCGCAAACTCTACACCATCTAACGCAGTCATCTTTAGCTCACGATCATCCACAACTGTAATTTCTCTTGTTGGAAGCTTTGCAAGATTGTAATAGTGTAATGGCTGTCCTGTTTCAAGCATTACAAAGTTAGAAATATCAACAACATTATTAATGGAATTGATACCTGCCGCATGTAAGTATTCCACCATCCACTTTGGAGATGGTCCTACCTTTACATGATTTACAACCTTACCCATGAAGAAATCACACTTATCAGTGTTGCTTGTTACCTTAAAGTTGGATGGTGTTCCAACATTGGATTTACCAGCATAATCAGGCCACTTCACTTCACGGTGTAAAATAGCACCAACTTCTTTTGCCATATTCCACATGCTAGAACAATCTGCACGATTTGGTGTTAATGATACATCTAAAATCGTGTCATCATAGCCTATGTATCCAAGCACATTTGTTTCACCAACAGGTGCATCTTGTGGTAACTCTTCAATTCCGTTAATTTGTTTTTCTGTAAGATATTTATGATCAATTCCTAACTCACGTAGTGAGCAAAGCATACCATTTGATTCAATACCATGAAGTGGCTTTGCCTGAATGGTAATACCAGGTAAAACTGCACCTGGTAAAGCTGCGATTACCTTTAAACCTAATCGGCAGTTGGAAGCACCACATACAATTTGTGTTATGTCATTTTCACCTTCACCATAGCGTACGATTGTACGATGTAAATGTGTATCTGGGATATCTTCACATTCAATTACTTCCGCAATCACAAGACCAGTGCCCTGTGCCATCGGTTCAATTCCTTCCACTTCTAGTCCAGCAGTCGTTAATCTATCCGCTAGTTGTTGTGGCGTAATATCACTTAAATCTACATATTCCTGTAGCCATTTATAACTTAGTCTCATTGCCTTCCTCCTCTTAGTCAAAACGATCGAATGTCTTCAAAAAGCGAACGTCATTTGTATAGAAGTTGCGAATATCATCAATTCCATATTTCAACATCGCAACTCTCTCAAGTCCTACACCGAAGGCAAATCCAGAATACTTCTCAGGATCAAATCCATTCATGCGTAATACATTTGGATGTACCATACCTGCACCTAAGATTTCAATCCAACCAGATCCCTTACATACGTTACAACCCTTACCATTACAAAATGGACAGGATACATCAACTTCTACAGAAGGCTCTGTAAATGGGAAGTATGATGGACGGAAGCGAACTGTTCTGCCTTGACCAAACATTGTGCTAGCCATGTATTCTAATGTTCCCTTCAGGTCAGCTAAAGTAATATTTTCACCAACAACAAGGCCTTCACACTGCATAAACTGATGGCTATGTGTCGCATCGTCATCATCACGACGATAAACCTTACCTGGGCAAATTAACTTGATTGGAACCTGTCCCTTTGCCTTTTCTAATTCACGCATCTGCATCGCAGTTGTATGTGTTCTTAATAATGTATTTGGATCGATATAGAAGGTATCCTGCATATCACGTGCTGGGTGATCTTTTGGTGTATTGGCCAATTCGAAGTTGTAGTAATCCTGTTCCACTTCAGGACCTTCCGCAACCTTATACCCCATACTCAAGAAGAGATCTTCAATCTCCTGTTGAATCATCACAAGTGGATGTGTCGTTCCAAGTTTATGAATATCTCCAGCTAATGTAACATCAATCTTTTCGGCTTCTAGCTTACCCGCAAGTGCCGCAATCTTTAACACTTCTTCTTTTGACTCTAATACTTTGGCAACCGTATCCTTACATACGTTTACCTTCTGGCCAAAGGCTGGCTTTTCCTCTGGTGGTAAAGCTTTCATCTCAGACATAAGTGCCTGAATACTACCCTTTTTACCTAAGTATTGAATTTTGACTTGTTGTAGTTGTTCCAAGTTGCTTGCTTGCTCAATCGCAGCTAACGCTTCTTCTTGGACCTGCATAACTTTATCGCTCATCGACCTTTTCCTCCATAAAAAAATTCCTGCAAAATATTGCAGGAACGTTATTCACGCGGTACCATCCTGATTCGCACAAATGTGCGCACCTCAATTGATCTGTAACGTAGATATACGGGGATGATTAATCCCACTGGAAAAGTGAATTCACCAAGCGTCTTCTATAGAACCCTTTCAGCGTTTAGGTTCCTCTCTTTCTATAGCGTGTTTGGCTACTACTCTTTTCGTTATCGCTTTAATAGCCATATTATACGGCAAACCACATAAAAATGTCACTAGTTTCCACAAAATCAATTTCTGCAAATAAAGTTTTCCAACGTCAATGGTAGATTCTCTTAGCAATAACTCAATCGTCCGTAATTTATAGGCATACCCATAATCCATGTGACAGGTAACAAATGTTTTCTTCTTTTATCAAAAAGAAAATATACTGTCGAAACAGTATACCTTCTTGTTATTGTTGATAATACTCTGCCTGTGCTTGATAGAGTGTGTAATATTCACCTTGTTTATGCATAAGTGAATCATGATTACCATCTTCTACTAACTTACCATCTTTAAAGACAACAATACGATCACAGAACTTACATGAACTCATACGGTGAGAGATATAGATAGCTGTCTTACCTCCAACAAGTTTATCAAAGTTCTCATAGATTTCTGCTTCTGAGAATGGATCCAAAGCTGCAGTAGGTTCATCTAGGATTACAAATGGAGCGTCTTTATACAATGCACGTGCAATTGCTAACTTCTGTGCTTCACCACCAGATAACTTAACACCTTCACTATTTAAATCTTCCAATACACAATCCAGTCCATCCTGACCAGATATAAAGCGTTTCTCTAGGCCTACATCTGCAATAATCGCATTGATATCTTTTTCTTCATTATGATGGCCGCACTCTAGATTATCTTTTGCACTGATATTGAACATACCGAAATCTTGGAATACTGGACTAAAGATTTTTGTATACTCATTGAAATCAAACTTTTGAATATCAATACCATTTAACAAGATTCTTCCTTCTGTCGGTTGATACAAACGACATAACAATTTGATGATTGTTGTCTTACCTGCACCATTCTGTCCAACTAACGCTAACTTTTCACCAATCTTAAATGTAAGATTCACATTGGATAATACAAGTTGTTCACTATTTGGATAGTGGAAACTTACATTTTCAAAGCAGAATTCATATGCATTATCATTTCTCTTTTCAATTGGTAATGAACCCGTGGTACGAATCGATTCATCATGCAAGAAATCTGTAAAGTAATTTAGATAATCCAATTGGAATACTGCATCACTATAAGATATGATACAACCCGAAATGTATTGAATAAGTTGTTGCATCGCACCTGCATATAGCAGAACAGAACCAATTGATAAATAACCATGCAAGCTTAAGTATGCAATATAAATGTATGTACATGCTCCAAAGATACTTAATGTTAAG
>ERZ773001.600-NODE-600-length-13690-cov-22.2186_pt1 | contig 13690 bp, 10 predicted proteins | sample MGYA00511673_ERZ773001 | MGnify/ENA primary metagenome ERZ773001 (study PRJEB29015, sample SAMEA2738091) | human oral metagenome | biome: human oral; feature: human-associated habitat; material: saliva | place: China | collected 2162 ... | reverse complement strand
TTTGCTCTGGGACTCGCCACGATTGTCTTCTCTCGCGCATGTGCTGTACGTTCCCAGCGGATGGGTGAAGAAGAAGTTGCCCAGCTCCACCGTCTGCGCGATCAGCTTTCGCGATCGACGAGTGAACCCAAGGTGAGCGTTCAGGCCGAGGCCGTGGAAGCCAAGCAAGACGCCGAGGCTGAGGCTACCGATTTGCTTGACTCCGAGGAACCCGTTGCTGAGGCTTCTGTGGAGACTCCCGCAGAGGAAAGCACTGAGTCTCAGGTGAGCGTGGCCTCGGAAATTCAAGAAGAGGTTCCCGCGCCGGTTGAGCGCCGTACATGGACTCCGGCTGCGATCCCCGCTCCGACCTATGCGATGCGCGCTCGCTTGAGTGGCAGAATTGTCCACCCCGATACTGATATCCGGGGAATTCCACGAGTAGATGCTCGCGTGCCTGCTCGTCCGATTGCAGCTGGTCCTGTGGCGCAGGATGCACGCTCGACTGAAGAAGTTGTCGCCTTCGAGTCGGTCGTGCTGGACGTCGAGGCTGCACTGGATTCTCGCATCGCGCAGTAGTCGCGCCCCGGGGCTTTTCATGGGCTCCGTTTGGCCAAATAGACTTCTCCCGCTATGATGGTGAGGTCCTTGGGGCTATGGCGCAGTTGGTAGCGCGTCTCGTTCGCAATGAGAAGGTCAGGGGTTCGAATCCCCTTAGCTCCACGCATCCCAACCCCGGACTTCCGTTGGAAGCCCGGGGTTTCTGTATGCGCACATGTGCGTTCTATTGCTGCAATATGCACCAGCGGTATGTCGAAGCAGTAGAATCTCTAGTCACAACCGGGACCATCACGATCGAAGAACTCAAGCAACTGTTCCTCAGATTGTCCTAATACGACGGCGCAGTCATACTGAGGGCGCAACGTCACAACACCATGGCGCGGATCCGCTGACGAATTCGCGGCGCAACAACGAAGGAGACAATCATGTGTCGACCCACCACCTGCGAGGTATGCGGAAAGACCACCTGGAAGGGCTGTGGCAAGCACATCGACTCGGTGAAGGAACAAGTTCCTCCGGATCAGTGGTGCGATAAGGACCATACTGACGAGGAGTACGCCAACGCTAAGAACAAGAGTGGGGCTCGTCATGGCTCGTAGGCCGGTGTTTGCGCCTGACTCTGACAAGCCGTATGTCTCTGAACTGTCCCTGGATTTTGAGTATTTTCCCGGATTTTCTATTCAGCAGAAGCAGCGTTCGATTGCAAGTTTGCATGCGTCATATGTGGCTAAGTTTCCTTCGTCGCGTGTTCTGGAGGTGTCATCCAAGAGCGAGAGGGACATTGGGGTTCGGTTAAGCGCGTTCAATTTGATGATTGAGCATCCAGGACGTGGAAGTTACAGTGTTGAATGTGCTTTCCAGGCTTCAAAAGTGTTTCTGCATGGGGGGCCGTTTGTCGATCTTCTCGACGCCTCGAGTCGTGCGGCAAAAACAGATCGGCGATTGAGGGAAAGTGGAGAGCTTGTTGCTTTCAGGTATTGTGAACATGAATTCCCATTAGAGCCGAAGACTTATTTTTACGACTGGTTGTACGCGTCAGCTCTCTGTCGTGATGACAAGCTCGTTGAGCAGGTAATGATGTTTGATGCATTCACCGATATCGAGCATAATCCTGAGCGGTCGATCAACTGTCAGGCAAGATCAGTGGCCAAAGTGGTGGGTCTTGCTCGGGCGGGGCTTCTGGAAGATGCCTTGCAGTCACCTCAAACGTTTCTGGAACTCGGGTATCATTAGGTTTTAGTTGACCTGTCACTTCGTTTGAAAGTGGAGGAACAATATGATCTGGGATCGGGTTGCCCCGCTCTACGACCTCGCCGTCAACACGCTCAACAGGAGGGTGTACTACGGGACAGGCAGCGCCGTTGCCCGGTTGATTCGCCCCGGCGACGCCGTGCTCGAATGTGCGTGCGGCACGGGCACGATCACCGCAGCCATCGCTCCCGTATGTGCGCGTGTGGTCGCGACCGACTACTCCGAGGGGATGCTCAAGCAGGCCGGGAAGAAGCTCGCGCGCTACCCGAACGTGGTCGTCGAACAGGCGGATATCACCCACTTGCGCTACGCGGACGACTCCTTCGATGCGGTCGTTGCTGCCAACGTCATTCACTTGCTGCCTGAACCGGGCGACGCACTCAAGGAGCTCAAGCGGGTCACGCGCCCAGGCGGCACGATCATCGTGCCTACCTACGTGATTCCTAAGAAGCGTACACACACCATATTCCTGAAGCTGATCTCCCGATGCGGCATACACTTCCAGGAGCACTTCGACCCGGCGTCCTATCGGGCGTTTTTTGAGCGCATGGGCTGCACGGGTGTCACCTACAGGGTCGTGCGAGGCCGGATCCCCTGCGTGATCGCGTCCTTTACGAAGGAATGCTAGGCGTTTCGTGACCATGGCACGCCCCGAGTCAAACAGACAATCCGACCTGGAAACCAGGGCGGATTTTTTGTTGCCCAAAAGCGGCTGGGGTGGAGCGTGAGCGCCAAAGTGAGACCCATGTATTTAAGGTGCGGATACGCCTTCGGGATAAGAGTTTTAATTGTTTACTTTTAGGTCTTTAGGACTAAAGCGGATAAACCTATAGCTTTGTAAATATAAGCATTGTTTATGATGACTTTGTAAAAAGCTTAAGAAAATGCCGAGGGCCGCACGCTTGACGTGCGGCCCATCGCCAATGAGGTTCCTCAACCCGTGTTCCCAGATCGGGGAGGGCGCCTCCTTCGCCAGAACGTTCACTGTAGGCTCCCTTAAACCTCAGTCCAACTAGCTCTCGGCCGGTCATCAGGCTCCCCAACCCTCGCGACCGCTAACCTCTGGCGGTAGTAAGAATTTAACCCCCTCTGCCTGTAAGAACACCCCTGGGCAAGCTGTGAATTTCCTGGGAAATTTAAATAGCGTTCCCAGGTTTCTGCAAAAGTGAATTTGACCTGGATAAACGTCTAAATGCCCGACTACATACAAAGTAAAGTTTTTATCCCTCAATGCAACTTCGTGCAACTTACTAAGCCTGTAGGCTTGTAACCGTGCTCTGTCAGCTCCACGACGCCTCCCTGTGTCGCTCCTGTCCCAACCTTGATCTACCCCTGGCGCAGCAGCTGCAATTAAAGCAATCTGCGGTGCAAGCCACACTTGCCGGCCAGGTTGAGACGGCCGCCTGGCTTGAACCTTTCGCCAGCGCCCCCAGCCACTTCCGCAATAAAGCCAAACTGGCGGTTTCGGGCACAACCCACGCCCCCGTGCTGGGTTTAGTTGACCGTTTCGATAACGGCACGGATTTAACTTCCTGCCCGCTGCATGTAAACGAAATTAAAGCCGCACTAGCCCCATTAACTCGCGCAATTACCCGCATGGGACTACAGCCCTACTCAATCGTCAAGCGGCGCGGGGAGCTTAAGCATGTGCTGGTTACCGCCTCGGCTAACGGCCAGCTGATGGTGCGTTTCGTGTTGCGCTCGACGGCGCAGCTGTCGGCTATCCGTAAAGGCGCCGCCCGCCTGCAAAGCGAGCTGCCCGGCTTGCGGGTGCTGTCGGTAAATATTCAGCCCCGACCGGCTGCGATCTTGGAAGGTGAGCGCGAAATTATTTTGAGCCAGGACTCAACCCTGGACATGGCGCTGTACCTGCCGGAACTAGGTGGGGACGGCGTCGTCGTAAATAACCAAAAAAGCCTCCTGCCGCTGGTGCTGCCCCCGCAGTCATTCTTCCAAACCAACAGTGACGTGGCCGCCGGGCTCTACGCCCAAGCCCGCGCCTGGGCGCGCGACTATGCGGGTGGGAAAGCTGGCGCCTTGATGGGCGTGGAGGCTGCGCGAGAAGGTTCGGGTGGGAAAGCTGACGCCTTGGCTGGCCAGCCAGGAGCTGGTGGGGCGCACCCTGAGGTGACCCAAAACAACCAGTCGATTTGGGACCTGTACTGCGGCGTGGGCGGCTTTGCCCTAGCCCTAGCCCAGCCCGGTGCACAGGTGCTGGGAGTGGAAGTTTCCGCCCCTGCCATCGACGGCGCCCGCGTGGCCGCCGCCCAGCTGGGCCTGGCTAGCCCCCAAGTGCGCTTTGAGGCTGGCGACGCCTCAGTGCTGGATGCCTCGGGGCAGGTCTATGGTCACGACAAACCTGATCTATTAGTAGTTAACCCGCCTCGGCGCGGAATTGGTGAGCTGGCGGCCTCAATTGAAGACAGCGGCATTCAACGAGTGCTGTATTCCTCCTGCAACCCAGCCTCGCTAGCTAAAGATTTACAGGTGATGAGCAGCTATCAGGTGCGTCGGGCGCGGTTGTTCGACATGTTCCCTCACACCAATCACGCCGAAGTGCTAGTTGAATTAGTTCATAGTTAGGCTTTGAGCCCTGTTTGTGATGCCGACAGGGCACTAAAAGTGCAGGTCAGCGTCCATATGAATAGTGCTTAGAGGTTGCTGACTTGGGTATTTTCTATTGAATTACATGCAGAATGTAACCTGTTTCACTCACATTCAGCCTGCCTAATTCCCTAATATGTTCGGAACTAAGATCTATAGATAAGGAATGTTGTGTCTGAGCAAGCCAAATCCTCGAAGGATGAAAAGAACGCGCAAGCCGCTTCCGAGCAGGAAGTTCGCTCCGGTTTGGCGCTTACCGTTAAGCAGGAAAAGGTCCTGGGGTGGGTTGCTACCTTCATGGCCGTGTGCATGTACGTCGCCTACATTCCTCAGATCGTGAGCAACCTCAACGGCCAGGCCGGTAACCCGCTGCAGCCTCTGGTAGCTGCAATCAACTGCAGCCTGTGGGTGTACTACGGCCTGTTCAAGCCTTCTCGTGACCTGCCGCTGGCAGCCGCTAACGCCCCCGGCATTTTCTTCGGCCTGGCTGCCTTCGTCACCGCGCTGTAAGACGCAGAGTTACTAGATGGTGTCAGGCCCTGCCGTATTGCAGGTAGGGCTGCTCGCATTCATCGCCAAGGCGGATGCCCGGCGCCAAGGCTCCGCTCTGGCTAGCGCGCAGCTGCTCCAACTCACGCACTACCCGCTCACGCAGTGAACGCGGATCAATAGTGTTTAGGTAAATCTTGGTGGCGCCCTCAAAACCTGCCAAAGTGGAAACACGCCACTTAAGCACCACTCGCCAAGGCATCTCCTTGGCTACGCCCGGGGCGCGGTAATGCCACTCCTCGTTTAGTGGCACCTGCGTGCCCGTAGCCTGGTGTAGGGCGTGCACCAAATCGGAGACCGCATCCACCTGTTCAGGCTCCATCAGCCACGGCTCAGAGACCGCCCCGGTGGAGTAGACCTCCAGTGAGGGGTAACGGTGGCCCACCCCAGCCAGGGCCACGGCGCCGTCGTTAGCGGCCACAACCAAACCCGCCCGGTAAGCCCAATCCACAAAATCGCGGTAAATATTTCCGTTAGCGTTCACGCGGGCAATCTCAGCCTGCAAGCTAGCCCCCAGCGAATCCATGCCCACCACCTGTTTGTGCAGGTGATCGAAGCTAGCCCCGGCCGGGCGCAGCCAGTTTTGGAATACGGCCACATACTTAACGTGCTTGTTTTGCAGGTACTGCGCGTGCATGGCGTTAACCGCCCACTGGGTCCACACGCGGTGCTCGGCCACGCTTAAAGTGGCGCTACCCGCTAGGCCGGTAGTGTCGACGGCGTCATCGCGCCAGTGGCGGCGGGCCACCAACACATCGTGGCTGCCCCCAAAAAAGCCGGCGCTGTGGCGGCGAATATCGCCCAGGTTCAGCTCGGAAATCTCTGCGTCACCAGCCCCCGAGGCCCGTAGCTTAGCGCTTACGATAGCGCGCAAATGCTCATATCCGGCGGCGTCAGCCAGGTAGTTTTCGAGCCGGTCACGGCAGCGCTCAGGCAGCTTAAAACCATAGTTAGCTTGCCAATAATTGAACGGCAAAATCTCAAAAAGGTTGGGGATGCGCCGAAAGTCGGCTACGCTCTGATTTAAATATTCAGGTAGCAAGCCAAAAAACGTGTGCCAGGTGTCGCCTGCCCCGGCGTCGGCACTAGCGGCGGCCTTAGCGTTGGCGGCCTCAGTGTCAGCCCTAAAAGCTGCGGCCCCTGCGTTGGTGCCGGCCCCTGCGTTGCCAGAGCCAGCGCCGTCGTCTTTAACCGCTGCAAAACGCACGATACGGGCATATTCAGGCGGCGTCTCTAGATAACGGCCGCTACAAAAAGCACAGGTATGAGTGTGCATGTGGGGACTGAGCGGACGCACCTCAACCTGAGGCAGACGCAAGGGGCGGTTAGCGCGGCCGGGTACAGTCCACACTTCCGTGCCAGTGAAAGGGCTAAGCTGCTTGACAGTACCGTCACAAAGACGGCGCAGGTAGGGGTGATCGTCCATGCCTCTATTGTGCCGGGTTTTAGATTGGAGGGAACATGCTAGGAGATGCCTTTGGGGCGCTGTTTTTAATCGCCACCGTAATATTTCTAGCGCCGCTCATTGCGCGGGCCATCCCGGGCGGGTTTGTGCCAGAAACTGTGCTTTTACTGGCCGGTGGAATGGCCATGGGTGCGGCTGGCTTTACACTCACCGAGGCAGGTGAACCAATTTCCTTCCTGCGTGAACTGGGCGTGGGTTTCTTGTTTTTGCTGGCTGGTTATGAACTGGACCTGGGGGAGCTGCGCGGCTCAGGCGGGCGCCACGCCATAGTGGGGTGGTTTGCCTCGCTGGGTTTGGCTTTCGTGGCGGTGATCGCCATGGGAGTGGGGTCAATTACTGATATGCGCGACGGCGCTATAGCCCTGGCTATTGCCATGACCTCCACCGCCCTGGGCACACTACTGCCGATTTTGCGTGAGCGCGGACTGCTATCTACCTCAGTGGGCGCCGCCGTGCTAAACCATGGGGCAATTGGTGAAGTGGGGCCGATTGTGCTGATGGCGCTGCTGCTAGGAAGCCGTGCCACCTGGGCTTCGGCGCTGGTGCTGGCCGGCTTTGTGGCTATTACGGCGCTAATCATTGTGTTTAACGAGCGGGTCAAGCGGGCCGGCACGCGCCTGGTCGCGGCAATTCAGCGCGGGCAGCACACCACCGCCCAAACCACTATTCGCGCCGCCGTGCTGCTGTTGGTGGGGCTGTGTGCACTGGCTGAAGTGTTTGAGCTTGACGTGGTGCTGGGGGCGTTCGCGGCAGGAGTTATTTTGCGCCGAGTACTGCCTGAGGGATCGCGGCCTTTTGAGGAAAAACTTGATGGTTTGGCCTATGGCTTTTTCATCCCGATTTTCTTTGTAACTTCAGGCATGACCATTACGGTGTCTCACCTGGATGAAAAGGTTGGTCCGATCCTGGGCTTCTTGGTGCTGCTGGTGGCCGTGCGTGGGGTGCCGGTGCTGCTGGTGAGCGCCGCTGAGCGTAAACGTGACGGCTCACGGGTGTTCAGCTGGCGTCAAAGCCTGCAGGTGGCCTGCTATTCCACCACCGCCTTGCCGATTATTGTGGCCGTGACGCAGGTGGCGGTTTCTGCCGGGACCATGACCCGCGATGTGGCCTCCACCCTGATTTTGGCTGGCGCTTTGTCTGTACTGATTATGCCGACGGCGGCGCTGCCCTTGTCGCGGCGCACCGATAAGCTGCCCCAAACCCAGACCATGGGTGTGGTGCAGGGGCCGGTGCGCGCCGATGGCTCTACCACTGCCAGCACGCAGGAAGAAGATGGCTACGCTGTTGGTCGCCCCAGCGACGGCGCCGAGGCGCAGGATGCGCCCGAGGTGCGTACCGCCTTGTATGTGCCTCCGCATGAGCGGGTTGACGCTGGCCGCGATGCGCTAGCCCAGGCCCAGGGCGAAACTGGCGTGGAATCTGGCGGGCGCCTGGGTGGCGTGCAGGTGCGTTTGGGAGTGCTTTCACACCGCCTGCAGTGGCAGGGTGACGAGCCGGTGCACTGGCAGCTACGCCGACGCATGGTCAAGCGCATAAACCGCCGTCGCCACAAGTAGGCAGGTGCAAGTACAAACACAGGCAAAATACATACAAATACAGGCAAAATCATCCCTTCCCTATAAAAAATTCATGGGGTTTTATAGGGAAGGGATGAAATGTCAGTATCTGTAGTTCAACTACTTATACTTTAGTTCAATAACTTATACTTTTTACCAATTCTAGGCATTTTTGTCCGCTGTCCGGCTTGATGGTGTTAGGGCTGAAGGCGAAGACGCCGCCTCCAGGGCCGACGACGCTGACGGTGACGCAGCCCGTGCCGACGGCAATGCTGCCAGGGCTGACGACGTCGTCGACGCCGGGCAAACGCGGTGCAGCAAGCGGCTGGCTGTGCGTCAAAGGATCATCTCAGCCTACGCGCCAAGATGCAGGCGTTAGGTGCTCCGCCCGGCTGGTTAGCTTGACCGCAAGGGTTGACGTCGACGCCGCTGCCAGGGCCGCCGCTGCCCGGACAAGCCACCGCACGACCAGGCCTAGGCGCCGTTACCGTAGTGCGGCGGAACGTCGTCTAGCAGCCGCGCATCATTGGCGTGCGCGGACGGATCCTCACGGCGCAAATCTTCACGGCTCCAAGCCGGCCTTTCAGCATCCACCTTGCCCAGCGCCTCCTGCACAATCTGCTCAAGGTTGGCGCCCTCGGCCACCCGTTCGCGGTCCTTCGGCCCTAAATGCACTACTCGTCGACGCCGCCGCCCGGCTTGGGTGGTTGAGGGCTGGGTGGTTGAGGGCTGGGTGAGCGGGGTTTGGGTGGTTGAGGACTGAGTGAGCGGGGCTTTAGTGAGCGGGACTTGGGTGGGGTGCCCGGCTTGGGTGGGGGAAGCCTGAGCCAGTGGGGCCTCAGTGTGCCCGGCTGCGGTGGTCGACGCCGCAGGGGAGGGGCTTGCCGTATCGGCAGGGATGTTCGTTGCGGCTATGCTGGCTAGCGCGCCCGGGATGGGCGCGCCAGCGCCTGCATGGTTTTGGCTGGTCATTATGGTTCTCAGCTCGCTTGGTGGTGGCTCAGCTGTGGTTCAGCTGTGGCTCAGTTGCAGCTCAGTTGCGGCCACGCTTGACAGCGTGGTGTAGCACCGCGTCCACAGTGGTGCCGCGTCGCTTGAGGGCTAGGGTTTCGCGTAGCTGCTCCACTTCCTCATCCTCACTGCGTTCGACGCCGTCAGAGCGAATCCAGGACACCAGATCATCAAGCTGGTCGTCGCTGTAGGCCTGCAACGGCAAGCCCTGGGCGATCGGCGGGCGCACGTCACGCTCGCGGGCAGCCTCACCGGCCCCAGCATCGTCACCGGCTCCAGCCGCATTGGTGCCGACGGCGCCCTGGCTAGCTCCTTCAGAACCCTGCCCGGCGGCGGCCGCGCTGTGGGCACTGGCCGCGCTAGCGCCCTGGCCAGCGCTGTTAACGCCAGCGGCGCTGGAAGAGAGACCAGGCGGGGGAGGAACCGGCCGCCCACCGGCCCCGGCAAGCCCACCAGCCCCGGCAAGCCCACCAGCCCCATATCCGGCTGCCGTCGCCTCGCCGTCGTCGCTAATTAGCTCCGGAACCGCCTCGCCGTCGTCGCTGACACTTTGACGCTTATCAACAATGTCGAGCACCAACTGACAGATGCGCTCAGCCTCAGCGGAAGGATCCACAAACACGCCAGCGCTAAAGGCCCGGTACACGGTCCAGCCGCGCCGCTCCAGGCGCTCCACCCAGTAGCGCTCACGCATACGCACCGAAGGCTCATCCATATAAGCCTCGTCGTCGGTAAGCACCGCCACCAGCAGCTCGTCGGGATAGTCGGGGTGGCCCACAGCCAGTGGGATCGCCCCAGGCCCATCCGTGCCGTAACGCGGCACCACAGACAAGCCCATCTGGAAGCAGTGCAAAGCCAGATCCAGCAGCAGGCGGTCAGGGGCCTTACCGGCGTCGTCCAGAGGCAGCGGACCCACCTGGGCGCGTTCAAGCAGCTGACGCAGCAAACGCTCCCCAGCCCCATGCAGGCGTGAGGGGTCAATGTCGGCTGCGCTCAGGCAAGAAACCACAGTGGTAGTGCCGCGCGAAGCACACAGCGCCGCCACCAGCCCGCCGGCGCCGTCGCGGGTAGACAGCTGCCCGAAGGAGTGCACCAGGGAGCCGTTGGGGGTCTTGGCGTAACCCACCGCAATAATGATGTGGTCGCGGCGCAGACGGTAAGCCTGGCTGATATCCACCACCACAAACGGCTCGGACTTGTCGGCGTTAAAGAACTCCTCCAGGGCGGGAGAGCCGTTGGTTTCAGCCGCCACCGCCGCGCGGATCGCCTCAGCGTGACGCGAGTTGAGAGCCACCACAGCCAGGGACTGCTCCGGGCGGGTTAGGGCGGCGTCAATAATGTGATCGACGACGGCGTCCACCTCGGCACGTACCGTCTCCACCTCATTGCGGCCCGGGGCGGGAGTGCCGCGCCCATCAACCGCAGTCAGGGTTAGGGTTTGGGCCCCCGGCGGGGAGGGGATCACGTCAATCACGTCGGCGTAACCATTAGCAGCCAGGAAGCGGGCAATCTCCGGGTCCAGGTTGTGGCGGGTGGTGGACAGCTGCACGTGCTGGAGCACCGGCGCCAAAACCCCGGCCACACCGTTATCAACCGCGTGGGAGTCACCCACCACCACCAGTTGCCGCGAGCGCGCCAAAGCCGGCACTACCTGGCTTAACGGCAGTGGGTAGGAGGCGTCAATGATCACCAGATCCACCTGGGTGGTGGGTTTAAGCACGCTGGGCACCAGCGAGGGCGGCACAATCCAAATCGGCTTGATGATTTTGGCCAGCGGGTAGGTGTCTAAAACGTCGCGCAGGGAGGCGTTGTCGCTGCGACCCAGGGCCCGGTACAGGGCGCGGGCCTGTTCCTTGTCTGCCCCTACTTCTTGGCGCACGCGCATGGCGTAGGCCTGGGCCACCGGCGCGGCCAGGGTGTGTACCTGGTTGATGTCGGCTTGGCGCAGCTGGGAGGCCAGGTTGGCGAGGGCGGTGGTGTCTAGGCCACCCATGTCGGGGTCTTCCGCCAGGCAGTGGGCCAGGATGGAGGACCACCAGCAATAGGTCAGCTCTTGTTCCAGGTGCTGCTTGGGCACCTGACGCTGGGCCAGGTCCGCCACCAGGTCGGTTAGGCCGTAGTGTTCTAGCTGCTGCTCAATGCTGTTGATGCGGGGAATGTCTTTGGCGCTAGCTTCTTCAGTGTCCAGCTCACGCAGCATCGAGTGCAGTTTCATGATGGGCATTTCCATCAGGTCCATGCCCTCAGCCGGCCCCTCCAGCAGCGGCGCCAGCTCAGAGAGCATCTGCTCGGTTTGGGCGGCGACGCGCTCCATTTCGTCTAGCCCCAGCGGTAGGCGCGGCCAGCCCCCTTCGCTGGAGTAGCGTTGCCACTGTTCTCGACGGCGCTGCACTAGTACCAGCTCAGAGTACAGGTCTTCGACTTGGCGGCCTGGGCGCACCAGGGAGCGGGCTTGCTTAATGAAACGACGCCGGTCAGAGCCGCTCATTTCTACGTGCTTGTCGCGGCGCCACTGCTTGGTGGCGGTGGCGATCACCATGTCTGCGGCGGAGCGTTCAAAAACTTCGGGCACAAACACGTCTAGGGATTCACGTACCCCGTCAAGCATGGCTAGCTGCTCATGCCACTGGCTCAGGTTCAAGGGACGGTGTAGCTCAGTTTGGGTGATGGCGGAGCTGATCTGCTCACGCACCAGCGGCAGTAGCTCTGTGGCCAGCTCATGCACCTTAGAGACAGTGCGTTCAGCCATAATTGCGCTGTTGAGGGGCACCTGCGACCAGGGGTTAGCGGGCCGATCCTTATCCAGCATCCCCAGGTCATAGGCCTGGGTGAGGATCTTGTTGGCGTTACTTAAACCCTGCATGTCAAGGTTAGTTAGGCCTGCAGAGCTGATGCGGGCGCGGGTGCACGCATAGTTATCGCCGCTAGTGAGCTCCACCAGCTCATCTAGCGCCTCATACACCGACACGTTCCAGGGGTGACGGCGCTTGTGTAGCGCGTCCGCGTAGCGTTGCATCCGACGACGCAAAGACACCAGGTGAGCGCGGGTGGTGGCGATAGCCTCCACATCCACCTCAGGCACCTTCACACCCATAGCCTCACGGATAGAGGCTGAAGCGTGACGCCTAAAAGCGCCGTCGACAGTTAAATCCAAAACCAAATCAGACAGGCCCGCGTCGCGCAGCACCTGCGCCACAGCCCTCCCATCAGCCCCGGAGGCTGGAACGTGCAGCACATGGCGGCCGCTAGCGGCGGCGTCGGCCAAAATAGCAGCCAAAGTTGCGGGTACATCCACCCCAGGTGGGGCATCCAAAAGCAGCTGGGCACCCGTGCCCACAGCCTCAATGGCATAGGCCTGGGAAGTATCTAGATCCCCAATGCCACGCTCATAGTCAGGGTCCAAATCTGCGCGGATGGCGGGCGGCAAATCAACATGCAAAGCGGCGCGGGCATGATCGTCCCCCAAAGCGGCGGCAATCAGCGGGTTAGTGCGCAGCAGTGGAATAACCGCCTCAAAGTCAGCCAGCAGGCTCTGGCCCGGGTGCACAAAAGCACCCACAACCAGGCGCTCGTGATACTCAAAGCCGGGCAGATACTCGCGCCCCAAACTGGCAATCCGGGTCAAAACCGCGCGCGGGGCGAACCCACCAGGGCTGATGGCGGCGCGAGCGATAGTCTCCACATCCACCTTGCAGCCATAAGCTTTAAGGGCCTTAACCAGCACCGGGTTAACCGTGATGGAAGAATCCAAGGTCAGTGCGCTCTGGGCGGTGTCAGTGCTCAGCCGCACCGGACGCAGCAAAATCGGGGCGTTAACTTTGCGCACCGGGCCGTCACCGACTTGCTCACTAAACTCGGCCACACCCAACGCCAAATGCACCGCAGCCTGACCAAACTGGCGTTGCAGCTGGTGCGAGCGGGCAGCCAGGGCGTTGAAAGAACGCTGCGCCACACTCAGAGAGGCGTTTTCACGCACCAGGTTACGCAGGCGCGTAGTACTGCCGCCGTAAAGCTGCGCCAAGCCCGTGGGGTGACCGTCAGTTAAGTCAATAACTGCCGCGTCCAGGAAGCTAACATCGTCAAGGCTAGCTACTTCCCCCAGCGCGTTAAGCTCAGCCCGCCAGGATTTGATGGCAATATCTAGGGTTTCGTCCAGGCTTAAGGGGGCGACGACGTCGTCCGCGTCAGTGCCGTCCGAAAAGTCTGTGGGGTCTACCTCAAGGCCAGAGTGCTTGCCAGAGCCAGAAAAACCGGCAGAACCGGCAGAACCGGCTGCGGAGGCGGCGTCGGGAACTGAAGCGGGGGAGGTGGCGCTCGCGGAGTGGGAGGCGCCCGAGTGCGCCGATAGGGGCGCGTCAGTTTCGGTGGGCGCGCTGGTATCGCTTGAATCTGTGGCGAAGTAGCTCTCTTCCGCAGACGTGTCGGAATTGTGCCTACGATGGCGACCGAAAGAGAAGAAAGCTGGAGTCATGGCCCTAGATTAACTGGCTAAAGTTACCGCTCGGGGCAGGGCGCGCTAAAAAGTTGACTTTTGTTATGGGGCCTTAATGGGCTATAGTCGTGCGTGCCCCTCGTGTGGCGTTATCTCGTGAACTCCCCCAGGACCGGAAGGTAGCAAGGGTAAGCGGGCTCTGGCGGGTGCGCGAGGGGTTTTTGCTGCTTTTTACCGCTTGCGCCGCCGACGCCGCCCGCCCACTTGCGCCGCCGACGCCGC
>ERZ773001.597-NODE-597-length-13734-cov-9.09796_pt1 | contig 13734 bp, 13 predicted proteins | sample MGYA00511673_ERZ773001 | MGnify/ENA primary metagenome ERZ773001 (study PRJEB29015, sample SAMEA2738091) | human oral metagenome | biome: human oral; feature: human-associated habitat; material: saliva | place: China | collected 2162 ... | reverse complement strand
TCTTATCAGCCTTGATGATGTCCTTACCATCGACGACGACGTCCTTGTCGCGGTTGATCTTACCAACACCACGGAAGACTTCGACACCATTGCTCTTGAGGAGCGAGTAGACACCGCCCGTAAGCTTCTTCACTACGCTGTTCTTGTAAGCGACGAGCTTCTTCATATCGACAGAGAAGCTGGTGTCAGCGAAGTTGATACCACGAGCTGCAGCCTGTGCTACACCGTCGAGGATCTCAGCGTTGCGAAGGAACGTCTTGGTAGGGATACAGCCCTTGTTGAGGCAGGTACCACCGAACTCAGCCTTCTCTACGATAGCGACCTTAGCACCGAGCTGTGCAGCACGGATAGCAGCTACGTAGCCAGCAGGGCCACCACCGATGACGCAGAGGTGGTAGGAGCCTTCGAGATGTACCAGAGGAAGCGCAGCACCTTCGTGCTTAGGACCTTCCTGCTTTTCAGGTACGATCTCATCCTTGGTGCGGACGGTCTCAAGGCTTTCGCCAGCTTCACCGATGTAACCAATAACTTCGGCGATGGGTACCGTCTCACCAGCCTGGTGAGTGATCTTGAGGAGCACACCCGAAGCTTCAGCTTCGAGCTCCATGCTCGTCTTGTCGGTCATGATTTCGAGGAGGACTTCACCAGCCTGTACGGGGTCTCCCTCGTTCTTGCGCCAGCTGACGATCTCACCTTCGGTCATATCTAAGCCCGTCTTGGGCATGATGATCTCTGTTGCCATATCTATTTAGGATCTTCTTTTGTGGTTCGAGTGGTTGATTTAAACGAGGAGAGGGAGTGGAGACTCCAGGGTAGCCTTCAGCTCTTGCATGAACTTAGCTGCACCAAGACCATTGATGACACGGTGGTCGCTGGTCAAGCTCATCTTCATGATGGGGCGAATGACGACCTCGCCGTTGCGTACGACGGGCATTTCCTTAGTCCCTGCGATGGAGAGGATGGCGGAGTTAGGCTGGTTGATGATCGAGGTGAAGGACTCGACACCATACATACCCAGGTTGGAGATGGTGAAGGTGCTACCTTCCTGATCCTGTGGGGTAAGCTTCTTGCCAACAGCACGCTCGGTGATATCCTTGAGACGAAGCATCAAGTCAACGAGGCCAAGCTTCTCTGCCCCATGAACGACAGGGACAAGAAGGCCTTCGTCCATACCGACTGCCATAGCGAGGTTCACATAGTTGTGAAGCTCGATCTGTGAGCCATCCGCAGAGAGTGAAGCATTGATATAAGGGTGATTCATCAGCGTGCGCACGACAGCGATGGAGATGATATCCGTGACAGTGAGCTTCTTGCCCGTCTTCTCCTTGATAGGCTCGAGGAGCTGCTTGCGGAGCTTCGTAGCTTCGTACATATCTACCTCATAGTTCAGGACGAAGGTAGGAGCTGAGAAGTAGCTATCGGCCATACGCTTGGCGATGACGCGACGCATCATATTCATCGGTACGATCTCGACTTCACCTGGAGCAGCAGCGATCGCAGAGGCAGCAGGTGCAGCAGCTTGAGCTGAAGCAGCGGGAGTGGCTGCAGGTGCAGCAGCTGGAGCGGCGGCAGGAGTAGCAGGCTTATCCAGCGTGAAGGGATCGATGATCCCCTCGAGGTTGGGGTAATAGCGATCTCCAAGGACAGCAGCTACATCTGATCGCGTGATCTTCCCTCGGAAGCCCGTCCCCTTAATCGTAGAGGTATCGACGCCAAAGGCATCAGCGATCTTCTTAGCCAGAGGAGTGATGCCACCCGCCTTCTCGTAGCTAAACTCAGCTACGTCCTCAGCGTGGATACGCCCCTTGTAGCCAGAGCCTGCGATCGCATTCAGGTCGACTCCCATGCGGTGAGCCAATGAGCGAGCTGCAGGTGTGGCTCTTAGTTTATCATTTCCCATATTCAGATTATTCTTATGACGTATAGCCCTCACCTGTGATTGGGGTAGAGGGCTATACGCGGATAGTATCTTCGTGTGCGACGATTAGCGCTTGTCGTAGAGGCGCTCGATATACTTCAGGATGCGGTCAACATCGGGAAGCATAGCGACCTCGAGAGAGTGGTTGTAAGGCGTAGGGATATCCTCAGCTGCCAGACGCAGGATGCGGCTATCGAGATAGTCGAAAGCACCGCTCTCAGCGATAGAAGCTGCGATCTCACCGAGGAAACCACCCGTCTTGTGAGCATCGTTTACGAGGAGTACACGACCTGTCTTGCGGACAGACTCAATGATCGTCTCACGATCCAGCGGAGCCAGCGTCATGAGGTCAACCACTTCGACCTCGATACCCTTCTCTGCAGCCTTGTCAGCAGCCTTGAGGACGCGCTCCAGCATACGGCCATAGGTAACCACAGTGACATCCTTACCGACGCGCTTGATATCAGCCTTGCCAATAGGCAGGACAAAGTCAGGAGAGGTAGGTACCTCACCCTTCATGTTGTACTGAGCCTTGTACTCAAGGAAGATCACAGGGTTGTTATCACGAATAGCAGCCTTCAGCAGCCCCTTGACATCTGCAGGGGTACCTGGAGCTACGACCTTGAGACCTGGGATGTGGCAGAACCATGATTCGAGACTCTGAGAGTGCTGAGCAGCAGAGCCCAGACCCGAGCCAGCAGCACAGCGGAAGACAACGGGCACAGAACCCTTACCACCATACATATAGCGGGTCTTAGCAGCCTGGTTCACGATGTTGTCCATCATGTACACGATGAAGTCCATGAAGGTCACGTCAACGATAGGACGCATCCCCGTCAGAGCAGCACCGACAGCACAACCCGAAATAGCGTTCTCGGAGATAGGCGTGTCACGTACACGCTCACTGCCGAATTCCTCCAGCATACCTACTGAGGTACCGAAGTCACCACCATAGACGCCGACATCTTCACCCATAAGGAAGACGTTCTCATCGCGACGCATCTCTTCGCTCATCGCTTCGATGATGGCGTCACGCACGGACATCACCTTTGTTTCTTGTCCTTCTATCATAATAGTTTATTCTTTTTCTTAGGGTTAGTGAAGAGCTGTGGCCTATTCGGTGAAGATATCTTCGAAGGCCGACTCAGGAGAGGGCTCGGGACCCTTGCGACCGTACTCTACGGCAGCGTCAATGGCCTTGTGGCTTGCAGCTTCGATAGCATCAAGCTCCTCAGCCTTGGCGAGCTTCTTATCAAGCAAGTAGTTGCGGAACTTGAGGATTGGGTCCTTCTTCTTCCACTCGTCTACCTCTTCCTTGGTACGATACTTACCTGGGTCAGAGGTCGAGTGACCGTACCAGCGGTAGGAGATAGCTTCGACGAGGACAGGCCCCTTGCCAGCGCGTACATCCTTGATCACCTTGTCCATCGTCTCACGTACAGCTAAGAGGTCATTACCATCTTCGATGAAGACCCCAGGTACACCATAGGCAGCAGCACGCTCATAGACGTGCTTCGTACGCATTACAGAGCTAATAGGCGTAGAGATACCATAGCCATTGTTGATACAATAGAAGATTACGGGGAGATTCCAGATGGCAGCCATGTTCAGCGTTTCATGGAAAGATCCTTCGTTGGTAGCGCCGTCACCGAAGCAACATACGACGATCTTGCCCGTGTTCTTCATCTTCTGAGTGAGGGCTGCACCGATAGCGATACCCATACCGCCACCGACGATCCCATTGGCGCCGAGGTTACCAGCATCGACATCAGCGATGTGCATCGAGCCGCCCTTACCCTTACAGACACCATTTGCCTTACCCATGATCTCAGCCATCATACCATTCAGGTCAATGCCCATAGCGATACTCTGACCGTGGCCACGGTGATTGGAGGTAATGAGGTCGCCCTTCTCCAGACCAGCGATAGCACCGACGTTAGCAGCTTCTTCGCCCACGGAGAAGTGCGTCATACCAGGGACTTCCCCACGACGCACCAGCTGGTTGACCTTGTTGTCGAAGTTGCGGATGTCCTCCATCATGCGGTACATCTCCAGCAGTTCTTCTTTCTTGAGTTTAGCCATAACTGTATTCTATTTAGATACTTATTTGATCTTCTATTTCTGCAGCGCCTCGGCAGCATCTCCATCTTAGCATTCAGGAGGAGCACTACTATAGGCTTATGCGTCGTGATTCTGGAGCATCTTCATGCTCTAATAAGGGAAAATAATCCGCATTAACCCTCTGTATTGTCATACTGACTATGCAAAGATATGCATTACGCATAAATCCCATCACACCGCAGCCCCTTCAGACGAGTTTTCACCGCTCCTCAGACCCAATTTTAAGAGAATTTGTATCTTATTTTGAGCCTAAAATGCGGCTTTTAGCAAGTCAACCAAGAATCAGAAAAGTGACTTTCACTTAGAAAACAGCAAGAGAATCAGATGGTTCACTCATTAGCTACTCATTTTAATAAGCTTGAGCTATTCCTTCATTCACCCTATCAATAGCTGCTACTTTAAATAGAGACTGTTGCCTTAGAGTCCTGCCCTCTTTTTAGAGTGCTAAGGCATCGTGCGCCCAGCTCCCCGATATACCTCTCCGAAGTGATACACAAGCCCTTCGCCTTATCGCGAGTATTCCTCTTATCCAGCGGAGGAAAAAGTGTCCTTCACGTGAAGAAAAAGCGCCTTCCCATAGTGGATTTCATTTATCTATGCACGTAGTCTTAAAGACCAGGTACATAAACCCAAATATCCACGTACGGAGATATTAGAGCTACGTATGTAGTCCAAACTTATCTGCCACTCGTCCACAACTTTTATCCCTATGCGGAGCAACAACCTGGTATAGGTCACTTCACAAAGCTATATAAGAATCAGTCCAAAACCATATAGCTTTCTTCGCCATCCTATATAGCTCTACACACGTACTCAAATAGGTGCTTTAGCGAAAATCTCACTCCTCTAAGAGGCAAAATGAATAGATTCACCCTACTCCACTTATCTATCTCAGATATCAATTGAGTGGAGCATAATGCCGCTAAGGGTGGATATAAAAAGCCACCGCACACAGCTGGGATAGCTGCGTGCGGTGGTACAATGATTCTTTCAGATAGCCGAGAGCTTACTCTGCTTCGTCCTGGTCTGCAAAGTCCGTGATACCGGCCTCAATGAGGATGTTGTACCAAGTGTAAAGCTTCTTGATATCCGAGGTGTAGACACGCTCGCGGTCAAAGTTAGGAATCACTTCACCGAACGAGTTGCGTAGCGCATCGCTATCCTTGAGGAGTTCTTCAGACACTGCTACACCAGCCTGCTTCTCATGGAGACGCGTGAGGACTTCCGAGAGAGCAATATCTTCGCCGTCAGTGAACATAGAGATATCACCAAGCGATACCACACGGTCCTTGGGCAGAACGGGGATACGCTTCTGAGTCTGGAGAGACTCGACGATGAGCGTATTCTTGCCGGAGGAGAGGAGACGATAGAGTCCAGGCTTGCCTGAGATAGAGAGAATGGTCTTCAACATATAGGATCTTATTTGAGCGGAAGGCTGGCTGCCTCCCTTGATGGGTGCAAAAATAGGGATATTTGAGTGAATAGCCACTGAGAGAGTTCAGCCGAGGAGCTTATCAAAGAGACTATCAAGCTGGGGGATGAGAGGATGAGCTTCATCATTATATATCAGGAAGTCTGCACGCTGAGCTAATTCCACCTGAGACATCTGATGCTGCATACGAGCACGGACAGCTTCCTCACCTACACCATCACGCATCATAGCTCGCTGCAAACGAAGCGTATCATCAGCAAGGACAGCCAAGACACCATCGGTATAGGCATCAAGGCCAGCATCCAGAAGCAAGGCACTCTCTAAGGCACACAAGCGTTTCCCTTCTGCGCTGAGTCCTTCACGCCAAGCGACAAAGTCGCGACGCACAGCGGGATGTACGAGGGCATTGACTTGCTCCAGAAGAGAGCGATCTGCGAAGATCAGCGATGCCAGCGCCTTCCGATCCAGTAATCCCGAAGGAGCATAGATACCTGCACCGCAAAGGCTAATCATCGCTTCTCGGAGCTCTCCATCAGTATCGTAGAGGGCCTTAGCACGGCTATCGGTATCATAGACGGGGATGCCACGCTCCTCAAGTAGACGAGCTATGTAACTTTTTCCGCTACCTATCCCCCCTGTGACCCCCAGCGTGTAGATGCCATGAGAGGTACGAGCTGAATGCAGAGGACTACTTGCGCTCTTCGATGACATACTGCACACGGTCAGGAGTCAAGCGATAGTGCTTGAGCCAATCAGGCTTCTGCACAAGGGTGATGGGGAGCTGACGAGGAGTTTCCCCAGAAGCATTGCCAGCCGACACGAGATCGGGATAGGCTACAGCTATCTTCAGCTCCTCAGGCCTAATATCCTTGTAGCGTGAGCGAGGTAGCGTGAGCTGGATCGTAGCTACGCGAGGTAAGGGCAGAAGAACGAATCCCTCTGGAGCACCTGTCACCTCGACGGGGAGAGTGAAGGTCTGCTCCGTAAGCTGCTCTACGGGGACATGGACCTGCACCACATTGGTCGAGGCATATACTCCATCTGGGAGGAGAAGGCGTACCTTCGTCGTCGTCGTCGCCTTCAGCATGTGCTCCTCAAAGGGAGCTGTAAGAATCGTTGTCAACGTGTCTAAGGCCTTCCCCGAAGCAAATACGGTGATCTCCGTTGGAGTAAGCTCAATATCACCGATGGCATAGCCCGTAGCGACCTGTGGCAAACTTCCCAACGTGATCGGAAGCACCTTACGATGACGACGGTAAGCCGTCGCATTAATTGAAGCGGGCGAGATGGAGATGACACGAGCTGATGTAGCGAGTCGGCTCCGCACTTCTCCCGAGAGGGCAGAAGCCGAAAGCGAGAAGCCCGCGATGATCTGATGATCACGCTGCAGACGAAGGCGGATAGGCGCCAGTCCACGAGTCGTATACTCCAAGAGATGCCCCCCTTCATCCTCTAAGCTGACCTCAATGTACTCAGGTAGCTTCGTCTGCATACCCACCTCAGGTGGGATGGAATCATATACCACGGGGATATGCAGCGTATAGGTAAAGCGACGCTGAAGGCTCTGCACGAACCAGAAGGTAGCAGAGAGCAAGACAAAGACGAGGAAGATAAAGAGCTCCCTACTCCTACGACGCTTGGGCGGGGAGGAGTTCAGCTTTCGGGCTGATAATGGGACTCTCGGAGGGGAGTTCTTCAGATCTAATCGCATAGCTCGTAGACATTAGTCCGCAGATCATACGGCGGATATGAAGAGAGGCTGCCCGCACGCTTGTAGCAGGCAGCCTCTACTTATGAGACCTTGGGCTGTAGGCTACTTGGCAGCTGCCTCGGGATCCCCTGCAGGGAAGACAGAGCCCTTATCGACACGGACACGTACTCCGTCAGCGATCTCGACGACGAACTCAGTCTCCTTGATATCCTTGATCACCCCATAGAGGCCACCAGAGGTCACGATGCGATCGTTGGTACCGAGTGCATCACGCTTCTTCTGTAGCTCCTTCTGACGCTTCTGCTGAGGGCGAATCATGAAGAGCCAAAAGATCACGAAGATCGCAACCATCATGATGATAGTAGAGAAGCCACCGCCACCATTTTGTCCTGCGGCCTGGAGGAGAATCATTTCCATTCGTTCTGTGTATTAAGTATTGGGTAAATATGCTATGCTTGTGCTATACTACTTGAGTATCTTCCCCTCCTCCCTCAACTTTCGTGCCAAGGCATCAAGAACGCCATTGACGAAGGAAGCACTATGGTTCGTCGAGTAGTGCTTTGCCAACTCGACATACTCATTGATCGTGATCTGAGTAGGGATAAGAGGGAAGTAGAGGAACTCCGTCATGGCAAGATTCAGCAGCAGTGCGTCGACATCAGCCAGACGCTCACTACTCCATCCTGCACTCAGCACGGGCTCAATGATCTTCTTTTGATCATCGTACTTCAGTAAGGTCTGACGGAAGAGCATACGAGCAAAGCGCTCATCATCTTCGTCCTTGAAGGCTGGACGAATATCATCGTCGATGGCAGTATCCTCTTCGCTCTTGCGCAGAGTCTTCTCAACGAAGTCCTTCACGACTTCTACGGGACCATTCTCCAAGCGTGCACTCTGATAAGTGCCTGCTTCTCGAGCCTCCGTAAGGGCAAATTCTAGAGCCTCTTCTTCGGTAGCAGGGCGGTCTTCGACTTCTGCCTTTTCGACCTCTCTCAGATCATCTTGCCAGTAGATAGAGTGCTGCTCAAGCCATTCGGCAAGTATATCATCAGTCGCGATGATCTGCGTGAAGACATCTACCCAAAAGGCACGATCTTCGTCAAACCCGACTTCTGCAGCCTTAAGGTAGTGCGCATATATATCCGAAGCTTCAATGCGACGGAGGAGGTGGCGCAGGAGTGCTTCATCTTCCTCCCAGCGGAGGCTGAAGCCCTCATACCACGTGCTCAGCTTCTCTGAAGCTGCCAGCTTAGCTGCCAAGCGATTCTCTAGAAGACGTAGATTGGGGCTACGCTCTGCCTTGGTCGCTAGGTGCTTATTCTTGCGAATCTCAAGGACCTCACGGTAGAACTCCGTGAAGGACGGTATAAGCTGTAGGAGGAAGAGGTAAAGGTCGTACGTACGATGAAGACTGAGCAAGAGATCCTGCTCAGCAGCGGTCAGCTTCAGCTCACCACGATGCAGGTGAGCATAAGCCACCTGCAGTACACGGGTGCGTATTAGTACTCTATTGATCATAATTTCAAGTCACTTACTCCTGCTCTGCGGTCTTACTAACACGGCCAGAGGACTCAGGAAAGTAGGACAAAGAACGCACAGATACTCAAGAAGTAGTACACAAAGATACGAGGATTTCGCCAAATAGCCACTCCATACCTACACAACGGCTCATGATCCCCCACCTCCACAGATAAAGCCTTATAGAAAGGAATATAGTGCCGCCTTCCCATGCTATAGCTCCCATTTAAGGAATCTCTTTCATTGCTTTCTCCTCTATGGCAAAAGCTACACCTCCCAAGGAGGCAATCCATACCCACAGATGAGGGAGATACCGGCCTATATTGGTCGTTGGATGAACCTATATTGGTCACGGCGCTGACCTATATAACTCGTCAGGACGACCTATATAGGTTCACCCAACGACCAATATAGGTTGATGAAGCTCCTCCAAGAGGTCGCCTTTGAGACGATCATTTTCTCTCAATACCTAAACAGCAAATAGGGAGGATGAAGCTCTATCCGCTCATCCTCCCTATCCTATTCTGATGGTAATACCAACGGCCCTACTACTGAGTCCAGACTACTGGGAAATACTGCTCAAGGATCTCCCGAGCAGCATCTACCTCCTCTGGTGTAGGCTCATGGACATGCTCCAATGGATACTCCCGTCCAAGCGTCTCATACTTATGCTTACCATAGGTATGGTAGGGCAAGAGCTCCAGACGCTCAATGTTCTCATAGCCACCGAAGCGCTCTCCAAGAGCATGGAGCGCCTCGGGCTGATCGCTATAGCCTGGCACAAGCACATAGCGCATACGCACGGGCTTCCCCATCTGTCGAAGCTGCTCTGCCGTAGCAAATGTATTCGCGTTGGACTGAGTCGTCAGGCGACGATGCCCTTCGGGTAAGACGTGCTTGCAGTCAAGCAAGACCATATCAACGATAGAGAGGAGCTCGTCCACATAAGCGTTGCGGATGCTACCCTGAGTATCGAGGCAGATATGTATCCCCTCTTCCTTGAGTTGGCGACACAGAGGAATGAGCGCCTGCGCCTGTACGGTGGGCTCTCCTCCACTGAAGGTAATCCCCCCACGCTTCCCAAAGAAAGGGCGCTCACTAATAGCTCGTCGCAGGACCTCAGCCTCCTCAATGAGCTTCCCGCCCTTCCCAATAGGGATGGTATCGGGATTGGCACAATAGAGGCACTGGAAGTTGCATCCCTGGAGGAATACCACTAAGCGAAGCCCTGGACCATCGAAGGTCCCCATGGATTCAAAGGAGTGGATACGTAGCATAGCGAGCTATAAAAAGAGCGGGCGAAGGGTCGACACTGATCCTTCGCCCGCTACTATATTAATAGGTATTCAGAGAACTCCCCGCCTTAGCGCATGCGCTTGTGGAAGGAGCGCGAGATGACCTCGAGCTGGTGCTCACGGCTGAGCTTGACGAAGTTCACGGCATAGCCAGAGACACGGATCGTCAGCTGAGGATAGTTCTCAGGGTGTACCATAGCATCCTCGAGCATCTCACGATTCAGGACATTCACATTGAGGTGATGTGCCCCCTTGCTGAAGTAGCCGTCCATCATCGAGATGAGGTTCTCATTCTGCTCGCTCTTGCTGGAGCCGAGAGAGTGAGGGATGATGCTGAAGGTGTTACTAATACCGTCGGCAGCATCGGTGTAGTCGAGCTTAGCTACTGAGCTGAGCGAAGCGATAGCACCGTGGTTGTCACGACCGTGCATGGGGTTAGCACCTGGAGCGAAGGCCACTCCCTTACCACGACCATCAGGCGTAGCACCCGTCTTCTTACCGTACATCACGTTGGAGGTGATCGTCAGGACAGAGAGCGTAGGCTCAGCATTCTTGTACACGGGCAGCTCCTTGAGGAGGCCAGAGAAGATGTGGGTGATATCGTAAGCGATCGTATCAGCGCGATCGTCGTCGTTACCGTAGCAGGGGAATTCACCTTCGATCTTGAAGTCTTCGGTCAGGCCCTGTTCATTGCGGATAGGCGTCACCTTAGCATAGCGGATAGCCGAGAGTGAGTCTGCTGCGATCGAGAGACCAGCGACACCATAGGCGAGGTTGATCTTAGGATCGGTATCGATGAATGCCATCTGTGCAGCCTCGTAGTAATACTTGTCGTGCATGTAGTGGATGATATTCATCGAGTCGTTGTAGACGCGAGCGATGACCTTGAGGACCTTGAGGTAGTTATCCCAGACCTGGTTGAAGTCGAGGACGTCACCCTTGAGTTCGGGGATCCCTTCGACCATGAGCGTACCAGAGATTTCGCAGCGACCACCATTGACAGCCAGGAGCAGGGCCTTAGCGAGGTTGGTACGTGCGCCGAAGAACTGGATCTGCTTACCGATCTCCTGATAAGATACGCAGCAAGCGATACCGTAGTCATCAGAGTGGCGGGTAGAGCGCATCAGGTCGTCATTCTCGTACTGGATAGAAGACGTATCAATAGATACCTGAGCAGCGAACTCCTTGAAGCCTTCGGGGAGTGAGGGGCTCCAGAGGACCGTGAGGTTAGGCTCGGGGCTTGGACCGAGGTTGTAGAGAGTCTGGAGGAAGCGGAAGCTCGTCTTCGTGACCTTATGACGACCGTCGAAGAGGCGACCACCGATAGACTCAGTTACCCACGTGGGGTCACCAGCGAAGATCTCGTTGTATGAGTCCATACGCAGGTGGCGAACCATACGGAGCTTGATGACAAACTGGTCGATCAGCTCCTGAGCGAGCTCTTCGGTCAGCGTACCGTGGTCGAGGTCATACTGGAGGTAAATGTCGAGGAAGCTCGATACATTCCCGAGAGACATCGCAGCACCATCCTGATCCTTGATAGCAGCGAGGTAAGCGAAGTAAACCCACTGTACAGCTTCAGCAGCCGTGTAGGCGGGACGACGAACATCGAAGCCATAGCCAGCGGCCATCTCCACGATCTTCTTCAGAGCACGGATCTGCTCAGCGACTTCTTCGCGCAGACGGATCGTGTGCTCGGTCATAGGGCCATGGATGCCAGCGAGGTCTTCCTTCTTCCAAGCGATGAGACGATCAGCCCCATAGAGAGCCAGACGACGGTAGTCACCGATGATACGGCCACGAGCATAGTTGTCAGGCAGCCCCGTGAGGAAGCTGTTACTACGGAAGGAGCGGATCTCGTCGGTATATACATCGAAGACACCATCATTGTGGGTCTTGCGGTAGTGGGTGAAGATATCGGTAACGCGGGGGTCAACTTCGAGACCATTCTCATGGACGGCCTTCTCGACGACCTTGTACCCACCGAAGGGCTTCATGGCACGACGAAGGACCTGGTCAGTCTGCAGACCGACGATGACTTCGTTATCCTTATCAATATAGCCTGGAGCGAAAGCCGTGATACCAGAAATCGTGCTGGTATCGATAGAGCGTACGCCATGTGGATTTTCGCGCTCTTCCTTGAGAGCCTGGAGGCAGTGCTCCCAGACGCGCTTGGTCTTCTCCGTAGGGCCAGAGAGGAAGGAGGAGTCACCATCATAAGGGGTGACATTCTGAGAAACGAAGTCGCGGACGTTGAGTTCGACTTCCCACACGCCAGACTTAAATTGGGGCTGTTCTTGCATAACGCTAAAGAGGTTAGTTAAATGTAGTCTATACTACCTATGGTGTAGGCTAAAGAGAGTGGTAGTGCATCGCCTTAGACCACTCATCTCATCGCTTTCGGTGCAAAGATATAATAAACATTCGAATTGCAAACTACTAAGCGCAATATTCATACTTAGCACACTCTCCGAACACCTGTGCAATCTTTAACATTCCTCCTCAAGCAGTACAATCATCTCCTACATATATAGTATAAGGTATAGGGAGCGTCCCGTCATCACGTACCGCACCTAAGAGAAGCAGCTCCCAGGAATTCACTCACCTCAGCCCAAGGATCAGGCTGATGATGTCAGTCCTATATATAGAGTATCAGAGATACGGTACATACAGTGACTTTCAGAGGTCACAAAATGAACCAGTACTGGTCAGCGAAGCGAGCAGTACTGGTCACACTGCGGACCAGTACTGGTAACTATCATCAACCAGTACTGGTCGGACGAGTGACCAGTACTGGTTCACATCATCCACCTATAGAGCAATGCCCGCAAACCCTATATACACAGAGTATCCCTCACTATCGAAGAGGATACCAATCCCCCTTTTCACTATACGATCAGGAGACGTGGCGACAAATTCTCCCTCTCGAAAAGAAGGCCCCACAATTAGAGTAAAGCTGAGGGGGAACAGAGAGCAAAGCTAAGACCTTTTCTTCAGCAGGTCTCTCTTGAGATGAGTACGGCTTTTTGCATAACTTTGTAGATATGAACTTAGCTCAACTACAGACCGGGCAGAAGGCCGTCATCGTGCGAGTCGGTGGATCTGGTGCTTTCCGCAAGCGCATCCTTGAGATGGGCTTCGTGCAAGGCAAGGAGATTATGGCCGTGCATAATGCGCCCCTCCGAGATCCTATATACTACAAGATCCTGGACTATAATGTCTCGCTCCGACACCGCGATGCAGAGCGCATTGAGGTGCGTCTTCTTGAGCCCTTCGAGGAGCAGACTGATACCGTCGATGCCCCGCAAGAGCTACTTCCAGACCCCGAGCTGCACAGCCTCCATCGCATGGAGCTGGGCCATATCAAGACCCGCGAGCTCCCCACCCTGCGCATTGCCCTCCTCGGTAACCCCAACTGCGGGAAGACCTCCCTCTTCAACCAAGCCAGTGGTGCCCACGAGCACGTAGGGAACTACAGTGGCGTAACCATTGAGGCTAAGAGTGGGTACATATATTATGGAGGTTACCGTATCGAGCTCATCGACCTACCAGGCTCCTACTCCCTCTCTCCTTATAGTCCCGAAGAGGTCTACATCCGTAACTATCTTACGGGTAAGGAGCGCCCCGATCTGGTGCTCAACGTCGTAGACACCTGCAATATCGAGCGTAACCTCTACCTCACACTCCAGATCAAGGAGCTCGGGCTACCTGTCGTCGTCGCACTGAATATGTTCGACGA
>ERZ773001.595-NODE-595-length-13759-cov-160.162_pt1 | contig 13759 bp, 7 predicted proteins | sample MGYA00511673_ERZ773001 | MGnify/ENA primary metagenome ERZ773001 (study PRJEB29015, sample SAMEA2738091) | human oral metagenome | biome: human oral; feature: human-associated habitat; material: saliva | place: China | collected 2162 ... | reverse complement strand
AGTTCGTGAGGAAGGTGGCCTCCTCCATCGCGGAGTCGCCGCCGCCGATGACGGCGAGGCGACGATCCTTGAAGAAGAAGCCGTCGCAGGTCGCACAGTAGGAGACGCCGCGGCCAGAGAACTTGTCCTCGCCGGGCACGTTCATGTGGCGGTACTCCGAGCCAGTCGCCAGGATGACGGCGCGCGCGTAGAAGACCTCGTCCTCGGTCGCCACGGCCTTCACGTCGCCCTCGAAGTTGACGGCGACGACGTCCTCGTAGCGAACGTCGGCACCGAACTTTTCGGCCTGCTCGCGCATGTTGTCCATGAGCTCGGGACCCTGGATGCCCTCCGGGAAACCGGGGAAGTTCTCGACCTCGGTCGTGTTCATGAGCGCGCCGCCTGCGGCCAGCTGACCGGCGAGCACGATGGGCGCGAGGCCGGCGCGGGCCGTGTAGACGGCGGCCGTGTAGCCGGCGGGACCCGAGCCGACGATGACAACGTCGTGGACGGTGGCGCCCTCAGGCACCTCGGCCGACGGGACCTGCACCTCGGCGGTCTGCGCGGTGGTATCGGTGGATTCGGCCGTCACCAGGCCCGGAATCGTCACGAAAGACATGCGTACCCTCCTTTAGGGTTACTGGACGGTGAGCTCGGAGATCCACGCCCAGTTGCGTCCGTCCTGGCCCTTGGGCATGGAGCGGAACTGCAGCGCGATCGAGTCGGTTTCGACGGGCTGGGGCAGTGTGATCGTCGTCGTCGGGGACAACGAGGACGTGGCCAGTTCTGTTCCCTCGCGCGGCTTGCTCGGATCGGTGACGTTGCGCACGACGATTTCGCCGCCGGAGGTGGCCGCGTCCATCGTCAGGGTCACGGAGGACACGGTGGCCTTCTGCTGAAGCTTGACGACGATGGTGACGGAGGTTTCGTCGCGGAACTGGTTGTTATCGAACCAGCGCGAGCTCCACGACGTCGAGGGGTTCGAGTCGATCATGTTGATCGCACGGTCCGGGTGGTCGCCGTCGTCGTTGTTCCATGACAGGACCTGCACCGAGGAGATCACGGGCGTCACGGAAGGCGCGGGCGGCGGCGTGGTCGTCAGGTTGGGTGCGGGCGTGTTGTCGGACTGGATCTGGGAGGCGCCGGCGCGCAGGGACTGGGCCAGGTCCAGATCGGTGACCGGGCGGGTGGCCATCCACGGGCCCCAAATCGCGCCGAAAAGGAACAGGGCGACGCCGAAGATAAGCGCGGGCTTCGTCGGGTCGATGAGGCGCCCGGAGCGCTCGAGGGTCTTCTTCTCCTCTGACGAGGCCGGGGCGGGCTCGTCGGTCGGCTCCGAGTTCGGGACGGGGACCGCCGGGGGGATTGCGGTCGTCGACTCGGCGGCACCGGCTTCGGTACCGGCTGCAGTATCTGTGGCTGCGCCCGCGACAGCGGCGGCTGCCGCCTCAGCTGCGGTATCCGTAGGCGGGGGAGCGAGCGGCCGGATGCGCGGAATCTGGTGCGTCGAAGGCGCGTCCGCGAGCGGCTCGGGGTGGGGGAAATCGGTCACGTAGGCGTCGCCTTCGCGCTCGTAGCCGCTGGCCGTGGGCTTAGGCGGCGGGGGAGCGACGGGGAAGGGGGTGACGGGAACCTGGGCGGCGTCGACGCTGGCTTCGTGCTCAGCGCTCGGCTCGGAGTCCTCAGTCAGGGCCTCGACGCCGACTGCGGCGAGGGCCTCGGCGACCGGGTCCGCGGCGTGTGCCTGCGACGAAGGGTCGATGACCGGCGCCTCTGCAGGTGCGGGGATCGTGGGGACGTCCGCATCGGGTGCGGGGGAGGGGCTCGCCGGGGGCGCGGGGATCGGCGAGGTAGCGACGACCTCGTCAAAGGACGGCAGGTTGTTCTCGTCGCCGGTCGGTTCGGGCCTGGAAGCCATCGATTCCTCCGTCTGTGCGGGTGTGGTTGACGCCATTATTGCAGTTGCGTTGGCGGTGGGCGTGGAGGACGCTGCCAGGATGTTCACCACAGAAGCGGGAACGCGCAGGCGCGTCAGGAGGGGACGCATCATGGCCGCTGATTCGCGCGGCGAGGCGAAGCGGAGCACCAGTAGGTAGACGAGGCCGGTGACCGCGGAGACGATCGTGAGCTTGACAGCCGCGATGCCCATGCGCGCCAGGGTCGAAGAGGTCTCCGAGTGGATGCCCATGAGAGCCAGGACGCCAAAGCCGACGAGGCCAGCGACGATGGCGGCTGCCAGGAAGGACACGTAGGAGCGCAGCAGGCCTGTGCGGTCCACGTAGCGGTTCTCGCGCGAGACCCACACGACGGCGATGACGCCCTGGGTGAGGCGGCACGTGGTCTCGCCGAGAGCGGCGGCGATGACCCACCACTGAGCGCCGGTCACGGCGTACATCGACCATCCGACGATCACCTGGATGATGGTGGGGCCGATACCCATGAGGAACACGGGCTTGACGTCTTCGTAGGCGAAGAAGACGCGCTGACTCATGAGGACCATGCCGGTGGATGCGACGCCGGGCATGAGGGAGGTCAGGACGAGGGCGTAGGCGGTGACGGCCGCGGGGTCTCCGCCCTTGGCGGCCATTGCGATTTCCATCATGGGCACCGAGCCGGCCATGAGCATCGCGGCGGCGACCAGGGTCAGCGACGTGATCGTGCGAACGCCCAGGTGGTAGCTGTCGGCGACGGCCTTGTCGTCACCGTCGGCGACGGCCGCGGCCATGCGCGTGAAGATCGCGGTCGTCAGGGATACCGTGATGAGCGACTGGGGGACCATGAAGATCATGAACGCCGTCGAGTAGGCGAGGATGCCGACGACGCCGCTCTGAGCGCCGTAGCGACCGATGTAGCCGTCGGCCATGGCGGCCAGGTTGTTGGTCGACAGGACGCCGACCTGGGAGACACCGAGGGTCGCGAAGGTCCAGCCGGCCACGCGCGGCATCGACCCGAAGGAGGTGCCGCGGAAGTGGAAGTCCAGCTTGAAGGAGATACCCGCGCGGCGCATCGGCCACAGCAGGCACAGGGCCTGGCAGATGACGCCCAGGGTGGCGGAACCCGCCAGGACCCAGAACTGGGCACCCGTCAGGTCGTCGGCGGGGATACCGCCGTCGGGTGCGCCGCCCCAGATGCCCAGGAACAGGGCAAGGCCTGCGATGCCGACGACGTTGTTGACGACGGGCGCCCACATGTAGGGCCCGAAGATTTCGCGCGCGTTGAGAAGCTCGCCGAGCAGGTTATACAGGCCGTAGAAGAAGAGCTGGGGCAGACACAGGAGCGCGAAGAGGATCGCCAGGCTGCGAATGTCCTCGGTGTAGCCCGCGGCCGTGATGATGACGAGGAGTGGCGCCAGCACCATCGTGATGAAGGTGACGGCGAAGAGGACCGTGCCGGCGAGGGTCAACAGGCGGTTGACGTAGGTGTCGCCGTCGTTGCGGCGCTTGATGGCGCCGACGATCTGGGGAACGAGCACCGCGTCAAAGATGCCGGAGGCCAGCAGGTTGAACACGGTGTTGGGCAGCGTGTTGGCTGTCTGGAAGGCCGCGCCCACACCGCCGGCGGTCGCGCCGACCGCGGCGATCAGCATCGCGTTACGGATGAAACCGAGGATTCGCGACACCATGGTTCCCGACGCCATCAGCGCCGATGCCCTTAGGATCGATCGGCGAGGCGTTTTCGAGCTCATGGTGTCTCCTTCATCGTGGTGGTGTCTGAGTCGGTGCTGTTGTCTGCGGTGGTCGAGGCCTGGGCTGGGTCCTCGGTGTCATCGGGAGATGCGGGTTCGTCCGTGCCGGAAGCGCTGGCGGATGCGGCGGCTTGCGCCTTGCGTGCGGCCCTGCTGCGCAGTGATCGGGTGATGCCGACGATGAAGAGCAGGCCGAAAAGGGCGGCGATGACCGCGGTGATGGCGTCTTCCCAGCCGGCGCGCATGCGCACGATGACGGTCTGGGAGTCGTCGAGGACGTGGCCGTCGGGGGTGGTGACCTTGTAGGTGACCTCGATGTCGCCACTGCCGATTGCGCCAACGGGCACTTCGACCGTCGTGGCTCCGCGCGCGGCCAGCTCCTGGGACATTGCGGGCGTGGCTTGCAGGCGCGGGTCGTCGGGAATCAGGGTGACGTTGACGCGCACCGGCCAGTCCAGGTTATTGCGCACCAGGACGGGGAAGTTTGCGGACTTGTTGATCAGGTTGACGGCCGAGGAGGGTTCGACGGTCACGGAGGTGAGCATGGTCGTGACCTGGCTGGTCATGGTGGTCGCGGCGTCGCGCTGCTCGGTGGGGGTGAGCCCGGCCGTGAGCGCGGGCAAGACCTGGGGGGTGACGGAGTCGAAAACGGCGTCCGGGTCGTCGGTCGCGTTGGCCAGCGGGATGAGTGCGGTCAGTGATGTGGCCATGTCGTCGATGGCGGTCGCGGTTTCCTCGGCGAGGGTGCCTGCGCCGACGGTCGTGCGGTCGACGTCCGTGGGCTCGCTGGCGGCCATGACCGAGAAGGAGGTGGCGGAGACCCAGCGGGGGGACAGGAGCGCGCTGGTGCGGGAGGCGAGGTGGTCGTTGATCGTGGTGCCGCGCGCGGCCGTGGCGAAGATGGTGCGCGAGGAGGAGGGGCGTTCGCGTGTGATGATCGCGGTGATCGCGGTGAGGGCCTGCTCGGCGTCGAGTTCGTCGCCGCCGTTGGCGTTCCACGACAGGATCGCGGAGATGTCGGCCTGCTGGGCGAGGACGCGCGCGCCGGTGCCGTTCGTCGAGGTCTCGCCGGTCGCCGGGTTGACGTTGACGCGCGCCATGGACGTGAAGGGAACGTCGTCGGTGGGCGTCAGGGCCGAGGCCGGGGCGATGGCGATCTGGTCGGGCGCGGCGAAGTTGGACAGGAATGTCGTGCCGAAGGTCGCGTCATCGGGCCATCCGACGTTGCGCAGGATCGTGGGGCCCGCGTCCGGCCGGGTCATCGTGCTTGCGTTCTGCCCGGTGGAGGAGGCCGTGGGCGAGGGGGATGCCGAGGCGGATGGGGTTGCCGAGGGCGTCGCGGAGGGCGAGGCTGAGGGCGTCGCGGAGGGCGAGGCTGAGGGGCTCGCAGGGCCGGAATTGTGCGAAGACGTGGGCGCGACCCAGCCGGCTGCGCGCGGCGTGCCGGGGAAGGCGTTGATGGACTCGGAAGCCAGGCCCCAGAAGCCGGTGTTGCCGGACAGGGCCAGGGCACCCAGGTCCGCGTCGGCGTCGGGCAGGGCGATGACCTCGGAGGCAGTTGACATGAAGGAGGAGATGAAGGCTTCGGCCTGGAGGTCACGCGCGCGCTGGGCTGGGTCCGTGGCCGTGGGGGCGGGCGTCGGGGTGGGGGAGGCGCTCGGCGAGGCCGTGGGCGCGCCGGACTGGCCCGACTGGCCGGATTGCCCGTCAGACTGCGCCTCCTCCTCGTCGGCCAGGCCTGGGGCGGGCGTGATCGTGGGCTGGGGGCCGCGCGGGATCAGGAGGGGATCGACGGCGAGGGTGACGCCCGAGGTCCCAGCCAGGGTCAGGACCGCGGAACGTTCGGCCTGGGTTGATGCGGCGTTTCCCGAGGTCCAGGGGACCACCGCGGATACGCGGGAAGGAGCGACCTGCGCGCCGGAGTCCCACACGAGGATCGTGCGGTCCTTGCCCGAGAACTCGCCCGAGGAGGCGGTCACGGTCGCGACGCGAGGCCCCCACTCGTTGCTGTCCGACAGCGGCAGCGAGGCGGTGGGAATGTGGATCTCGAAGGTAGTGTTGACGCCGCGAAGTACGTCGGTGAGCGTGGTCGAGGCGGCGTGCGTGGCGTCGGGCTCGTCCTCGCTGAGCTGGGTCGTCATCGCCGAGACGGAAATGGGGGTCTCGTTGGCGACGAAAACCTCGAGGGAGACGGCCGCCAGCGTCGTCGGCGAATCGTTACGCAGCGTCCCGGAAATGACGACTTCTTCCTCGGTCGTGATGATACGAGGAGACAGCGAGTTGATCGATACAGAGAGCCCGGAATCGGCGGGCACAGTACCCATCACAGAGGGGCGAGACTGATCCGACGCGGACGTCACCGGGAGCGCGGGAGCCGCCCCGGCCTCGTGAATCGAGAGACCGAAGGGAACCAACAGCGCCGCGCACAGGGCGGCGACCCACCTGCCGCGCCTAGCCACGGCTATCCCGGTACAGCAGGTCGAGGGCGATGCGCACGATGCGGCGCTCGTTGGGATAGGCGAGCTGACGCGACACGTCGCGCAGCGGCACCCACGCGGCCTCCTCGGCCTCGTGATCCGGATCCCCGTCGACGGAGATCGTGCCGGACTCATACCCCATCAGATAGTGATGGACGACCTTGTGAACGCGGCGGTCGTTGCCGGAGAACCAGTAATCGATCGACGCCAGGTGGCGGATGATGCGCCCGTGGATACCGGTTTCCTCGGCGACCTCGCGCAGGGCGGCCTGCTGCGGGGTCTCAGAACCCTCGAGGTGACCCTTGGGCAGACACCACTCGACGCGGCCCGCGCGGTTGCGCCGGGCGATGAGCGCCGCATAGGGAATTCCGTCACGTACGTCAACGACGATGCCGCCCGCGCTGGTTTCCGCGGAAATCGGCAGATGAGAGCGGACCGCGCGCATGGAAGCAGACCGACGCGGGGGTCTGGGAACCCCGGATCGGCGGTCAACTGAACGTGCAGGCATGACTCCACTTTAGCCGGTGGGCGGCCCCCGGTAGTCGGCCAGGGCGCTTTCCTGGCATGCTTAGGGGCGATGAGTACCCAGTCAGCTTCCCCGAATAACGGCCCCGTGACCGCGCAAAACGCCGGAACGACGGACATTCCTACCCTCATGGCGAACGCCACGAGGACGTTCGCGGCGCTTCCGCCCGCAATTATGGAACTCGGCACGATTTTCGACGAGGCCGGGGAAGAGCTCGCGCTTGTCGGCGGGCCCGTGCGTGACGCCTTCCTGGGTGTGACCCCGCATGACTTTGACATGACGACCTCAGCGCGCCCCGAGCGCACCGAGGAGCTGCTCGCTCAGTGGGGGAATGCGACCTGGGATATCGGCAAGGAGTTCGGCACGATCGGCGGTCGCCGCGGCAACGTCGTCGTCGAGGTGACGACCTACCGCACCGACGAATACGAGATCGGCTCGCGCAAGCCCGAGGTGACCTTCGGCGACACGCTCGAGGGCGACCTGACCCGGCGCGACTTCACGGTGAACGCGATGGCGATGCGCCTGCCGCAGATGGCCCTCGTCGACCCGTGCGGCGGCCTGGCCGACCTCGCGGACGGCAACCTGCGCACCCCCGTGTCCGCCGAGCAGTCCTTCGACGACGACCCGCTGCGCATCATGCGCGCCGCGCGTTTCTCCGCCCAGCTGGGCCTCGACGTCGACCTGGACGTCATGAACGCCATGGAAACCATGGCCTCGCGCCTGGAGATCGTCTCCGCCGAGCGCATCCGCGCCGAGCTGGAGCGCCTCATCATCTCCCCCTACCCGCGCCGCGGCATCGAGCTGATGGTCCACACGGGCGTCGCCGACATCGTCCTGCCCGAGGTCTCCGCCCTGGTCTCCACGGTCGACGAGCACAAGCGCCACAAGGACGTCTACGAGCACACGCTCACTGTCGTCGAGCAGGCCATGGACCTGGAGACCGGCCCCGACGGCGCCGTGCCCACCCCCGACTTCGTCCTGCGTTTCGCGGCCCTCATGCACGACGTCGGCAAGCCGGCGACGCGCCGCTTCGAGAAGAACGGCACCGTGTCCTTCCACCACCATGAGATCGTGGGCGCGAAGATGACGCGCAAGCGCATGAAGGCCCTGCACTTCGACAAGGCGACGATCGAGGCCGTCTCCAACCTGGTCGCGCTGCACCTGCGCTTCCACGGCTACGGCGAGGCCGCCTGGTCCGACTCCGCGGTGCGCCGCTACGTGGCTGACGCGGGCGACCTCCTCGAGCGCCTGCACCGCCTCACGCGCGCCGATTGCACGACCCGCAACCGCCGCAAGGCCAACTTCCTGTCCTCCGCCTACGACGACCTCGAGGCCCGCATCGCCGCCCTGCGCGAGCAGGAGGAGCTGGACGCGATCCGCCCCGACCTCGACGGTGACCAGATCATGGACATTCTGGGGCTTCGTCCCTCGCGTGCCGTCAAGATCGCCCGCGACTACCTGCTCGAGCTGCGCATGGAGCGCGGACCCCTGGGCGAGGAGGCCGCCCGAGAGGCGCTGCTGGAGTGGTGGGCCTCCGAGGACGTGCGCGCCCTCGCCGAGGAATACCAGGCCCAACAGGCCCAGTGGGAGGCAAAAGTCGCCGACAAGAAGGCTCGCAAGGCCGCCGCGAAGGCCGCCCGAGAGGCCCAGCAGTAGACCCCGCCACGCGGTGACCGAGCCGGCGAGCGATGCGCCGGCAGGCCTCGTGCGTGCTCGTGAGCGCGGATGAACGGCACCGGCGCGACCATCGTCACGCCCGCGCGCGGTGCACCCCCGGTGGCGCCGCCGTACCCTGGTGACAATTCAACTATTCGTTAGGAGAGTCACCGCATGAGCACGTTTACCCCCGAGAAGGCGTCGGCCGACATCGGCGTGTACGGCCTGGGAGTCATGGGCGCCAACCTCGCCCGCAACCTGGCCCGCAACGGCTACGCGACCGCCGTCTTCAACAGGACCCCGGCTCGCACCGAGAAGCTCATGGCCCAGCACGGGGACGAGGCCACCTTCGTTCCCTCCTCCACCCTCGAGGACTTCGTCGCGTCGCTGCGCGCGCCTCGCGTCGCCATCATCATGGTCCAGGCCGGCCCCGCGACGGACGCCGTCATGGAACAGCTCGCCGATCTCATGGACGAGGGCGACATCATCGTCGACTGCGGTAACTCCCTGTTCACCGACACGATCCGCCGCGAGAAGTGGGCCGCCGAGCGCGGCCTGCACTTTGTGGGCGCGGGCGTCTCCGGCGGCGAGGAGGGCGCCCTGTGGGGTCCCTCCATCATGCCCGGCGGTACCCCGGCCTCGTACGACCGCCTCGGCCCCATGTTCGAGGCCATCGCCGGCACGTATGACGGCGTGCCCTGCTGCACGTACATCGGCGCGAACGGCGCCGGCCACTTCGTGAAGATGGTGCACAACGGCATCGAGTACGCGGACATGCAGGTCATCGCCGAGGCCTACACCCTCCTGCGCGAGGGCCTGGGCGCGACACCGGCCGAGATCGCCGACATTTTCGCCGCCTGGAACGAGGGCGAGCTCAACTCCTACCTCATGGAGATCACCGTCGAGGTCCTGCGCCAGGTGGACGCCGAGACCGGCAAGCCCCTCGTCGACCTCATCGTGGACGCCGCCTCGCAGAAGGGCACCGGCAAGTGGACGGTCCAGACCGCCCTCGACCTGGCCGTCCCCGTCACCGCGATCGGCGAGGCGACCTTCGCGCGCGGCGCGTCCTCCGAGCCCGCCCAGCGCGCGGCCGGCCAGGCGCTCGCGGGCAACGCCACCGCGCTCGTCATCGAGTCGGACGAGGCCCGGGCTGCCTTCATTGAGGACGTGCGCCAGGCGCTTTTTGCCTCCAAGATCGTCGCCTACTCGCAGGGCTTCGACGAGATCGAGGCCGGGGCTGCTGAGTACGAATGGGGCATCGACAAGGGCGCCCTGGCTCGCATCTGGCGCGCGGGCTGCATCATCCGCGCAGCCTTCCTCGACGACATCACCCGCGCCTACGAGGCCGACCCCGACCTGCCGCTGCTGCTGGCCGCCGAGCCCTTCGCGACCCGCTTCCAGGAGTGCACGCCCGCGCTGCGTCGCGTCGTCTCCCAGGCAGCCCTCGCCGGCGTTCCGATTCCCGTGTTTGCCTCCTCCTTGGCCTACTTCGACCAGATTCGTGCGACGCGCCTGCCGGCCGCCCTCATCCAGGGCCAGCGCGACTTCTTCGGCTCCCACACCTACCACCGAGTCGACAAGGAGGGTGTCTTCCACACCCTGTGGGCCGCCGAGGGCCGTCCCGAAGAACAGTGGTCCTGAACCGGGATCAGTGACGCAACACACACAGGGGGTGGGCGCTGATGGAAGCGGCCACCCCCTGTGTTTGTGCCCATACTTTAGGGAACTTTCAGGAAAGGCAGTTAACCTATGAGTAAGACAATCCGCTGAAAGGGCGAACACGTGGCGACTAGCAACGGACAGAACAACTGGAACGACATCGTCGGACCGGGCGAATCAGGCGCGTCCGGGCAGGAACACCTGCCCTCGCGTCGCTCATCGCACGCAGCGCACGCGTCCCACTCATCGAAGGGGGACGCCACGGCCTCGTCTGACGATAAGACGGGCCCCACGAAGAAGCGTTTCCGCTGGGCCAAGCGCATCGGCTACGGAATCCTGACCATCTTCCTGGGCATCTTCATCGCCGGTATGTCCGTCTTCCTGTACCTGTACAACACGCTGGCCGTGCCCGCGCCCGCTGACCTGGCTCTCGCGCAGAAGACGACCGTGTACTACGCGGACGGCACCACCGAGATGGGGACCCTCGGCGAGATCAACAGGCAGATCATCGACACGACGGCCCTGCCCGACTACGTCTCCAAGGCGATCGTCGCCTCCGAGGACCGCACGTTCTACACGAACTCCGGCGTTGACCTTAGGGGCATTTTCCGCGCCCTCGTCAACAATCTGCGCGGCGGAGCACGGCAGGGCGCATCGACCCTCACCCAGCAGTACGTTGAGCGATACTTCGTCGGTAAGACCACGGATACCTACGGTGGCAAGCTCAAGGAAGCTGTCCTGGCGATCAAGATCAATCGCGAGAAGTCCAAGGACGAGGTCATCGGCGCCTACATGAACACGATCTACTTCGGTCGTGGCGCCTACGGCATCGACGCTGCCGCCCAGGCCTACTTCGGGCACGGCGCCGATCAGCTGACCCTGTCCGAGTCGGCTCTCCTCGCGGCCGTCATTCCCGCGCCCTCCGCGTGGGATCCCGCCGTCAACCCCGATAAGGCGAAGGAGCGCTGGGAGCGCGACCTGAACCTCATGGTCGAGGACGGCTGGATCACGCAGGCCCAGCGCGACGCTGCCGTCTTCCCCGAGACGATCGACCCCGACACGCTCAACAGCGCGTCGATGACCGGGACGAACGGTTACCTGATGGCGCAGGTGAAGGCCGAGCTGCTCGCTTCCGACCAGTTCGACGAGGACAAGATCGGCCGGGGTGGTCTGCGCATTACCTCCACGATCGTCAAGGACTACCAGGAGCAGGCCGTCGCGGCTGCCGAGGGTATGAACGATGTCGAGGGCTGGGACCCCACGTACCAGCACGTCGCTCTCTCCTCGATGGACCCGGCCACCGGTGAGATCCTGGCCGAGTACGCCGGTCCTGATTACGAGGCTCGCCAGCAGAACGCTGTCACGCAGGATATCGCGATGGCTGGCTCGTCCTTCAAGCCGTTTGCCCTGCTGGCTAACGCGCGCCTGGGCGGCTCGGTGTACGACACCTACTCGGGTAAGTCACCGCAGTACTTCCGAGGCATGGGCACCCCCGTCATGAACGACGGCGGCTACTCCTTCGGTAACGTCACCCTCGTGAAGGCGACCGCCTATTCGATGAACACGGTGTTTGTGGGCCTGAACGACGACGTCGAGCCGGAGAACACGCTCCAGGCCGCCATCGATGCGGGCATCCCCGAGGACACCGTGGGCTTGAACGACGAGCTCCTGAACGTTCTGGGTTCTGCCTCCCCGCACAACATCGACCTGACGACCGCCTACTCCACGATCGCGAACGGCGGCGAGCGCGTCACCCCGCACATCGTCAAGAAGGTTGTGGACTCTAAGGACAAGCTCCTGTACAGCGGCGACGTTGAGCCCGTCCGCGTGTTCGACGTCGAAGAAGTCTCCTCCATCATGCCGGCCCTCGAGGCCGTGACGAAGGGCGAGGGCACCGCTAACAACGTCGACCCGGCGATTGAACGCCTGGTGACGGCCGGTAAGACCGGTACCTCCTCGGACCAGCTCTCCGCCCAGTTCGTGGGCTTCGTGCCCGGCATGGTCACCGCCGTGTCCATGTACCAGTCGGACGCGGCCGGTAACTCGGTGCCCTTGGACGACGTGGGCGGCCTGGATCAGTTCCACGGCGGCGACTGGCCGGTGGACGTGTGGATCGACTATATGAAGCCCGTGGCGAAGACCCTGCCGGGCAGTGACTTCACCTGGAAGGTCGAGTCGAACCGCGGTGCCCAGAACTACGGACCCACGCCGCTGCCCTCCGCGACGATCGAGACCCCGCAGTCGGCCTCCAACCCCGAGCCCACCCAGACCCCCACGGAGACCCCCTCCGCGGAGCCCTCCGCTGAGCCGACCGGCGGTTCCAACAATGGCAACGGCAATGGAAACGGTGGCAATAACGGCGGTGGCAACGGCGGAAACAACGGCGGTGGCAACGGCGGAAACAACGGCGGTGGCAACGGCGGCAATAACGGTGGCGGCAACGGCGGAAACAACGGCGGTGGCAACGGCGGAAACAACGGCGGTGGCAACGGCGGTGGCAACGGCGGTCACAACGGCGGCGCCAATGGTGGAAACAACAACGGCGGTGGTAACAACGGCCGCTAGCTCTGCTGTCGCCTGACGCGCACACATGCATCGCGGGCCCCGAGGAGAATCCTCGGGGCCCGCAGTGTCTGTCTGGAGCTGTGTAGCGGCGCCCTGAGGGTCAGAATGGCACGCGGGCAGGGTGAGTGCGTCCCGCATAGTGGTGTCACCGTGTGGTGATCGGCCCGTTGCTTGCTATGGGTGCGGTCACCGTGTGATCTGCTGACGCGGATAGGTTACGAACACGCGGATAGGTTACGCACATGTGGATAGGCTCATAACCTATCCACGAATGATTAACCTATCCGCATACGCTCAACCTATCCACGAGCGCGCCTTGGCGGGCCCCAAGACACTGCCTGAACGTAAGAGGATCGGAACACGGTCCCAGGAAGACGACGTCTCCATCATCCGAGTTGGTCGCCACCACCTTCGCTGTCGACTTTGGCCTACTGCCTTGCTGAAAAGTGGCTCTTCATAATTGGGGGTGTAGTTGGGGTCTAAATCCGGCTCTTCGCATGTAAGGGTGTTGGAGGTGTTGGAGTGGGCCGGAGTGCAGGTGGCGGCGTGGGCGGCGTGGGCGGCGTGCCGCCAGTAGGGCCCAGCTGCGCATGGAGGGGTGCGGCAGGGAGTGGATGGGTCGTGTCAGTTCCGCGTTTGTTCTTGTGTGTTGGGGCACTGCACCCGATCCGTAGGCAATGCACCTCTTCTGTTCGGGTGCAGCGCCACGTAACGGGTGCAGCGCCACGTAACGGGTGCAGCGCCCCCGTGCTTGTGGCGGCTGTCGGGGTTGTGGGGGTCTTCTGGGCTTGGGTTGTCTTCTGCTTGGGCTGTCTTCCGCGTGGGGTCTTTGTGGCGTCTCATGTTGTGGTTCCTCAGAAATGTCGCACGTAATTCCCCGACATGTATTTCAAACATTGAAATCGCATCGTTGGAATTCTGCGGTTTTCTCGATACCTATGAAAAGTTAGGGTACCCAAATTACGTGCGACTTTTGGTTGATGAGGCACCCGAGGCGAACTCCTGTGTTCGGTCGTCGTCCCACAACACTGCCCACGATCCCCGGGACGCTTCGAACACCACCCCCCACACCCCACAATGCGAAGAGCCGCATGACCCCGCAGGCAACAAAAAAGGTGGCCCCCGCTCGCATGAGCGGGGGCCACCCCTTCAGTCATTCAACCGATGCGTGAAGCCTTCACTTCGTGGCGATGACGCGGACGCGCAGGTTCG
>ERZ773001.578-NODE-578-length-14106-cov-79.6523_pt1 | contig 14106 bp, 6 predicted proteins | sample MGYA00511673_ERZ773001 | MGnify/ENA primary metagenome ERZ773001 (study PRJEB29015, sample SAMEA2738091) | human oral metagenome | biome: human oral; feature: human-associated habitat; material: saliva | place: China | collected 2162 ... | reverse complement strand
GAGGACGAACCCGACTTGGAGGTGTTCGACTTGCTGTAGGAGCCGGTGCTACCGCTGTTGCTGGTGCCCTGCTTACCGCTGGAGACCGAGCCAGTGGTTTTATTACGCACCGAGGAGGTCTTACCGGAGTTGTTGGTGCCGGTCACCTTGCCCGAGGAGACGGTGGAGGACTTCTTCGCGCTGCGGTAGGAGTCTTCGAAGCCGCCACCCTTAGAAGACACGCCGCTGTAGACGGTGCCGTTGCTGGGGCGGGTGGTGCTGCCTCCGGAGAGCTTAGAGCCCACGGGGGGAATGTAGTGGGATCCGGAAGAATTCGCGGCGCTCTGGCGGCCCAGGTAGTACCAGAGGAACGCATTCGAATTACTGTGGGTGGTGGTCGACCCAGATGAGGTAGAACCAGAAGACCCGGAAGAACCGGAGGAACTAGAGGAACCCGAGGAGCTCGACGAGCCCGAGGAATCGCTACTGGACGAGTCGGTCGGCTCCTGAACGCCTGCCTTCTCACATTCGCTATCTTCCACGCGCAGGCCGGTCTTCGCGTCCTGGCAGACGCGGGCGTACTCTTCGCCCTGCGACAGGAACGCGTTCTCTTCCTGGTGCATGGAGTTGTAGGCGAAGATGCCACCGCCAACCAGCAGCACGCCGGCGCCAGCTACGGCAATCATCTTGGCGATGCCGGGGCGGGTCGCGCCCAGGTTCAGGGTCTGCTGGGCAGAGGTCTGTGCGGCGCGGGTAGCAAAGTTGGCGACTGCTTCCATGCGGTTGCCGGGCTTCTTCGGGCCGTTGGGGGTGGTGGTTCCGCCGGGGTATTGGGGAGCAGAACTCATGCATCTCTCCTTGAAAGGTGGTGCGTGGCGTAACGCTCAACGCGTATATGAAGCTGAGTGGGTACAGCATCATCCGGCGACTTTCGCCGGACTATCGGTGTGGTTCCAGCATATCAAGCTCTAGCTTTCGGATTATTAGCTGACAGCAAAATCTCAGCAAGCTTCCCCGCATGTTGCGCAGTTGTTTCCCTTCTGTTTGCTTTGGCGGTAATAGCCGGTTAACTATCAGCCGATTTAACCGCCATGGGGGGGGGACAGCTGCGGCACTGGTGGATGTGCTGGCAGATGCACTGTTGGCTGCGCTTGTTGGTTGTACCGCCGAAAGGTGCCGCCGGAAGGTGCTGCTAAAGGTACCGCCAGAAGGTCACGATTCGTCACACATCCCCTACACTGCACCGGGTTGAAACACTTCTTCACACAAACTCGCGCCGGAGTGCGCAAAAGTTTTAGAGTATGCCACATGTCTACACCGCATGCATCATCTCGTTCACGTCTGCCCAAGTGGGCTACTTCTTTCGGCAACCAAATCATTGCCTCCCTCATTCTGGGTATTGTTCTCGGCGCGCTCGCCCTAGCACTGGGCGGGGACGCGAAGAGCAACCCCAACTGGCTCATGGTGACCTTGGATACCATCGGCTCCTCCTACGTCACCCTGCTGAAGGCGGCTGTTGTTCCGCTGATTTTCACCGCCGTGGTCGCATCCATCTCGAACCTGTCGCAGGTGACGAACGCGGCGCGTCTGGCGGTTAACACGCTCATCTGGTTTGCGATTACCGCGTTCTTCGCGGTGCTCATTGGTATTGCAATGGGCCTCATTGTTCAGCCGGGCGTGGGCGCGCAGGTGCAGGGCAAAGCGTACACCGGCTCGACCGGTTCGTGGACCGCGTTCCTGACCGGTCTGATTCCGGTGAATTTCCTGGGTCTGGGCGTCAGCGCTAAGTCCGGTGATTCCGGTATCACCGCCTCGGCGTCCTTCAACGTGCTGCAGATCTTGGTCATTTCGGGCGCGGTCGGCATTGCCGCGCTGAAGGTCGGCGAGGCTGCTAAGCCGTTCATTGACGTGGTCAAGAGCGCTCTGGCGATTATTCAGAAGATTCTGTGGTGGATTATTCGCCTGGCACCGCTGGGTACCGTGGGTCTGATCGCTAAGGCGGTGTTCGCGTACGGTTGGGCGTCGATGGGTTCGCTGGTCGCGTTCGTCATCGCCCTCTACATTGGCCTGCTGCTGGTCTTCCTCGTGGTCTACCCGATTATTGTTCGCGCGAACGGCCTGTCGGTCCGCCAGTACTTCTCGGGCGTGTGGCCGGCGCTCCAGCTGGGCTTCGTGTCCCGCTCTTCGATGGGTTCGATGCCGATGACCCAGACTGTTGCCGAACGCAATCTGGGTGTTCCCCGCGCCTACGCATCCTTCGCGGTTCCGCTGGGTGCAACCACTAAGATGGACGGTTGCGCCTCGGTTTACCCGGCTCTTGCCGCGATCTTCGTGGCTCAGTTCTACGGTATTCAGCTGGACTTCACCCAGTACCTGCTGATTGTGATGGTGTCCGTGCTCGGTTCGGCTGCGACTGCTGGTACGACCGGCGCTATCGTGATGCTGACCCTGACCCTTTCCACTCTGGGTCTGCCGCTGGACGGTGTGGGTCTGCTCCTGGCGATTGACCCGATCGTTGATATGGGCCGCACCGCTCTGAACGTTGCCGGTCAGGCTCTGGTTCCCGCGATTGTGGCTCGCCGCGAGGGCATTCTGGACGAGGAGCTCTACAACGCTCCCCGTTCGGAGGGCGGCTTCGTGGCTCAGGAATTCTACGATGAGCGCATCGCCGGTGAGGCGCAGCGACTTCACGAGGTGGAGGAGACGGCACTCCGCTAATCTGGCGAGCTAATCTGGCGAGCTAATCAGGCAAAGGTTCACGCGCACGGCGCTAGGCGGTACCGCTTAGCGCCGTGTAGCTTCTCTACCATCTGTGTCCCCAACATGGGCGCACAGCACGGGCAAAATACATTTGTCAAACGTCATAAAAACGTCATTATTGATTCTTCTTTTCTTTAATTCTTGAGAAGAGTTATGATTTTGAACGGCGTGTTCCATCTCCTACGTGGTTGAGGGGGATGGGACACGCTCTTTTTATGCCTCCTAACCTTCCCACCCCAGCTTCCCATCAACCCTTAATCTGCACCCAAGAGTAAAACTCGCCGGCGACGCTCTAAAATAGAACCCATGACTACCAGCGCTTCACCGACCCGACTGATTCTTGCCTCCGCCTCCCCGGCGCGCCGCAAGCTCCTGGAAGACTCCCGCATCGCGTTCACGGTGCGCGTCTCCTCCGTAGATGAGGACGCCGCGCTCACCGCCGCCAACGAACAGGCGCGGGCGCAAGGACGTGCCGGGCTCACCCCGGATGAAACCGCCTCCCTGCTGGCGCAGTTGAAGGCGCAGGCTGTTGCCGCCGAACTTGCCGCCGAGGGTGTGCGCGATGCGCTGGTTCTGGGGTGCGATTCGGTCTTTGAGTTTGAGGGTGTTGCCTACGGCAAGCCGCACACTGCCGAGGCGGCGCGCGAGCGCATCAGCGCCATGAGCGGTAACTACGGTGTGCTGCATACCGGTCACGCGCTCGTGGATTTGCGCGACATTGAGCCGGGTGCCGAGCTACCCACTGTTGCTGAGCTGCCCACTGTTTCTGAGCTACGCAGCGCTACCGTCCACTTCGATACGCTCAGCCCCGAAGAAATTGAGGCGTACATTGCTACCGGCGAGCCGCTCTGGGTGGCCGGTTCCTTTACCCTGGACGGCTATGGTTCGGCGTTTATTCGCGGTATTGAGGGTGAGTTCCACACGGTGGTGGGCCTGTCCATCCACGCGCTACGCGATATGCTGCGCCGCCGCGAGGTTGCGGTGACCGAGTTGTGGATAGCACCCCACAACGAGGATTAGATCCAGCGTAATCGTATAAATCTGTCTCAAAGCGCGCTCTGGAATACACATTATTGAACACCAATCGATAAGATAGAACAGTATGATGCGCGTTATATTCGCCAATCCTGCCGATGTATCCTTGGAGCAGGAGATTAAAGGAGAGCTTTAAGTGACTCAGCACCAGGCAGAAGCCGCCAAGAAATTTACTGCAGTCCCCGGCCGTCACACCGGCCCGGTCAGCAAGATTCTGATCGCTAACCGCGGTGAAATTGCTGTCCGCGTGATTCGTGCAGCCCGCGATGAGGGCCTGCAGACCGTCGCCGTCTACGCTGACCCCGACCGCGATTCCCAGCACGTGAAGCTTGCCGATGAAGCCTACGCTCTCGGCGGCGCCACCGCGGCACAGTCCTACCTGGTCATGGACAAGCTCATTGAGATTGCTCTCCGCTCCGGCGCTGACGCTGTGCACCCCGGCTACGGTTTCCTCTCTGAGAACGCGCAGTTCGCACAGAAGTGCATCGACGCGGGTCTGACCTGGATTGGCCCCTCCCCCGAGTCCATTACCCAGCTGGGCGATAAGGTGGCGGCCCGCCACATCGCGCAGAAGGTGGGCGCTCCCCTGGTGCCCGGCACCAAGGACCCGGTCAAGTCCGCCGATGAGGTTGTCGCCTTCGCGGATGAGCACGGTCTGCCCATTGCGGTGAAGGCCGCATTTGGTGGCGGTGGCCGCGGCATTAAGGTGGCACGCGACCGCGAGAGCATTGTTGAGATGTACGAGTCCGCTGTTCGCGAGGCTACCGCCGCGTTCGGTCGCGGTGAGTGCTTCATCGAGCGGTTCTTGGATTCGCCCCGCCACGTTGAGACCCAGTGCCTGGCGGATGCGCACGGCAACGTCGTGGTGGTTTCCACCCGTGACTGCTCCCTGCAGCGCCGCAACCAGAAGCTCGTTGAGGAGGCGCCCGCCCCCTACCTGAGCGATGAGCAGAACGAGCGCCTGTACGAGGCATCCCGCGCGATTCTGCGTGAGGCTGGCTACCAGGGCGCCGGCACCTGTGAGTTCCTGGTTGGCACCGACGGCACGATCTCCTTCCTTGAGGTGAACACTCGACTGCAGGTGGAGCACCCCGTTTCCGAGGAGATTTCCGGTCTGGACCTGGTTCGTGAGCAGTTCCGTATTGCCCGCGGCGAGAAGATTGAGGAGAAGGACCCGGTTCTGCGCGGTCACTCCTTCGAGTTCCGTATTAACGGCGAGGATGCGGGCCGTTCCTTCATGCCCGCCCCCGGCACCATCGAGAAGATGACCGTGCCCACCGGCCCCGGTGTTCGCTGGGATTCCGGCTTCGTGGCTGGCGATGTTATCGGCGGTAACTTCGACTCCATGCTGGCTAAGCTCATTGTCACCGGCGCGGACCGCAAGCAGGCTCTGCAGCGTGCCCGCCGTGCCCTGGCTGAGCTGACCATTGAGGGTATGCCCACCGTCATTCCGTTCCACCGCGTCGTGCTGGATGATCCCGCTTTCGCGCCGGCTGAGGGCGGCGATTTCAAGGTGCACACCCGCTGGATTGAGACCGAGTTCAACAACACCATCCCCATGTACTCCGGCGCGCCCGGCAGCGTGGATTCCGATGAGGATGAGCGCACCACCGTGGTCGTTGAGGTCAACGGCAAGCGCATGGAGGTGTCCCTGCCGGATCTGAGCGGTGGCGCGAAGCCTGCCGCTAAGCCCGCTGCCAAGACCCGCAAGTCCCGTTCGGCACGTAGCGCGGCGAAGGGTGGCGGCGACGAGCTGACCAGCCCCATGCAGGGCACCATCGTGAAGGTGGCGGCTTCTGACGGCGACACCGTCGCTGAGGGCGATCTGATTCTGGTGCTGGAGGCTATGAAGATGGAGCAGCCCATTACCGCGCACAAGGCGGGTAAGGTTTCGGGTCTGTCCGCTAAGGCCGGCGATACCGTCACCTCCGGTGCGGTGCTGGCGACCATCAAGTAACGCTTCGCCGCGATACCGCGGTCACGCAAGCGCTATAGGCTATACGAATCCCCCGGAAGGGTATGAGGTCATGCCTCGTATCTTTCCGGGGGATTTTCTATGTCCGCCCTTGTCTATTTCTCCGCTCTTGCCTGTTTCTGCGCTCCTGTCTGTTTCTGTGGGGTTTGAGCGGCTATCTATTGCGATTACGTCCAAATAGTGGCTGTATTTATTGGGTCTTTTCTGAACAGAGTTATAATGTTGCACTTTAGAGGGGCCTTTCAGATTCCTACGCCCACCGCACCCCACCCGGTGCGGTCGCGGCACCCGGTACGCACCTACGGCACACCCGCCTCCTGCGCCGCCCGGTGATGGAACACCCACCTCAGGCTCCTTGTGTACACACAAATTCACCATCTCGGGAGTTTTCCTCATGAGCACCTCTGCACCCGACGTGAAAGCGTCCGCTGCATCGGTGAAGAATACGACTCCTCGCAGTCGAGTTATTCTTGCCTCGCTCGTTGGTACCACCATCGAGTTCTACGATTTCTACATTTACGCCACCGCAGCAGTGGCTGTGTTCCCCGTGCTGTTCTTCCCCTCGAAGGACGCAACCACCGAGCTTCTGGCATCCTTCGCAACCTTCGGCGTCGCCTTCATCGCGCGTCCCCTCGGTTCCATTGTCTTCGGTCACTTCGGCGACAAGATCGGCCGTAAGGCAACCCTCGTCGGTGCACTGCTCACCATGGGTCTGGCAACCTTCATCATCGGTCTGCTGCCCACCTACCACCAGATAGGCCTGTGGGCACCGACTATGCTGACCATTATGCGTTTCTGCCAGGGCCTGGGTCTGGGCGGCGAATGGTCCGGCGCGGCACTGCTTGCCAGCGAATACGCTGAGGACGGTAAGCGTGCCCGCGCCGCCATGTGGCCGCAGCTCGGTGCACCTATCGGCTTCGTGCTTGCGAACGGCTTCATGCTGCTGCTGACCAGTTGGATTTCCTTCAACTCCGCAACCGACGGCAAGAACCTTGATCACCCCTTCCTCATCTGGGGTTGGCGTATTCCGTTCCTGCTGTCCATCGTGATGGTCGCTGTCGGCCTGTACGTTCGTTTCAAGCTGGAGGAGACCCCCGTCTTCGCCAAGGCTGCCGCTAACAACGAGAAGGTTAAGACCCCGCTCGTTGAGGCGTTCAAGGTCGCTTGGTGGCCCATGATTCAGGGCACCTTCATCATGGTTGCCTGCTACGTGCTGTTCTACCTGATGACCGCGTGGGTTCTCTCCTACGGTATCGGCAAGGCTGATAAGGGCGGTCTGGCTATCCCCTACCGCGAGTTCCTGATTATTCAGCTGATTTCCATTACCGGCTTCGCGATCTTCATCCCGATCTCGGGTTGGCTGGCTGATAAGTACGGCCGCCGCACCCAGCAGCTGTGGACCACCGTCGCTATGGCGATCTTCGGTCTGTCCTTCGGTCTGTTCATCTCCCCCTCCGTCGTTGGTACCGGTCAGAACGCGAACGCAACTGTGGTTACCCTCTTCATCTTTATCGGTATGTGCCTGATGGGTCTGTCCTTCGGTTCCATGTCCGCATACCTGCCGGAGCTGTACCCCACCAACGTGCGCTACACCGCCAGCGGTATCGCCTACAACGTGGCGTCCATCCTCGGTGCGGCACTGACCCCGTTCGTAGCAGTGTGGCTGAACACCTCCTACGGTGTGGGCGCTGTGGGCGGCTACCTAGCGTTCGCCTCGATCCTGAGCGTTGTCTTCATCCTGCTCACTCACGAAACCCGTGACGTGGACATGAACGCCGTCAGCACCACGAAGTAAAACTTCGAGCAGCTAACGCCTCTCTACGGCAAAGCGGTGGGGGTCGCCTCCTGAATTCCTTAGATTCAGGAGGCGACCCCCACCGCTATAATGTTTTCCGGGATACTGCGCCAGGCGGGCAACGCCCGGCTCAGCACCTCGTATGCACGGATTACAGGCCGCGAGTGTGCAGCTTGCGAGCAGCCTCAGCAATAGAGCCGGAGAGCGAGGGGTAAACCGTGAAGGTATCCGCCAGGTCATCCACCGCGAGCTTCTTCTCCACCGCCAGGGCAATGGGGTAAATCAGCTCAGAAGCACGCTGACCAACCACCACGCCACCGATAACGGTGCCGGAGTGGCGGCGAGCAAAAATCTTCACAAAGCCATCGCGCATCGCCATCATCTTCGCGCGCGGGTTGGTGCTCAGCTGCAGGGTCACTGCGTCGCCACGGTAGGCACCCTCAGACAGATCCTTCTCACTCACACCAACGGTCGCAATCTCCGGGGAGGTGAAGATATTCGCGGCAACCTTATCGGTGCGCAGCGGACGCACCGCATCACCGAGGATGTGTGCCATAGCGATACGGCCCTGCATCGCAGCCACGGAAGCCAGCGGGTACACGCCCGTGCAGTCGCCAGCGGCGTAAATGCTGTTCACGCTCGTGCGGGACACACCGTCCACCTTAATGTGGCCGCTCGGGGTCTGTTCAACGCCGACATTTTCCAAGCCCAAATCTTCAGTGTTCGGAATCGAACCAATAGCCACCAGGCAGTGAGTGCCGGAGACCTTACGGCCGTCCGACAGGGTCACAATCACGCCGGTTCCGTCCTCGGTGCGCTCAACAGCAGCGGCACGAGAACGCGGCATCACTCGCACGCCGCGACGCTCAAAGACGTCCTCCAGCACGCGGGCTGCATCCTCGTCCTCACCCGGAAGCACGCGGTCACGCGAAGACACCAGAGTCACCTTAGAACCCAGACCGTTATACGCCGAGGCGAACTCCGCACCGGTCACACCCGAACCAATCACAATCAGCTCCTCGGGAACCTCGGAGAGGTTGTACAGCTGAGTCCAGGTCAGGATGCGCTCGCCGTCAGGCATACCGGTCGCCATTTCACGCGGATGCGTACCCACCGACAGCAGCACAAAGTCCGCCTGCAGGGGGTAGACCAGACCCGCCTCATCAGTCACCTGGACGGTGTGGCGGTCCAGGAGCTTACCGGTACCGTGAATAATCTTCACGCCCGCAGAAGCCAGGGCGCGCTTAATGTCGGCGGACTGCTGCTGAGCCAGGTCGCGGACTCGGCGGTTCACGCGGTCCATATCAACACGCAGCTGAGGTGCCTTGCCCTTCGTGTTCTCAATGCCCAAGCTACCCGCCTCGGAGAAGCGGGTCATCATATCCGCCGTAGCGATCAGGGTCTTAGAGGGCACAACGTCGGTCAGAACGGCGGAGCCACCAATGGCATTGCGCTCAATCAGAGTCACGTCCGCGTTGGATGCGGCAGCCACCATCGCTGCCTCGTAGCCACCGGGGCCACCACCAATAATTACAATTCGCTGAGATGCATAGTTCACCTTTGAAGTCATGCCTTAATTGTGAGCTATGCCGCCGCTACGGGGCAAACGCACTCGCCGTGCAGATATGCCATATTGTGGCAACCTGCACGGCGAGCATTTACTTGAGGCATGCCGGTTAGCATGCCGGTTAGCATGCCGGTTAGACGGGGCGCTCCCCTACTCTTCGAGAGCCTGCGGTTTCTCGGCATAAATCGAGTTGATGAACTTCTCGGCCCACTGTAGCATCGCGCCGTCCACCAGGTCCTTGCCGCCAACCGGCATGGTCTTCGGGCGCGGCACCAGAGTCAGCCAGGTATCCATACCCTTCGGCTGGGCGTGCGTGGAACCCGGGTACACGCGCTTCAGGCGCATCTGGCGGGACTCCGGCAGCGGCGTAGCAGTCATCACGCGCACCTTCGGGCCCAACACCACCAGCTCGTGAATACCGGCGGCACGAGCGTGCATACGCACCGTCGCCACGGCAAGCAGGTTCTCTACCGCCTCCGGCAGTTCGCCGTAACGGTCGACCAGTTCCTCGCGTGCCTCCGCAATCTTCTCTTCGGTATCGGCGGCTGCGATCTGGCGGTAGGCCTGCAGACGCAGGCGCTCCGAGTCAATGTAGGTGTGCGGGATATGCGCGTTGACGGGCAGGTCGATCTTCGTCTCGACCTCGCGCTCCTCCTTCTCGCCGCGGTAGTTCGCCACGGCCTCACCAACCAGGCGCAGGTACAGGTCAAAACCGACACCGGCAATATGGCCGGATTGTTCGCCGCCGAGCAGGTTGCCGGCACCGCGAATCTCCAGGTCCTTCATGGCCAGCTGCAGGCCCGCGCCGAGCTCGTTGTGGGTCGCCACGGCCTTCAGACGCTCATGCGCAATCTCGCCGAGGGTCTTATCCACCGGGTACAGGAAGTAGGCGTAGGCGCGCTCGCGGCCACGACCCACGCGTCCACGCAGCTGATGCAACTGGCTCAGACCGTAGTTCTGGGCGTGATCAACAATGAGGGTGTTCGCGTTCGAAATATCCAGGCCGGTCTCAACGATGGTGGTGCAGACCAGCACATCAAAGCGACGCTCCCAGAAGTCCACAATAATCTGCTCAAGACGCGATTCACTCATACGGCCGTGGGCGGTGGCGATACGCGCCTCCGGCACGAGCTTGCCGATTTCCGCGGCAACATCGTCAATGTCAGCCACGCGGTTGTGCACGAAGAACACCTGTCCTTCACGCATGAGCTCGCGGCGGATTGCGGCAGTAATCTGGCTGTCGGTTCGCGGACCCACGAAGGTGAGCACGGGGTGGCGTTCCTCCGGTGCGGTGGCAAGGGTGGAAGTCTCGCGAATACCGGTGAGCGACATTTCCAGGGTGCGCGGAATGGGGGTTGCACTCATGGCGAGCACGTCCACATTCGTGCGCATCTGCTTGAGCTTCTCCTTGTGCTCTACACCGAAGCGCTGTTCCTCGTCAATGATGACCAGGCCCAGGTCCTTGAACACTATGCTGTCCGAGAGGATGCGGTGCGTACCGATCACCACGTCCACCGCGCCGGATGCGATTTCTTCGGTAATCTGGCGGGTTTCTTTCGCTTTCTGGAAGCGGGAGAGCACGCGAATCTTCACGGGGAAGCCCGAGAAACGCTCACTGAACGTCTCGTAGTGCTGCTGGGCGAGCAGGGTCGTGGGCACGAGCACCGCAACCTGTTTGCCGTCCTGTACCGCCTTGAATGCGGCACGTACGGCGACCTCAGTTTTGCCGAAGCCCACGTCGCCGGAGATGAGGCGGTCCATGGGGATTTCTTTCTCCATGTCTTCCTTCACCTCGTGGATGGCGGTGAGCTGGTCGGGGGTCTCGTTGTAGGGGAAGGACTCTTCCAGCTCTCGCTGCCAGGGGGTATCTGCGGCGAAGGCGTGACCGCGCGACGCCTGGCGTGCCGAATAGAGTTTCACCAGGTCGGCGGCGATTTCCTTGACTGCCTTGCGAGCGCGGGACTTGGTCTTAGCCCAGTCGCTACCGCCCATCTTGGACAGGCTCGGGTTCTCGCCACCCACGTAGTTGGAGATGAGGTCCAGCTGGTCGGAGGGCACGAAGAGGCGGTCGGGTGCGCCACCGCGCTTGGCGGGGGCGTACTCGATGACCAGGTATTCCTTCATGGGCTGCACGCCGTTGACCGGGGAGGCGCCAGCCACCGGGCGGGAGGTCATCTCGACGAACCTGCCGATGCCGTGGCGTTCGTGCACCACGTAGTCGCCGGGGTTCAGCGCGAGCGGGTCGACGGCGTTGCGGCGGCGGCGTGTCTTGAATTTCTGTCCGGCGGCACCTCGGGGTGCGTAGGTTCCGCGGCGGCCGAGCAGTTCGGCTTCGGTGAAGACGGCGAGCTTCGCCTCCTCGATCAGGAAGCCTGCGGAGGCGGGCGCCTCGCACACCTCAACAATGCCGTGTTCGATGTCGCCGGCGGGGTCCGCTTCGAGGCTGGTTCGGCGGGCTGCGGGTACGGCGGGTGCCCCTTCGCCGGAGTGGAAGAGGTCGATGAGGCGGTCGGTGGAGCCGCGGCCGTTGGTGAGGGCGAGGACGGTCCACTGCTTCTGGATGAGGTCGCCGACCTGGCTGAGCATGCGTTCGACGGAGCCGTTGAACGCGGTTGCGGGGGTGGCGTTGACGGTGTAGGTGTCGATTCCGTCTTCGATGGCGTCGGCGATGCTCTGGTTTTCGAGCGCGCCTGCAGCGGCGTCTTCGAGCAGGTCTGCGTCGGTGACGAGTTCGGTGATTTCCCACCAGCTGAGCTTGGCTTCGAGTGCTTGGGCGGTGGTTTGGTCGATGGTGCGGAATCCGCTGTCGCTCATGCGTAGCTGGCCGAGGTCGATGGGTGCTACTGCGTCGGCTTCTGCGGAGGTGTCCCATGCGGCGGCGAGGAATTCTTCGTTGGTGGCGACGAGGTCTTCGGCGCGGGCGCGCACGCGCTCGGGTTCGACGTTAATAATCATGGACCCTGCCGGCAGCAGCTCGGTGAGGGTATTCATGGATTCGATGAGTAGCGGGGTGAGCGATTCCATGCCTTCGACGTAGATTCCGCCGGCGATCTTTTCGAGCATGGTTGCGGCTGCCGGGTAGTCGGCTTTCAGGCGGGCGGCGCGGCTCATGACCTCGGGGGTGATGAGCAGTTCGCGGCAGGGCAGCAGGGTGAGTTCGGTGAGCTCTTCTCCCCCGTTGAGGGTGCGCTGGTCGGCGACGGAGAAGTGGCGCATTTCGTCGAGTTCGTCACCGAAGAATTCGAGGCGGACGGGGGTGGTTGCGGTGGGCGGGAAGACGTCGATGATGCCGCCGCGTACGGCGTATTCGCCGCGCTTGGCGACGAGGTCTACGCGAGAGTATGCGGCGTCGTTGAGGCCTCGTACTACGTCTTTGAAGGGGTATTCTTCGCCGCGAACCAGGTGTACGGGTTCAAGTTTTTCGATGCCGGTGACGATGGGCTGGATGACGGCACGCACGGGCGCGATAACGACTTGGGGGCGTTTGGTCGCTTCCCCGGTGATGGCGCGCAGTACCTGCAGCCGGCGGCCTACGGTGTCGGAACGCGGTGAGAGGCGTTCGTGGGGCAGGGTTTCCCAGGCGGGGAAGAGTGCAATGTCGGCGGCGGGTAGGTAGGCGCGCAGGGCTGCGGCGAGATCTTCTGCTTGGCGGTCGGTGGGGGCGATGATGAGGCTGAGCGCTTCGGGGGTGGTTGCGCGTACGGCGCCGGAGATGTCGGCAATGAGCGCGGCGTGTGTTCCTCCGACAGCGCCGATGAGGGTGCGTGCGCTACGTTCAGCGGGCTTCGCGGAGGCGGCGGTGCGGATCGCGGCCCAGCTGCTGAGTTGATTGAGGGTTTTCAGGAGGGGGTGCAGGGGTGCTTCGGGGGGCTGTGCGGTAGCTTTTCGGGTGGTGCTCACGGGTTCTCCTGAATCTGCTGTCCTCGGTTCCGGCGGTTTGGCTGGTGGAGGGTGCCGACGGGTGGTCGGTGTGAGGTGGTGTCGGGTGGGGTGCCCGAGTGTTTTATTGTGAGGAATTTTATGTGCACTTTTTGGTGATGTGCGCGGCTTTTCTATTGTAGGTCTACTCTGCTTTTTCTGGCATTTTTCTTTCGTGGGGTTCTTTGGCTGTAGATATAGCTTTTTGCACCCGGTTGTCGCTTTCATTGGCGATATATGAGTATGGTTTTCTTCTGTGTCATTTCTTGTGCCACAACGCCGATTTTATAGGGCGTAAATCACACCCTCACCCACATCTTTGCACTTTATGCACCATTATTTTCACAGCTTAATCCTGTACCCTAATCATTAACACTTACAGAAAAACCACACAGTATATCCCCTTCCGGATTCTGATTACCTCTTCCAACCAACCTCAGGTTTTCAGTATTTACTGCGGTTTTTCTAGTGCAATAATTCACCGTTTCTTTCGATGTTTCTTCCGGAACGTCGCATCAGAAAGACACAAATGACAACCACATACACGAACAATCCCGCTGAAAAGCCCCATGCCCGTTCATGGTCTGCTAAGAAGTGGGGTGCTTTTGCACTCGCTTTTGGTACTGCTTTTACTGCGGCGCCGCTTACTCCTACTACTCCCGCCTCGGCTGCGACCGGAACCCATGACGGTTCCAGCAGCGATAAGGCGGCTGCTTCCTGTTACGAGGTCAAGCAGGTTAATCCTTCTGCCCCTTCTGGCACGTATTGGCTGTACACCCCGCAGATGAGCGGCCCGGCACAGTTCTACTGCGATCAGGAAACTGATGGCGGCGGCTGGGTCATGATTGGCCGCGGTCGTGAGGGTTGGACCGAGTCCTACAATGGCACCGGCGACCCGAATCAGCTGCATCAGAACCCCACCGGTCCTGCCGCTTTTACTCCGGTCCAGCTTCCCGCAAACACTGTCGATGCGCTGCTGAACGGCATTAAGCCTCAGGATCTTCCCGACGGCATGCGTCTGCACCGTGCTCACAATGCGAGGGGCACCCAGTGGCAGAACGTTTATGTTCAGCGTCC
>ERZ773001.570-NODE-570-length-14212-cov-2.76118_pt1 | contig 14212 bp, 9 predicted proteins | sample MGYA00511673_ERZ773001 | MGnify/ENA primary metagenome ERZ773001 (study PRJEB29015, sample SAMEA2738091) | human oral metagenome | biome: human oral; feature: human-associated habitat; material: saliva | place: China | collected 2162 ... | reverse complement strand
CTACGTTACTGAGCGTCCAAAGATTACCCATGCTCTTACAACCATCTCGGAAGAGATGGAAGCTCGTGTTAAAGAGCTTAAAGAAAACGATAAATTGCTAGAAGCTCAGCGTCTTGCTCAGAGGACAAACTATGATCTAGAGATGCTTGAGACCATGGGCTATTGCAATGGTATTGAGAACTACTCGCGCCATTTAGATGGGCGTGCTCCCGGTGAGCCTCCCTATACGCTCATTGATTATTTCCCTAAAGACATGATTTGCATCATTGATGAGTCACACGTTACTGTTCCTCAAATAAGAGGTATGTATGAGGGTGATAGGTCCCGTAAGGTTACACTGGTAGATCACGGATTTAGACTTCCATCTGCTTTGGATAACAGGCCACTTAGGTTTGATGAGTTTGAGGGACGCATTCCACAGTTTATTTACGTCTCTGCAACTCCTGGAGACTACGAAGAGACGGTTGCCCAGCAACAGGTTGAGCAGATCATTCGTCCAACCGGTCTCCTTGATCCAAAGATTGATGTCAGACCAGTAAGAGGTCAGATTGACGATCTTATTTCAGAAGTTAAAGAGCGTGTGGCAAAAAAGGAGCGCGTTCTTGTCACTACGCTTACCAAGCGCATGGCAGAAGACCTTACAGATCACCTGTTAGATGAGGGTATCAAAGTCAACTATATGCACTCAGATACCGCAACGCTTGACCGCGTAGAAATCATTAGAGAGTTGCGTCAGGGCAAGATTGACGTACTGGTTGGCATTAATCTTTTGCGAGAAGGACTTGATATTCCAGAGGTTTCTCTTGTTGCTATTCTTGATGCAGATAAAGAGGGCTTCTTAAGAAATAGAAGATCTCTTATTCAGACTATGGGTAGAGCAGCAAGAAACGCTTCTGGCCAGGTCATTATGTATGCCGATAAAATTACTGACTCTATGCGCATTGCTATTGATGAGACAAAAAGACGACGAGAGCTTCAGGAAGCGTTTAACAAAGAGCACGGTATTGTACCTAAGACCGTTAAGAAATCCATTACGGATATTGCAGGCTTTATTGCCGAAGCTTCAGAAAATCTTGATAAGCGTAAGCGCAAAAATGGAGAATTCTATACCGCCTCTGATGACGAAGATTCACTTGAAGAGCAGCAAGAATCAATTCTTGAGATGCCTGCAGAATTGCTTGCTGAAGAGCTTCAAAATCTTCCGCGCTCAGAAGTTGAGGCTATGCTTTCTGGAATGGAAGCAGAGATGGCAGAAGCTTCTGCGTCTATGGATTATGAGCATGCAGCAGAGCTCAGAGATCAAATTGTAGCTATTAGAAGTCAGCTTGAAGGCACTACGTCAGATGATGTTATCAAGAGGCTTAAAACAGGAGCTAGGAAGGGTAGTGCACACGCTACTCGTAGACGTTATAGAGGTAAACACTAAGCGTTGTTGTAGTGCTCTACTACCAGCTCAGCTATTCTGATTCCGTCTGCAGCTGCACTCATGATGCCACCCGCATAACCAGCACCTTCTCCTACAGGCCATACGCCTGGAGTGTTAATGCTCTGTCCTGTTTCATCACGGGTAATTCTTACAGGAGAGCTTGATCTTGTTTCAACTCCGGTAAGAACAGCATCGGGATGAGCAAAGCCATGAAGCTTTTCGTCCATAACCGGAAGAGCTTCTCGCAAGGTTTGTAAGATGTAGGATGGCAGGCAGTCTTCAAGTGAGGTCCAGGTAACACCACGTGGATACGTCGGTTTTACCGAGCGCGGTCCAGTAGAAGCTTTCTTGTGTAGGAAGTCACCCACCAGCTGAGCAGGAGCAACATAAGCGCCACCGCCTGCTTTAAAGGCCGCCCGCTCACAAGAGCGTTGCAGTTCTATTCCAGCAAGCACGTCGTCTCCTGGTAGATCTTCTGGATAGACGTTAGCTAACAGGCCGGAGTTGGCATTTTTGCCTGCGCGGTCAGACAAGCTCATACCGTTTGTAACTACACCGTCCTTCTCGCTAGCTGCAGATACAACATAGCCACCAGGACACATGCAGAACGAAAAAGCACTTCTTCCAGAGGGAAGATGGACGGAGAGTTTGTAAGGGGCCGCTCCAAGTACGGGATTGTCCGCCTCAGGACCGTATAGCGACTTGTTGATATGAGACTGAAGATGCTCAATTCTCACGCCCATAGCAAAGGTTTTTCTCTCCATAGAGATACCTCTGTCTTTAAGCATGACGTACGTGTCTCTACTTGAGTGACCAGTTGCAAGAATTACCGTGCGAGTCTGTATGGTTTCAGTTTGAGTTGAGCCGTCTGGATTGGTCTTCTCAACCTGAATTGCAGAAAGAGAGCCATCTGAGGCTCGCTCTAGGGAGGCGAGCTTTGTCCTAAATACAACGGTTCCGCCCGCTTCTTCAATCATTGTGACAATGTTGGTCACAACAGCGGGAAGAATATCACTTCCTAAGTGGGGTTTTGCATCCCACAAAATATTTTTCTGCGCACCTGCTTTAACAAAAGTCTCCAGAATAAAGCGGTGTGCAGCGCTTTTGGTACCCGTGTTGAGCTTTCCATCAGAGAATGTGCCAGCACCACCAAGGCCAAACTGAATATTACTTTCAAGATCTAATTGTCCCGTTTGATTGTGGTGTTCCACTGCGACAGTTCTTCGTGCTGCATCATCTCCGCGCTCAATAAGCAGGGGATTAAGACCAGCCTTGGCAAGCGTAAGCGCACAGAACAAGCCTGCACATCCTGCTCCTACAACAACAGGGCGATTCTCTGAGGGAACAGGTTTTGTTGCTTTAGGGAGCGTAAAAGTATTTGGCTCAGCAGGTTTAATGTGCTTTGCTACAGGCTTGCCTTGAATCTTGCTAAGAAGTTTTTGTTCCGCAGCAGGCCCACCTTTAAGGTTTACGTGATAGGTGAGAATAAGAACAATATCGTTTCTTTTACGGGCGTCAATTGAGCGTTTATACAGCTCATATGAGGTAACCTCATCCGCAGAGACTCGGAGAGCGCGAAGCAGCGCGTCAAACCCCACCTCTGATTCTTTAGCAGGATGCTTACGAAGAGGAGCAACATGAACTTTAATGTTTGATACTTCCAGCATGTTAGTTGCCCTCTTTCAAAGGTGCATTTTTCTGACAAGTGCGTTTAGCGGCTGCCACGCCCGCAACCATACCGGTTTTCCATGCCCACGAGAGATTAAATCCTCCACATTGCGCGTCAATATCAAGGGCTTCTCCTGCAATAAACAGACCAGGAACGTTGTACGCCTCAAGTGTGTTTGTACTCACTTGTTCAACGGAAATACCACCAACGCACACCTGTGGAATAACTTTGGTGGATGCGCCTGTTACGGTAAATGCTATTTTGTGAGCCTTGGTAATAGTGCCCTCTACTGAGTCATGAGCACTCAGATAAACAGCAATTTGTGGGTCGAGAAGACCGTCGGTAGTGTGAGCTTCTACAGCTGCCGCAACTTCTTCATCTGTAAGCTGAGGGAGAAGGTCAATCTCAAGCACATCACCTGGAAGAGCGGTGCGGGACAAGTTGAAAATCATGATGCCCGAGAGTCCAAACGGTCTAAAAAGCAGCTCACCCGATTCATGTTTAAGTATGCAACCGTTCCTTAAAAGCATCGCATGAGCACGAACGCGTTTTCCATCTAGACTTGCTGGAGGCCGGGGAATGCAGGTAAGTGCACAGAGTCCAGGTCGCAGTGAAGTGGTCTGCAAGTCAAGGCTCTCTGCAAGATTTGTGGTTGCGAGTCCGCCAGTAGCTAGAACTACCGATGATGCATGGACCGTGTGGGTCTTCTCGTCACCAAAACATTCTTGGAAGGCAATGGTGAAGCCATTGTGCTGGGGTTTTACCGATGTGACTTCTCGTCCTAGGGCAAACTGAACGCCAGCTTTTTGGGCACGTCTGAGCAACAGTGACTGGATGGAGCTTGCTTGCCTGGTAAGCGGGTACATTCTGCCCTCGTCTTCAGTTGCCCACGCAAGACCGCTGGACCTAAAGAAAGAGAGAATGTCTGAAAGGAAGGTGTCCTTATCCCTGCAAACAGCCTGAACAAACTCTGGATGAGAGAAATTCTCAAAGCTCAAATCAGCATTGGTAAAGTTGCAGCGTCCTCCGCCCGTTGCCAGGATGGTTCTGCCGCTTTCCAATGCTTTTTCAAAGACGACAACGCGCTTATCTTTGCCAAGAGCCTCAGCAGCAGTGATGGCAGCGCAGAGTCCTGCTGCGCCGCCTCCGAGAACAGCTACATCAATGTTGTCTGGCACCAGAAATGCCTGAGCTTGCTTGATGCGCTGAGCTTGTGCTACTTGACGTTCTTTAACGCGCGTTGTTTGAGCCATAGTGGATGTTTACCTTTTGTGATGGAGGAGCGTCTAGCTGTCAGAACTTACAAATCCAAAACACTCTGCGTGGCGTCAGGGACAAGACCCTCAGGAAGCTCGGTACTAAAGGTTCCCTTATCGGCAATTTGCGCAAAGGTTGCATCCATAGGAAGCTGTCCCAAAGGCTTGAGGTTAAATGCTGCTGCGGTTTCGGCAAGCTTTGAGGGACCGTACGGCTCGATGCGCTCATCGCAGTGAGGGCAGGTGATATATGCCATGTTCTCAATCAAACCAAGCACAGGTACATGCATCATTTCTGCCATGCGAACTGCCTTGCCCACAACCATCTGAACAAGATCTTGTGGAGAAGAAACAATCACAACGCCCTCAACAGGAAGGGACTGGAATACGGTCAGTGCAACATCGCCAGTTCCTGGAGGCATATCAATAAGCAGGTAATCAAGGTCACCCCAGTTGCACTGGCTGTAGAACTGCTGGATAGCACCAGCAACAACAGGACCTCTCCAGAGAACAGGATCGGTCTCGTTTTGAAGCACCAGATTGGCGCTCATAATCTTGATACCGTTTGCATCCTCGATAGGAATAAGCTGCTCTTCAACGCCGTAAGAACGTTCATCAGAGATGCCGAACATACGAGGAATTGAAGGTCCGGTAATATCGCCGTCAAGAATACCAACGCGCTTACCTGCGCGAGCAAGGTTAGTAGCAAGAATTCCGGTGACAAAGGACTTACCAACACCACCTTTGCCAGAAACAACGCCAATAACGTGCTTAACGCTTGAGTGCTGATTAAGTTCAAAGCCTGCTGGTGGCTGCGGTTCTTTCTTTTTGCCGTGAAGTGCGGCGTCGATCTCTTTACGAAGTGCCTCACGATCAATATCTACGTCTGCCATGTCTCTCCTTATGTAGCAGTTGTATGCAGTAATGACTTAATTCTACCCATAGAAGTTTATGGCAAACGAGATAGCTATAATCTTTTCGGCGCACTTTAGCTGAACGTAGGAGGTTCACATGATTTTCTCGTCAATTAAGAATTTATCTGAGAATGACTTTGGTCAGAAATATATGGCTTGTGCTGCGGAGTTTCTAGCAACACACAATCTGGACGAGCTACCTTTGGGCAAAACAGAAATTGATGGAGATGACGTCTTTGTGAACGTCATGGAGTTTGAGCCCGCTTTGCCTGGCGAGAAGGACTATGAAGCTCATAAGATTTACGCGGATATTCACGTAGTTATTTCTGGCACCGAAAGCATTGCCGTTGCCCCTCTTGAGCAGTGTGTTCTTAAGGGTGAGTTTAATGCCGACGCTGATTTTGGTGCTTACACCAATCCCGGAGAAGAGACATGGATTACCTTGCACGCTGGTGATTTTTTAGTGACACCTCCATCTGATGCTCACAAACCAGGCTGTACGCTGGAGAAATCTGGTTCAAAACTCAAAAAAGCTGTGATGAAGGTTCGCATTACATAGGGAAGCGCGCTTGCCGTGTTTTGGTGGCACTATCTTGGGTATACTAGAACATCAGTACGCACAAATTGCATCGGTGTGTACTGATGTTGTTTTCTATTGTTTGGCAGTTGGCGCGTAAAAGAAATGCGCACGTCAAACTGGTTATGTGAGGAACTATGGCTTCAAGCAAAATTGCTATCCGTGGTGCACGAGAGCACAACCTGCAAGATATTGATATTGATATCCCTCGTGATCAGCTCGTAGTTATTACGGGACTTTCTGGTTCGGGTAAATCGAGCCTTGCCTTCGACACCATTTACGCTGAAGGACAGCGCCGCTACGTTGAGTCTTTGTCCAGCTATGCTCGTCAGTTTTTGGGACAGATGGATAAGCCAGACCTTGACTCTATTGATGGCCTTTCTCCAGCAGTGTCCATTGATCAGAAGACCACTTCCAGAAATCCTCGCTCTACCGTCGGTACCGTAACAGAAATCTACGATTACCTGCGCCTTTTGTATGCTCGCATGGGTACTCCTCACTGCCCTGAGTGCGGTCGCGTTATTGAGCGCCAGACAACAGATCAAGTTGCCGATAAAATTCTCGAGGCTGGTCAGGGACGTAGAGCCTATGTTCTGGCTCCTGTTGTTTTGGGTCGCAAGGGCGAGTACGTCAAGCTCTTTGAAGATCTGCGAAAAGAAGGATTTTCTCGCGTTCGTGTTGACGGCGTTGTGCGTGAACTTGATGAAGAAATTACGCTGGGAAAGACCCTCAAGCACGATATTGAGGTGGTTGTAGACCGTATTGTTATCCGCCCCGATTCTTTGGGCCGCATTGTTGAGGGTGTTGAGCAGGCAACTAAGCTTGCCCAGGGCAAGGTAGGCATATTGCTTCTGGCTGATAAATCCAATCCAGAAACTATGCCAGAAGAGCTCCTGCAGTATTCACTGGCGCTTGCTTGTCCTATTCACGGGCACTCTATGGATGACCTTCAACCTCGTGATTTCTCGTTCAACGCTCCTTACGGTGCCTGCCCTGACTGTGATGGTCTAGGAACTCGTAAAATTATTGATGCTGCAGCACTCATTGCAGATCCAAAACTGTCCGTATCAGAGGGCGTTTTTGGAAGTCTTTTTGGCCATTCAAACTACTATCCTCAGATTTTGTCTGCAGTCTGCAAGCATTTTGACGTGTCTGATACAACGCCTTGGAACAAGCTATCTAAGAAGGTGCAAGACGCCCTTCTCGGTGGCCTTGGTTCAACTAAGATTCGTGTTGACTACAAAACGCGAGACGGCCGTAATACACACTGGTTTACCACGTTTTCTGGTGTCAGAAAGATTCTTTTTGACAAGTATCAAGAGACCACGTCAGAGAATATGAAGACGCATCTAGAGAAGTATATTCGCGAGATGCCCTGTACAACCTGTCACGGCGCCCGACTAAAGCCAGAGATTCTCTCCGTTACGGTTGGCGAGAAGAACATCTGGGAGGTCTGTGAACTTTCCTGCAAAGAGTCACTCCAGTTCTTCAAGCAGCTGACTATTACTGACCGTCAGAAAGTCATTGCAGGTCCTATTGTCAAAGAGATCGTGGCAAGGCTGCAGTTCTTGGTTAACGTTGGCTTGGATTACCTCACGCTTTCTCGCGCAGCAGCATCGCTTTCTGGTGGAGAGGCCCAGCGTATTCGCTTGGCAACTCAGATTGGCGCTGGTCTTATGGGCGTCCTTTACATTTTGGACGAGCCTTCCATTGGTCTGCATCAAAGAGACAACAACCGTCTTATTGAGACGCTCAAGCAGCTTAGGGACCGCGGTAATACCGTGCTTGTGGTTGAGCACGATGAAGATACCATTCGTGCATCTGACTACGTTATTGACATGGGCCCCGGAGCCGGTGAGCTTGGTGGTCACGTTGTTGCTGCTGGCACTCCAGAAGAGATTGTTGAAAACCCTGATTCCATTACAGGTGCGTATCTCACGGGAAAGAAGCAGATTAGGCTGCCAGAGGCTCGTCGTAAGCCTGGTCGCGGAAAAATCAAGATTACAGGAGCAAACGCTAACAACCTTAAGAACGTTTCCGCCGCTATCGAGCTGGGCACATTGACAGTAGTCACAGGTGTTTCTGGCTCTGGTAAGTCTTCTTTGGTTACTGATACCCTTGCTCCCGCGCTCACTAATGCCGTTCAACATTCAAAGCGTGTGGTGGGAGAGTATAAAAAGCTCGAAGGCGTCGATCTTATCGATAAGGTCATTGATATTGACCAGAGTCCTATTGGTAGAACACCTCGTTCTAATCCAGCAACCTATATTGGCCTTTGGGATGACCTACGTGCACTGTACGCTTCAGTCCCAGAGTCTCGTGCTCGGGGTTACTCAGCTGGTCGTTTCTCGTTTAACGTTCAAGGAGGCCGCTGCGAGGCTTGTAAGGGCGACGGCCAGATTAAGATTGAGATGAACTTCCTGCCTGACGTCTATGTTCCTTGCGAGGTCTGCCACGGTAAGCGCTACAACCGTGAGACGCTCGAGATTCTCTATCACGGCAAGTCTGTCTCTGACGTCCTTGACATGACGGTTCATGAGGCGCTTGCATTCTTTGCAAACATTCCTCGTATTAAGAATAAGCTGCAGACTCTCCACGATGTAGGCCTTGGCTACATTCACCTTGGCCAGCCTGCAACTACGCTTTCTGGTGGCGAGGCGCAGCGCGTTAAGCTTGCAAAAGAGCTTCACCGTCAGCAGACCGGTAAAACTCTTTATATTCTGGATGAGCCAACAACTGGCCTTCATTTTGAGGATGTCAGACAGCTTATTGTTGTTCTTGAGCGTCTTGTTGATGCGGGTAACACCGTTCTTGTTATTGAGCACAACCTGGATGTCATTAAGATGGCTGATCGTATTATTGATATGGGTCCAGAGGGTGGCGACGGCGGAGGAACGGTAGTTGTTTCCGGTACGCCAGAAAAGGTTGCGGCAACAGCAGAAAGCCACACAGGTAAGTTCCTCAAAGAGATTCTTGATCGAGATAATGCACGTCTAGCTGCAGAGAAAAAAGCTCAGAAGAAGCGCGCATAACATGGCGAGAAAAACGGCAAAGGTTCAAAAGACAAACGCCATGAGGGAGCTTGATGCTGCCGGCATTGCTTACGAGCTCCAATCTTACGAGGTGGACGAAGACGTTCCTTCTGGTGAGTTGGGAACTCATATTGCAGAGATGCTTGGAGAAGATCCAGACGCTGCGTTCAAAACGCTTGTCTGCGTGTCTTCAAGTGGAGAGCATGTGGTGTGTTGTATTCCTGTAGATCAAGAGCTTGATCTTAAGAAAGCAGCAGTCGCATCCGGTCAAAAGAACCTTTCCATGCTGCCTGTTAAAGAGCTTGAGGGTTTAACGGGTTATGTGCGTGGTGGCTGCACTCCCGTTGGTATGAAAAAGCAGTTTCCCACTATAATTGACGAGACCGCTCAGCTTTTTGAGCTCATCCATATCTCTGGTGGAAAACGCGGACTAAGTCTGACGCTTTCTCCAGAGGATTTAGCTTCATTTGTATCGGCTACGTTTGCAGATATTGTTCGCGAGGTGTACTAGTGGCATATCAGCCCAAACATATGCGACTTTCAGCAGAGTCTTCTGATGGAACCTTATCTGAAGAAACTCTGAGCAAGGCTCTTGATCAGACCTTTGATGAGCCTCCTGTAGTGGACACCATTGTTGTTCCAGAGACGTTTCATCAACCAATTGAGGATGAAGTCTTTGAGCAGATTGTAAGTCAGAAACTCGAAGAGGCCGCTGCTGAAGAGGATAACTCTGAGGCAGATAACAGCTCTGTGTCAGACGGTAACTTCGACGCAGGTAATTCTTATAGTGAAGAGGCTTCTTCTGATGAAGAGGATGCTTCTAAGCAAAAAGACTTAAGTCGTTCTACCTCTATGATGAGCGTACTTGTTCTAATTAGCCGTATTACGGGCTTTTTAAGAACCTGGGCTCAGGCATTTGCTATGGGCGCAACCGTTCTTGCAAGCTGCTATTCCATTGCAAACACCCTTCCTGACCAGCTCTATGAGCTTGTTGGCGCGGGAATGCTCACCACAGCTTTCTTGCCGGTATATCTCTCTATTAAGAAAAAAGTTGGACAGGATGAGGCAAATGCTTACACCTCCAACCTGCTTTCCATTGTTGTTGTTGCAACTGGACTTGTTGCTGTTCTAGGTTTCTTCTTTGCCGCAGAAGTGGTGTATACACAGTCCTTCTCGGCAGGTGCTGATTTTGACCCAACGCTGGCAGTGTACTTCTTTAGGTTCTTTGTTATTGAGGTTATGCTGTATTGTTTCTCCACCATTTTCTCTGGTGTTTTGAATGCAGAAAGAGACTACCTCTGGCCAGCGGCGGCACCTATTTTTAATAACTTTGTGACTACAGCATCGTTCTTTGCGTATGCTTTCTTGGTTAACACAAACCCTGAGCTGGGTCTTCTTATTCTTGCACTGGGAAATCCACTGGGCGTCTTAATTCAGGTTCTGATTCAGGTTCCATCACTTAAACGCAAGGGGATTAAGCTCTCGTGGAGAATTAACCTCAAAGACCCCGCGCTTAAAGAGACGCTTAAGATTGGCGCGCCTGCTCTGATTGTTGTGGTTGCCACGTTTGTAACCATGTCAGTTCAGACAAGCTCGCAGCTCAGCGTTTCCGCGTCTGGTGCATCCATTGCGGCGTACGCTCGCCTTTGGTATACGCTGCCATATTCCATTTTGACGGTACCTATTACCACAGCCCTCTTTACCGAGCTGTCTGATAGCTGGGCAAAAGAGAATATGGATCAGTTCAAGAAGGACTTTAAACACGGTATTAACCAGATTCTTTTCTTTACCGTACCGTTCATGATGTATCTGATGATTTTCTCGATGCCTCTTGTTTCTATTATTGGAGCAAGCAAGTTCACTGAAGATCAGCTGCTGTTAACCCAGCAATTCTTGATTGGTCAGTCACTTGCTTTGCCTCTGTATGGCATTGGTATGTACCTGCAAAAAGTCTGTTCTGCTATGCGTCGTATGACGCTCTATGCGGTTTCAGCAACCCTCGGTTCTGTTGTACAGGTTTTGGTACTGCTGGTGGGTACTTCTCACTTTGGCATGATGTTTGTAGCAACTACCTCGGCCATCTTCTACGTGGTTATTGACACCATTATGTTGATTAGTCTGCGTAAGCACCTTGGTCAAATTGGACTTACGTCCATGGTGTTTGCGTTTGTCCGTTCAATTCTTTTTGGCCTCGCAGGATCAGCGGCGGCGCTTCTTATTATGGTGGGTCTGCGAGCTGTTATTAGCGTACCAGATGGACGAGCACTTTACGGCGTACTGTATTGCATCTTTGCAGGTATTCCAGCTGTTTTAGTTACCTATGGCTTGGCAATTCTCTTCAAATCACCAGAGTCCGCCATGCTTCGTTCACTGGTATCTCGCGTAAGGTCATAGCATGGCCAAAAGCGGTGCCAGAAGTGGCAAAGATTGCTCACAGAATAAAATTGATCCCAACTACGTGCCTTCGGGCGCGCCGGGACTTGCTCCGCTTTTTTCTTCCGAACCCTCAGATGACCTGGTATCCATTAGAGAGCAGGTAGACCAGGTTCCTACTAATCCAGGCTGTTACCTCTGGAAAGACGGGTCTGGCAAGGTTATCTATGTAGGTAAGGCTAAAAATCTGCGTGCTCGCATGAGGCAGTACGTTACGCTTCAAGATGACCGTGCCAAGATTCCTCTGATGATGCAGGTCGTGCGCAGTTTTGACTACATTGTGGTAGAAAATGAGCACGAGGCGCTGGTACTGGAGCGCAATCTTATTGCTCAGTATCGTCCATACTTCAACGTAGACTTTAAAGACGATAAGAGCTATCCCTACATTGCTATTACCGAGTCGGATACCTTCCCAGCAATTAAGTACACGCGCGAGAAGCACAAGAAGGGGACACGTTATTTTGGTCCCTACACTGATTCCTACGCTGCGCGCCAAACTATCGAGACACTCAGAAAAGTAGTACCTATCTGCTCCGCTACGTGCGTAGAGTGGAAGCGTGCTAAACGCCTGCTAGAAAAAGACCCTGACGGTGCAGCCGTTGCTAATTTGCTGCTGGTAAAGAAGGGACGTCCCTGTTTCGACTACCACGTAGGCAAGGGTCCTGGTGTGTGCGTGGGAGCCATTGATACCGTTTCCTATGCAAAGAACGTCAGGCAGGTAGAGAACTTCCTCCGCGGAAATCGCTCCGAGATTGTCTCTGAGCTCAAAGACCAGATGCAAGAAGCCGCTGCTGACCTGGATTTTGAAAAGGCAGCTCGGCTCAAGTCCCGTCTGACTTCACTCTCTGATCTCGATGACCGCCAGCAAGTCACGTTTCCTACCTCAGTCAACATTGACCTCATTGGCATTTACCGAGAAGAAACTATCTCCGCCGCCTGCGTTTTTGTTGTGCGAGAAGGCCGTACCATCCGCTCGGTTGAGTTTATCCTGGACAAAGGCTTGGACGTTTCCGAGGAGGAGCTGGTCTCGGGCTTCTTGAAGCGCTACTACGACGAAACTGCTGACATTCCCGCAGAGGTTAACCTGCCCATCGATCTTCTCGACGCAGAGGTTTTATCCGAGTGGTTGACACAAAAACGAGGCCACAACTGCGTGCTTCACCACCCACAACGTGGCGAGAAGTTCCGTCTTCTCCAGATGACTTCTGCTAACGCTCGTCATGCTCTGATGCGCCATATGATTCGCACAGGCTATGCCGATGACCGTACTAACCAGGCGCTTCTTCAGCTTGAAAGCGCACTTGCGCTTGACGCACCGCCGCTACGCATTGAGTGCTTTGATATCTCTACGCTTCATGGCAACTTTACCGTTGCGTCGATGGTGGTCTTTACTAACGGAAAGGCTGATAAAAGCCAGTATCGCCGCTTTAAGATCCGTGCTGAGCTTGATGAGGCTAACGACTTTGTTTCAATGACAGAGGTCTTAGGTAGAAGGTATAGTCCGGAGCGCATGGCAGATGAGCGCTTTGGTTCACGGCCTGATTTGCTGGTAGTTGATGGTGGTAAGCCTCAGCTGACCGCCGCAATCAATCAGCTTAATGAACTGGGTCTAGATATTCCTGTCTGCGGCCTTGCCAAGTCTGATGAGGAAGTTTTTGTGCCTTGGGACGACACACCAATTGTGTTGCCTACAGGATCGGCTTCTTTGTACCTTATCAAGCAAGTTCGTGACGAGTCTCACCGGTTTGCGATTACCTTCCATCGTGAGCTTAGAGATAAGGCAATGACTGTCTCCATTCTGGATGAAATCCCTGGTGTAGGACCTAAACGCAAGAAAGACATCATGCGTCATTTTGGCTCTTTTAAGCGTTTGAAAGCTGCAAGTGTTGAGGATATCTCTCAGGTAAAAGGTGTTTCTGTGAACTTGGCAGAAACTATTTATGAAGAACTCAAGGCTTGGGAAGAATCTTCAACAACTGTACATGAGAAGTTAGATGCAAGGGGAGAAACTCATGAGTAAAACAGCAGACGAGAAGATCTTGGCACTGGTAAATCCTGACTACATTAAGCGTATTCCGTTCTTTGTTCGTGGACACGCAACAGGTAAGTCTTGTGAGTATATTGCTCGGGAGTATCCAGAGCTTTACACTGCATTTGAGGATGAACCTAGTACTCAACAAGTTGAAGAGATGTCAAAGATTATTAATGAGCTCTTTGAGCAAAGGATGAAGAAACACAACCTTTAAAGCTAGATCAATCAATAGAGTTATTTGCAATAAGAATGGCAGCTATGACGTATTAAGATGCCATTCTTATTTTTCCATTCATCGCTGAAATATGACCATTAACCGGTAGATGAACTGTTAAAGCGCACTCGCACAGAATATCATTAGAGCTACCTAAGTTATTACTCTTACGTCAGTTGCTACAAGCAGTTCTAATGAGGTGACAGATGATGCAGCGTAGAAAAAGGTTTATAAAAGGTCTGTCATTATTTGTAATTCTTGTTATTTGTGGTTTGCTGATAAATAACTGGTTTTTTAAGTTGAATACTATGAGGCTACCAGAGTTAAAAAAGCAGGCAGCTCAGTATGTTGTGCAACAATATGAGAATAAGAGAAATGGCCTTAAGTCTGATTTTACTTCTGTTGATAACATTAACTTGGAAGATACAGAAATTTCTGGTCCGTTTTTGGGCGTTAGCAAAGCTGATCCAGCAATATTGAACATAGACCTCTATTGGACAATAAGTTCTCATGGAGTTGTTCTTGGAACTGTTGAGCAAGATTTAGGACTATTTGCCATTGGGTCTTATCTTGGAACTCCAAAAATGTGGATTCAAACAAGGAACGCTGGGCTGTTACAAGAAATGAATAAGCAAAAGCTACCGTGCTTGGTTTGGACA
>ERZ773001.567-NODE-567-length-14219-cov-32.4371_pt1 | contig 14219 bp, 12 predicted proteins | sample MGYA00511673_ERZ773001 | MGnify/ENA primary metagenome ERZ773001 (study PRJEB29015, sample SAMEA2738091) | human oral metagenome | biome: human oral; feature: human-associated habitat; material: saliva | place: China | collected 2162 ... | reverse complement strand
GCGCGCGCGGTTTGGGACCGTGAGGTCGAAGGTTCGAGTCCTTTCACCCCGACCAGAAGGAACTTTTTCTAAATCCACCATCAAATTGTATGGTGGATTTAGCTTTATAACAGATACAACATCATTGCCTGCACGTAGGTTTAACACTACCTCACGATAGACTAAATCTTTTTTCACTAAATCCTTTGTTTTGAGCAAGGTTTCCAGATACGAACGAATTAGTTCAACGAACTGTTGCTTAGCCGACAAGGCACGGCTCACTCGCTCTAGTTCGCTCTCGGCTTGAGCAAGTGTTACTTCTTTGGCGGTTACTATCTGTTGCCGTTCTTTCAGCTTACTCTTGTGGTGCTTCTTGTAAGCTTAGGGGTCGTCCCTTTGGAGTATCTGGTACTTTGAATAGTTGTTTTGTTCTTTCTTGAGGTCAAGTCTAGCTTCGGCGACTTTACGCTAGGCGATGACTTTATCTACTTTAAGCTGTTCTTTGAGGCGGCCGATGTACTGTTTTCTTGGTTAGATGCTTGAGTGTCCACGCTATATGAGCCGTCAAGAACTTGAACGGATACTTTTAGGTAGTGGCTTGCCGAAACGCTCGGTTGCTCTGGTATAGTAGTCAGTGAGCTTGGCTATATCGTAGTGACTCTCTGGTAGGGTGAAGGTGTCGTCTTTGCGTTTTACCTCAGTCATAGGGGTATTATAGCACAATCACTGTTGACAAAATAAGATGTTTATGATAAAATATAATCTGTTATGACAGAAGTAAAGACACATTTCGATACCGAACCAGTAAACCCCCTACCATCAGATGAGATTATCGCTGACCCTACCGTAGTCTGGCACGCAATCAGGGGGTATGATTTCGCTGGTCTAGAAGCGATATTGCAAACTGGTTTGTTGCCAGCAGAAAACCAACAAGATTTTAGCGTCTCTGTATCAGTATCACCCGAACAGGCTTGGTCTAGTGGGCGTGTCGCGAACTCCTTTTACGCGTATACTCTTCAAGATGGCATTAGCCTTGCAATCAAACAAAATAACCCAGTCCGCCCTGTAGGAAATTACGGTGGTTTTGTTGACGAAGCTAGATTTGCGTCTGTATCACCAGAGGCTATAACGGGCGTTATGTTACCAGAAGAAGCGGTTAACCGTCCGTTGGTCGATATTGCTACAAGACACGAGACAAGAAAACCTATGCAGGCACAAAGCTACATCGAACGTACTGTTCTCATATTGAAGCACTAGGTGGCCAGATAGACGAAGATACGCGAACCGTTATATACGATTGTTTAGCAACATCAGCTAAAGGCGAGTCCTTATCTCGTGAGCAATCAGGCCAGCTCGAAGCCCTGTTTATGAAAGCATACAGTGATGCTATAGAAAAAGCACGGAGTATCTCCAACCCTACCGTAAAAGATGTTCTCGAAACTATTTTTGCGAAAGTAAGAAAGCCAAAAGTGTTTACATACACTGACGCCCAGAAAAAAGAGGTTGACTCACATAATGCTCAATTGGCGGTTCGTAATCAAACTAGGGGCATTGGTAGTACTGGTCTGTACGGCTCAATGGTATACCACTATATGGACAAAACTATAGCGAAACGTGGCTTTGTGAACACGAACATGCGCAACGAACAAAGCAAATAATCTCAACAACCACGGTTTTATCTAACAATTAAAGACAGCCCACCCCGTTTTATGTTGGGTAATTTTTGAACGTCCACCTCTGTCTGTGATTGTTGGGTGAAATAGCAAAAACAAACCGTTTTTTCTCACTCGCAAAATGTAGCTAGGCAGTGAGTTTACGTCTTGCTCAAATAACTGCACCTCGACAGATAGGTGGCTACTCGGCTTCGGCTTCGTCTCGTATATTTCGGTTGTCGTCGGGCGTGTACACTGGCTTATCTTTCCAAGGTGTTGTGTCTTGTGTGGACTGTTGCACTAGTGCCTGTGTGTGTCTTCGTTAGTATCTTTCATAGCTACATTATGCAAGGTACTTTGTTGCCGTAACACTATCAGGCTTGACGACGTTACAGAGTAACCACTTTATTCTGTCGTGTCGAACGCACCAGTCAGGATAGCCCACAAGGAGCCGATATAATGGTTCTAGCGATGGTTTAGTAGCCGTCGCTAGATTTCGACCAATTGAAATCATTCAATGTATTAAAATAGCTGGCGTTTAACCAGTTATTTTTTATTTTCGTATAATCCAATAATCAAGTCGCCATCATGGAATTCTTGCTTTAATTGCCAATAGGGCGGAACTTGTTTTTTATATTCGTCATATGTTTTTTCGCGAAGAATAAGCCAGATTCTTGGAGATTTTACTAACTCTAAAGAACTAATTTCTGGAGTATTCAATTTTTTAATTAATCCCCATTCGCCAACCCAACCTAGCTCTTCTTTCGGCTTCAGAATTATAATTTCTTTATTTGTGCGGTTGTAATAGGAAGTATGAAAATAAGTGTAGATTTCGCCAGAGATAATAGCATCACTACTCTGGATATTTTCATTTATATGATTCATGGCTGTGCTGGTATTATTCCAGGACAACTCTGCGATATTTTTACCGCCGATATGCCACATGTAATGACCGATAAATAATGTCAGAACAATAGATATTCCAATAGACCACCATTTTTTATTAGAAAAAATAAGCCCAATGAATACCGCAATCAAGCCGTAAAACGCCGGTGCCGAATAAGTGAAGTATCGATCTAAGTAAACTGGTCGACCCTGGCTGAGTATGTAAACGATGATCATTGGTAATAGCAGCCAAATTGTTAAAATCCAAATTGCTGCTTGATATTTGGGAAGTTTTTTGGCTAGAATGAATGAAATTGCGATTATAATTGGCGGCAGTAGCAACCCAAAATAGCGGACAATCCTGTCGTCGTAAGTCAAGAACATTGATAATGTTGTCGGGATGGTAAATTTAGTGACTTCGGGGATCCAGAAGCCACCACTTACTCGGCTGGTTTGGGAGATCATAACTGGTAGCCAGGGAAGGAATAGTAAAAAGCATGTTCCTGCGGCAAGCCAAACGTTTTTGTCCTTAAATATATTTTTTATGGCAGTGCGATTTCCGCTAAGTTTTAGCCAAATATATGCGAAATGTGCGGGTAGTATTAACGCTAGGAAATATTGTGTATAAAGACCGAGTGCTACTAAAATTCCGTATAGCGCCCACCAGAACTTCTTATTTTTGTGCTCGACCGCCACGACAAATGCATATGTCATTGCTACAGCCAAAAGTGCTGCCAGCGCATACATTCGAGCTTCGTCACTATAGCGAATTAAGAACGGTCCTAGCGCTGCTAAAAAACTTCCAAATACGGCAATTCTTTTAGAGAAAAGTTTTTGGAGTAATAGAAATAATAGGGCAATCGTCAGAACTCCGCACGTAACGCTAAATCCTCTGAGCGAAGCTACGGAATTGCCGAAAATCGATTGCCAAACGTGCATGATAACGTAATAAAGTGGCGGGTGGACATCTGTGGTTGTGATGGCGATAATTTCTCTGATTGGCTGCTGAATGATAGCTGCCGTATATCCTTCGTCATGCCAAATATCGGCTTTTGTTAAATAGGTAAGTCGAACGTTGATGGCTAAGATTAAGATTGGAATTAGCCAAATCCAACCGGGCATTTTATGAAGAAATGCATATAGCTTTTTAAGATATATACGGATTTTTTTCATGGATTATCTGGATAATTTTAACGCTATCTCTCTCGCTTTATTCGCTAAAGTATCGTCAATTTTTCCCAATCCCGAGTCTGAACTTACGCCGCGTCGCTCTAGCGCCTCGCCAATAAGAAAGTCTGCAATTTGCGGGTTTTTGGGTAGAATCGGACCGTGGAGATAGGTGGCAATGATGTTGTTATAGCGAACACCTTCATTTGCGTCGGTCATATTATTGCCGGCACCCTTAATAACTTGCCCAAGAGGTTTGACGGTCTTATCTAAGAAAGTTTGTCCGCTGTGATTTTCATAACCAACTATATCTCCAAATTCCTGGCTTCTAATGACAATGTTGCCAATCATCCGCTCGTCGCCAGCAATTGTTTCAATCGGCAGAATGTTAGCGCCAACAATTTCCTCGCCCTTGAGTGTTCGGAAAAATCGACCAAATAATTGGTACATTCCGCAAATCATCAACATCGGCACGCCGTCTTTTGCTAATTGTCGCAGTTCATCAGCTCGCGCCAGAAGGTCGTTTTGGATAATCGTCTGCCCAGAATCTTGTCCGCCGCCGCCAACAAAAATATCAATTTTAGAAAAATCCGTTGAATTGCCTGGATTGTGATCGATAATCTCAACTTCGAAGCCGCGTCGCTCTAGTCGTTTTTTCAGGACTAGCGTGTTTCCCCAGTCGCCATAAAGATTCATATCTCGCGGATAAAGTTGCGCAATTGTTATTTTCATTATGATATTTCCTCCACGTCGGTTTTTTCGCTCAGTAGGCGACGAATTGCTGTCATGGCTGTGTAGCTACAAAAAATCTGTTTTGGCTCATCGGGATTAGTATTGATAAAATCTTCCAAGGCCTTCGAAATATTGGTGTCAATTTTCCCAATTGGAATGTCGTCATATTGAAGCCGCAAAGCCATATCGTAAGCGCGCGCACCGCTGATCATTGCTACGTTTTTTAATAGTGAAAAATCGACGTCCCAGAACCAACTTACATCTCGTCCGTCGGCGTAATTGTCATTAACAGCGATCATCGTAGCGCTATTATTTTTGGCGAACGACAGAAGTGCCAACCGAAAGCCGCTTGGATTTTTCACTAAAATAAGCTCAATTGGTGTGCCGTTCAGGTAAATCGTTTCGCCACGACCAAACGCCGGCTTTATGTTTTCCAGCGCAGATAAAATCGTATCGGTAATTTCCGGTCCCGCTATTTGTCGAGCCAGGGCAACCGCTGCCGCCGCATTGAGAAGATTGTAAACTCCAGTGAGTTGCAGATCTACGTCAATTTCTTTATTGTCAATTTGAAAAGTTGCCTGTTGAGCGTTAATCTTTTTCAATAAAACATCAGTCGCCACGCTTTGATTTGCGACTGCGGTTCCGTATTTTAGAGTGTCGTCCGTTGGCATCAATTGAAGTAATTCGCTGGTTGTACCGAAGAAAGCTTTTTTAGCCTGAATATGTTCGCTAATCTTAAAAATTCGTGGATCATCACGGTTGAGAACGACAGTGTCGCTGGTGGCTTCAGCTATTTTTTGAAGCAGTGCGGCTGTATTGTCAATTTCTCCAAATCTGTCCAATTGATCGCGCATAACATTCAGAAGCAGGGAAAAGCGCGGGCGAACAATCTGTACAAACTTAACTGCCCAAGCCTCGTCCAGTTCCAGAACTGCAATGTCGGCGTCCAGCTTGCCGCGGATATTGACCTCATCAAGTAGTGCTGCTGCTACGCCTCGGGAAAAATTGCTACCAGTGCGATTGGTGAAGACTTTCAGTCCAACTGATTCCAGCAACTCCACAACGATTTTTGTCGTCGTCGTTTTTCCATTCGTTCCGCTGATAATCACCACGCCCTGCGGTAAATCTGCCAATGTTCTCTGAATAAATTTTGGGTCAATTTTTTCAATCACCAAACCCGGCAAGGCCGAACCGCCACCGCGTAATTTAGCGACTTTCTTGACGCTTTTGCCAATAATAGTACTAATCATCTGTCTTGCCATACTGTCTATTATACTCTGCCGGGTCGATGTGCTACAATATCAATATGTTTTTGGTGGGTATCTTTCAGTGGTGGTATGGCAATGGCTTGTTGCAATATATCCGACAAAGTTTTCTGGGAGTTTTACGAACCGCAGATTTTTTCTCAGTCGGGCTGCTTTTGAAAACCTTATTCAATCCGTTTCGCCAGATTTCAGCCGCTCCAGTTGGTGGCGATTTATCTGTGCAGTTATCTGCGTTTTTTGACAAGATGTTCTCGCGAGTAATTGGCGCGGTGGTGCGCTCTATGGTGATAATTATTGGAATATTGATGATATTGCTACGATTTTTGTGGATGATTGTAGGAATTATTATGTGGCTGGCGCTGCCGCTGATGCCGTTTATCGGAATTATTTTATGGCAATTGGGAGTTTCTGTATGGAAATAGAGCCGAGATTTAATTACGACAGTTTACGAGCTCAGAAAGCGCGATTTTCTGTAAGGTTTGGCAATGCTTGGCATATCGTGGCGATAGCTGTCGGCATTATGATGGTGCTACTTGGTCTGTGGTCGTTGATTGAACACGGGGCTATTGGCTGGCTTTTGTTTGGCTTGAGTGGTCCAATGATTATGGTGTCGATTTGGTGGGAAAAAGATCTTAAGACTGCGGAGATTAGTAAAAATCCTAAGACAATTGACGATGTGATGGCGGCTGACGTTTTGGGCAAATTGCCGCGCAGACCGACGCCGATTGATATTGCTGAGGCGATTACAGGTACGCGAGCCGGGCAATTTTTGGCAGTGCGGCTGGGTTTGACGCCGAATTTCTTGCGTAATATTTCCGTCGATGATCCGAATCGAACGGAGCAGATTTGGAAGGCGGCGATTGAAATCTGGCAGAGCACGGAAAGTCCGAAGATTACTAGCGCGGTTTTGGCGGCGGCGATAGTAAAGCAATTGCCTCAACACGATTCTTTACTGGCGAATATGAAGATCGATTTTCATGATATCGAGGAGGCTATTCGATGGTACGAGCGAATAAAGGCGCTGATTGACCAATATAAAGAGAAGCCGCTAAATACGGGCGGAATTGCTAGGGATTGGTCTTTTGGTTATACGCCACTACTGAGTCGATTTGCTCAGAATATTAGCGTCAGTGTATCTGGCGGCGCGTTTACAACTAAGTTGGCTGCGCACGAGGAGGCGCTGGGGCAGATGCTTAAAACGTTTAGTTCTGGCGGGCGGCAGAATATTACGCTGGTTGGTGCTGACGGTGCGGGAAAAAGTACTGTCGTGTCGGCGTTTGCGGAAATGCTGATTGACGGACATCGAGGTGTTCCCAGTTCGCTGATGTATCAGCAAGTTTTTATGCTGGACGCGTCGTCGTTGATTAGTGTGGCGTCGGGTCGCGGGGAATTGGAAAATCTAGTAACGATGATTTTGAACGAAGCTTTTCTGTCGAAAAACGTTATTTTATGTCTGGACAATGCGCAATTATTCTTCGAAGAGGGCGTTGGTTCGGTTGACCTGAGTAATGTGCTATTGCCAATTCTGGAAGCGGGCAGACTTAGGACGATTTTAACGATGGACGATCAGCGATTTTTGCAAATCTCCCAGACTAAGCCACAGCTTGCTCACGCTTTGAATACAATTGCAATTCAACCGTCAAATAAACCTGAAACTATGAAAATCATGCGCGATCAATTGGTTTTATTTGAAGCGCAGCACAAAGTGACATATATGTATCAGGCACTGGCAGAGGCGTATCGTGTTGGTGATCGTTATGTTCAGGACTTAGTAATGCCAGGTAAGGCGTTGAAAATTTTGGAAGCGGCGGCAAGTTATGCGAGTGGCGGGCTAGTGACCGCGCAATCTGTGGATGACGCGATTGAAAAGACTCTTGGTATAAAAATTTCGGTAGCATCTTTGAGCGACGAAAAGGAAAAATTGTTAAACTTGGAGTCATTAATTCATCAGCGAATGATCAATCAAACGCGAGCCGTGACGGTCGTTTCTGACGCTATTCGCCGCGCGCGCACAGGTGTTAGAAATCAGAATCGACCGATTGGCGCATTCCTATTTCTTGGTCCGACTGGTGTTGGTAAAACGGAGCTTTCTAAAGCTTTGGCGGATGTTTATTTTGGCGGCGAAGGCAATATGATCCGCTTGGATTTGAACGAATTTGTCAGGCCGGATGACGTGGCTAGGTTAATTGCGGATGGCGCGCGAGATCCAGGGAGTTTGACTGCTCAGGTTCAGAAGCGCCCGTTCTCTGTCGTGCTTTTGGATGAAATTGAAAAGGCTCATCCACAGGTCTTGACGACGCTTCTTCAGCTTTTGGACGAAGGAATACTTCGTGATGAAAACAACCGAGAAATTAGTTTTCGTGATACGATTGTAATTGCGACGTCAAATGCTGGCGCGGATAGAATTCGTGAATATATTGAGCGGGGCTATCAACTGGAGCAATTCGAGCAGACATTTATTAACGAGTTGATTAATGCCAATTTATTTCGCCCAGAATTCTTGAATCGTTTTGATGAAATTGTTTTGTTCCGCCCGCTAGGAAAAGAGGAGTTACTGCAGGTTGTTGATTTGATTTTAGCGGGAGTTAATAAGACTTTGGCGCCGCAAAAAATTCAAGTTGCGGTCGAGGAAGAAGGTAAGAAATTGTTGGTCGAGGCTGGCTACGATCCAAGATTGGGAGCTCGTCCGATGCGCCGCGTTGTCCAGCGAGCTGTCGAGAATACTGTCGCCAAGCAAATGCTGGCTGGCACAATTGCGCCTGGATCAACTACAATTATTACCACCGAACAAATCCGCCAGATCTTAAGCAGCCAAGCTCCTCAAGTGTCAGTGATTACCCCAAACAGTTAGTTGAGTTTCTTGACGATAGATTTAGCCAACTCCCTATTAAATGGCGCCACTGCCGCCACAGCTACCGCGCCAACACCTCTCGTAAGCGCGCGAGCCTTAGCTTTGAAGCGTTCTTCGACTGCCATATTTGGATTTGAAGTGTCAATCTTTGGTGATTCAGACAAAAATGCCAACCGCACAGCTCTTGCGCCCAGTGCCAGACTCCTCTTTGTATCGCCAGCCAACGCTTCAGCGAAGCCTGTACGAGCAGTAAAGTTAATGTCGTATTGGTCAATCTTGCGGTCCTTGTCGGTAGCATGCTCGCGAGACTCTTCAATATAGCGCAGGCCTTTGCTTAGATTTTCTGCTGCCCGTTGAGAGTTTTCCTGATTATCATAAGAAGGGTCTGTTACGATACGCTGCAGCTGCAGGGTTCCGAGAGTTGCGACGCTCGCGCCCAGTTCACGTAGTGTACTGCGATTCTCTTCTTCTTCGACCAAAGCTTTGTGTTTCTCCACTGCTTCAGTAGCCCATTTTTCGGATTCATCGTAGTCGCCTTGATGGCGGTAGGCGGCACTTAAATCACGAGCAGCACGGGCTTGTTCGGATAAGTTTGGCGCCAAATTATAAGCCAGGGAGGCTAATATGGCCGCCTGCTCGAAATCTTTCTCGCGTATTGCTTTTAGAACGGCTTCCATTACGCTAGGGAAGTCATTTATAGGCCTTTGTTCGTTAGTCTCCATCATGATCCTATTTATACCACTATTTAATATAAAAAGCAAGCAATTTATAGATATAATTAAAACCCGTCACAATAACGGGTTAATCTGGTACTCCGCACAGGAATCGAACCTACAACCTTTGGTACCGGAAACCAACGCTCTATCCAGTTGAGCTAACGGGGCGCGTGTCTTGTTAATGCAATAAAATGGTACACCCGGCAAGATTCGAACTTGCGACCCCTTGGTTCGAAGCCAAGTACTCTAATCCGCTGAGCTACGGGTGCGTATGAAGTTATTATATCATAGATGACGGCCGAGTAAAATGATATACTATATGCATGGACGTCATGACTAATATATCACTGAAACAATACACGACTATGAAATTGGGAGGTGAGGCTCGCTATATGGCGACAGCGGATTCTGCTGGTGATGTTGTGTCGCTATATCGTAATGCCCGAAAGGAAAATTTGCCGATTTTTGTGTTGGGTGGTGGCAGTAATGTGATTACGCATGATGAGGTTTTTGAGGGAATCGTACTATTGAATAAGATTAAAGGTTTTGAGGTTATCTCTGAAACTGACGAAACAACTGATGTGAAAATTGGTGCGGGCGAAGTCTGGGACGAGGTTGTTGAGAGGGCTATTGGGCTTGGACTTCAGGGAATTGAAGCTATGTCGGGAATTCCTGGAACTGCTGGAGCTGCGCCGGTCCAGAACGTTGGGGCGTACGGTCAAGAAATTGCTGACACGTTGATTAGCCTGGAAGCTTACGATTCAAAAACCGACACAATTGTAACTATTTCTGCTGATGAATGTGACTTTTCTTATCGAAATAGCATTTTTCGCGACAAGGAAAAAGGGCGATATTGCATTCTGAATATTACTTTGCGACTAAATAAATCAGAGCCGAAACCGCCGTATTACGCTTCTTTGCAGAAATATATTGATGAAAATGATATTCGTGAGGTCAATTTGTCAGTGATTCGCGTGGCAGTTCTTAATATTCGTTCGGAAAAATTGCCAGACCCAGCGGAATTGCCAAGTGCAGGTTCTTTCTTTAAAAATGCATTGATTGAAAAGTGGAAATTGGAAGAATTGCAAAAAGAATATAGTGATATTCCAAATTATGCAATGTCGGACGGAAGATATAAAATCCCGACAGGTTGGTTGATAGATAAGGCTGGCTTAAAGGGCTATCGCAGTCACGGCATGCGAGTTTACGAAAAGAACGCGTTGGTGCTTGTGAATGATTCGGCAACGGGATATGATGATTTGGCGGCGATTCGTGAGGAAATTGTGCAAATTATCTTTGACAAGTTCGGTATAAAAATTGAGCAAGAGCCGCTAGAACTTTCCCGACAATAAGCATATGCTTTTTTGTAGATTTGCGCTACAATATTGATATGAATCGTGGGACGGGTGGTTATACGATAATTGAATTGGCGATAGTAGTGGTGGTTGTTGCAATTTTGGCTAGCATTGCCTTTGTTGGTGGTGGAAGATTTTTGAACCTAACTAAAGATCAGGAGCAGAGGGCTGATGTGTCTGAACTGTCTTTGAGGCTGGAGCGATATTACAAGTATAAAAATGTTAGTGCTATCGGACACGAATATCCCTCCTGTGCTGATTTAATTAAGGATTTTTCGTCAATTGTAGGAGGTGATTCTCTGAAAAAGGAGATGATCAAGTGTAATCGTAGTGATTGGGCTGGCGGAAATAATGGTGAGCTATTGTATGAAGCTTTGAATGTGGATGACGGCGATTGTACGAAGCCTGCGTCCGGTCCTGTGTCTGATGTTGTAGCGGTAACTTGTGTGAAATATAGCATTATATATAAAGAGTTTTCAACAGGAGTAGAGAAGAAGGTGGATAGTATATGGCGCGACTAGTGGGAAAAAGCGATGGATTTACTATTGTCGAAGTTGCAGTTACTCTGGTTGTTATTGGTATTTTCATGGTTGTTATATTAAGTATGCAAGCGCAAGTTAGCCAGATATCGATTTTAAGCGCTCAGCATAATAAAGCAAGTCTTCTGGCGTATAATAATATGCGTCGTTATGCGAATGACTCTGCTCCGTCGTGGTTTAAGTGTAATACGACGTCGTCGAATACTAGGTATGAAGTTACGAGAACTACTGGTAATGTCGATGGGCTGCCTGGAATGGTTAGGCAGCAAGTATATGCATCAGCGCCATACGGATGTAAGAGTGGAACAATTAGCTTGGGGATGCCGATTAAGGTGGAGTCTATCGTAGAATATGGATTGCCAAGCTCTGGCGTAGGTAGCGGAAAGAAGGTGGTACATGCGACGTATGTGGCGTTCTAATGAGGGCGGTTTTACTGTAGTCGAATTAGCAATGGTGATGGTTATCATCGCAATGGTCGTCGGCGTGTTTAGCCAGATGTTAATCTCTGCAAACCAAAGTGCATCTGTCAGCAAGGCAAAATCCGAGATTAGTCGAAATATGCACAATTCCATGGATGCAATTGAAACTGACGTACGTCAAGCTTCGCGCTTTAAGGTGAGCAGTCGCGACGGGGAAGACACTTTCGCTACGGATAAAAATTTCGCTGGCTCGACGCCCAGGGAATGGGGATATAGGAATAATCCATATTCAAGCGGTGCCATTACTGATCCCGAAAAGAACTCACTTATATTGCTCCAATACGCTACAAATATGGGACGAGGCGCTGATTCTAGGGAGATTGTATATCTAAGAACTCCAAAGTTTGACTGTAGTGCAAATAAGACCCAGCAACCGAAGTATAAAAAGATAGTCATATATTTTTTGAAGAATGGAGAGTTGCATCGACGGACTATCTATAATGATTTAGTTGATTTCTCCAGTTATCCTCCAGCGCCATACTCAGGGTCTGCTGCGGGTTACTTTTGTATGAACAGCCCGGATGCTGATAAGTTTAAAGATCGAGCCATGAAGCTTCGCGAAGATTCGATTTTGGCAACTGGAGTTTCGGAATTTAAGATTAATTACTATGATGGAAAAACGCTAATAAGCAAAAATAGCGACGCTCCAGATAGTGATAAGAAATCTCTTGATGGTGCGGATAATGTAGAGGTTACTTTAACGATACAATCACCAAGTAAACAAGTTTCCGATTCTCAAACATTAATGATACGAAAGATAAATAACTTATGATTCAACGAAAAAATGGCTATTCCTTGGTGCTGATTATCCTTATGAGTACTTTTATATTGGCGCTTTTGGCTGGTGCTATGAGGGTTGTGACTCAATCATATATTTACTCTCAGGAAGAGTATTATTACAAGTTAGCCCAAGAGGCTGGTGAGGCAGGTACGGCTTACGCTAATGCTTGTTTGGATGCTAATGGAGCTGAGCAATCATGGAGTTCGGTTCCTGGTGGAATTGGACCGCTTCGTCCAGAAACCAATTGCAAGGGGGCTGTAACTTTTCCTGGTAATAGATATGTATTTGAGAATAGTAAACTAAGAACGACTTTTGAAGTTGGTGATTTGGAGGCGTCAACTAAAGGTGCGTCGTCTGGTGTGGCTTTGTCGGCTGCTACTGCTCAAATTTCGTCAACGGGTCGCGTTGAAATAACAAATGGTAGTGGCACAGTCCTAAAAACTTATACTGCTGTTGTAAAAAAATCGGTCACTTGGCCAGCTGACATTGACGCAACGCGTATAGTAAGTGGTACTTACCGTACGTGCGCTATATTGTCGAATAATGTTTGGTGTTGGGGCAGTAATGACAAGTATAAAAATAAGGAATATACTATGGGTCAATTGGGCGACGGAACTACTGTTAGTTCTAATGTACCCGTAAAGGTGCGTTCTGTGGGTGATATGAGAAATGGGAAAATTATTGATATATTTGCGGCACAATTTCATAGCTGCGTATTGACTGAATTTAATTCTGTCAGGAAAATATATTGTTGGGGTAATAATAAATTTGGACAACTAGGTAATGGAGATTTTGGCGACGGCAAATATTCTAGTGTTCCAGTCGAGGTTAAACCGCCTACTGGCGCGCTAGCTGCAGATTTTGCTGGAAATAATATCAGTGCAATTGGAGGAACCGGTGATGTTTCGTGTGCTATTGCTGCGGGAAAGGTGTATTGTTGGGGTAGTAATGATATGGGTCAATTGGGTTACGGGGTTCCCGGCAACCCTAAGTTCAGCGCAACACCAGTGCGTATTAATTCGGGCGGCCACCCCGACAGGCTTCCTAATAATTATTCTGCTACTAAGTTATCAACTGGCGGATCTCGTTCGCAAACTATGTGTGTTATAACCACTGAAAAAAGAGCTTACTGTTGGGGGCAAGCTAGGTATGGGCAGCTGGGTATTGGTGCGACGCATTATAGCAGCTATGGTAATGCTACCAGAGTTAAGGACTTGGCGAAGGTGACTGATATATCTCAAGATGGATACAATTGGTCGGGCTCTCCTGATTATGTAACTCACACCTGCGCTGTCGCTGATGGTAAAGTGTACTGCTGGGGTGGCGCTGGGCGCGGACAGGCTGGATCTCCGGGGAGTGGCAATCCTATTAAAAAACATATTAAGCCGGAGTTGGTCGGTGGTTTGCCTGGGGTGGCGCTGCAGGTTGAAGTTGGTATTTCTCATTCTTGCGCCTTGATGGACGATGCTGGTACTAAGAAAGTCTATTGTTGGGGAAATAATGAGATGGGGCAATTGGGGGCAAACGAGAAATACCTGGATCCGCCCGACGGAATTAAATGGACATATAAACCTATGCAAGTTAAGGATGGACTGCCTGCGGGAGAGAAGATTGTTAGTTTGTCGGCTGGAGCTAACCGCGGCTGTGTCATTATGGAAAATAAGCGTTCGTACTGTTGGGGGTTAAATAATGAAGGGCAAATCGGTGACGGCACTAATGAAGACAGGAATAGCCCAACAGAGTCATTATTCCTTCGTCCAGTGCAAAATCGATATATATATTAAAAAACGCTTGCGCTTTTAAAAACGTTGTAGTATT
>ERZ773001.566-NODE-566-length-14235-cov-36.7256_pt1 | contig 14235 bp, 8 predicted proteins | sample MGYA00511673_ERZ773001 | MGnify/ENA primary metagenome ERZ773001 (study PRJEB29015, sample SAMEA2738091) | human oral metagenome | biome: human oral; feature: human-associated habitat; material: saliva | place: China | collected 2162 ... | reverse complement strand
CCGCGTAATGGGCTTTCTGTCAGTGTAACACCGTAATCGTTAGAAAAGCTGCTGCGGAATGTAGAAAGTGTCACTACATTTTCCAAACCTTCTGCGCCGCAGAAACGGGCTTGTGCAAACGGTAAATCGGCAGAAATACACAAAACGACGGTATTGTTCAAAGACGAGGCACGTTTGTTGAAAGTGCGGACGGACTGGGCGCATACGCCTGTGTCAATGCTGGGGAAAATATTCAGCACTTTGCGTTTGCCTGCAAAGTCAGCCAATGATTTCTCAGATAGGTCTGCCGCTACCAATGTGAAATCAGGTGCAACTTGGCCGATAGTGGGCAAATTGCCGTTTGTAGAAATAGGTGAGCCTTGGAAAGTAACTTGGGCCATGATTCAGTCCTTGTGTTAGGGGAAAATAGGATGGGTAGGGTTTTAGTAATGGCGGCGACGGAAATAGAACATGCCTTCGCTGTCAATTTCTAAAATATAGCGGCCGTTTTGTACGGCGGCATAACCGCTTTTGCCTTCGGTATAAGGTTGCAAAGCAGCGTGTGAAATCAGATAGTCGGTCAGTTTGCTGCCGTCTTGGGCAATATTGTCCACCATTTTTGCAAAGGCAGTGTGGCAGATGCCGTTGGCTGACCAGCCGGCTGAAACACCTTTTTCATTTTTTTCCATGCATTGGCCGCTGATGACTTCTAAGTCGGTAGGGTGTTTGCCAATCAGATTGATGACACCGCCCTCGATGCCGTTAATCGGATAGGTGCGTTGTTTCTTACCTTCTTTCGTTTCGCCTTCTTGAGCTGTACCTAAATCCAAACCGGCTATGGCTTGTTCATCGATATATTTAACTTTGAAGGTAGGCTTGGGCGCTTTGCCTGAAGCAGCATCATTGGCTGCAGTATCTTCAGATTTACCGCCGCAGGCAGCCAATGAAAGGCTGAGCAAGATAAGGGGAAAGGTTTTTTTCATATGAGAAACCCTAGAAAAACGATTATATTTCAAATGATAAACGATATTATGGCCGTCTGAAATTTTCAGACGGCCTTACTATTATTTCAACGGACGAATACCTACTGCATCGCGTACTTTATCCAACAATTCGCGTGCTTCTTTACGCGCTTTTTGTGCGCCGGCCTGCAAAATGTCTTCAATTTGAGAGGGTTTGGCTGTCAATTCATTGTAGCGCTCGCGCGGTTCTGCGAGTTCGGCATTGATTTTTGCACCCAAGAGTTTCTTGGCCTCACCCCAAGCAAGGCCTTCGGCCAGCATTTGCGTAAACTCGGCAGTTTCAGACGGCGTGGAGAAGGCTTTGTAGATTTCAAACAGAGGGCTTTCATCAGGCTGTTTCGGCTCGCCGGGCTCTTTCATATTGGTGATGATTTTGTTGACCGATTTTTGGGTTTTCTTGTCGTTTTCCCAAAGCGGAATGGTATTACCGTAGGACTTGGACATTTTGCGTCCGTCCAAGCCGACCAAGAGCTCGACATTTTCGTCGATTTTTACTTCTGGCAGGGTGAAGAGTTCTTGGAAGCGGTGGTTGAAGCGACCGGCAATATCGCGTGCCATTTCAACGTGTTGGATTTGGTCGCGACCGACTGGAACTTCATGGGCATTGAACATAAGGATGTCGGCAGTCATGAGGATAGGGTAGCTGTACAGGCCCATTTCCACGCCGTGATCCGGATCTTCCTGACCGTTTTCAGTATTTGCCTGTACTGCGGCTTTATAAGCGTGAGCGCGGTTCATCAGGCCTTTTGCGGTGATACAGGTCAGAATCCAGTTCAACTCCATGACTTCGGGAATGTCGCTTTGACGGTAGAAAGTGGTCTGTTCCGGATTGAGTCCGCAGGCGAGCCATGTGGCAGCAACAGCTTGAGTAGATTGATGAATCATTTCCGGCTCATGACATTTGATGATGCCGTGATAGTCGGCCAAAAAGAGGAATGATTCGGTATTGGAATCTTGCGCTGCGCGGATAGCCGGGCGGATGGCACCGACATAGTTGCCCAAGTGTGGAATACCTGTTGTGGTAACGCCTGTTAAAACTCGTTTTTTGCTCATGAAAGTATCCTTCGGCACAAAGGCCGTCTGAAAATAAATATGGTGTCGATTATACCTGATTATTCTTGATTTTTCAGACGGCCTTTTGAGCAAAGGGTAACTGGATAATAAAAGTTATACACATAAAATTATGAAATAAAACTTTATAAAACAACAATATAGTAAAAAATTTTGATTAATGGAGTAAATAGCTATTGAGTTATCCACATTTGCGCTTATATAGGCTCTAACAGAATATATTTGAAGAGGAACGTAAAATGAGATTTGATAAATTGACTGCTAAATTCCAGCAAGCTCTGCAAGAAGGCCAAAGTTTGGCTTTGGCTGCGGACAGCAGCTACCTTGAGGCCGGCTTTATCTTAAAAGCGTTGCTTGACGATCAAAACAGTGGTGCTGCTGCGTTACTGGCTCATGCAGGTGTGAATGTGCCTCAAGTAAAACAACGTTTGCAGCAACATTTGAGCAGCTTGCCAAAAGTATCCGGACAAGGTGGCGATATTATGCCTAGCCGTGAGCTGCAAGCTGTATTGAACTTGATGGACAAGGCTGCAACCAAACGCGGCGATGCCTATATCGCCAGTGAACTTTTCCTGCTGGCTTTGGTTCAGCAGAATGATGCGACCGGCAAAATCTTGAAAGAAGCTGGTGCGACCGAACAAAATATCAATGCCGCGATCGATGCGGTAAGAGGAGGACAAAACGTGAATGATGCGAATGCCGAAGACCAACGCGATGCTTTGAAAAAATACACACTCGACCTGACTCAACGCGCCCGTGACGGTAAGCTCGACCCTGTTATCGGTCGTGATGATGAAATTCGTCGTGCGATTCAAGTATTGCAACGCCGTACCAAAAACAACCCTGTGCTGATTGGTGAGCCGGGTGTGGGTAAAACCGCTATTGTTGAAGGTTTGGCACAACGTATCGTCAACGGCGAAGTACCTGAATCCCTGCGTAACAAACGCCTTTTGGTTCTGGACTTGGCGGCTTTGATTGCCGGCGCGAAATACCGCGGCGAATTTGAAGAACGCTTGAAAGGTGTATTGAACGACTTGGCTAAAGACGATGGCAACACTCTGATTTTCATTGACGAAATCCATACTTTGGTTGGCGCAGGTAAAACCGACGGCGCAATGGATGCGGGCAATATGTTGAAACCGGCTTTGGCGCGCGGCGAATTGCACTGCATCGGCGCGACTACTTTGGACGAATACCGTCAGTACATCGAAAAAGATGCGGCACTCGAACGCCGTTTCCAAAAAGTATTGGTTGGCGAGCCAAGTGTGGAAGATACCATTGCTATTCTGCGCGGTTTGCAAGAGCGTTATGAAATCCACCACGGTATCGATATTACCGACCCTGCTATCGTTGCTGCAGCGGAATTGAGCGACCGTTATATTACCGACCGTTTCCTGCCTGATAAAGCGATTGATTTGATTGACGAAGCGGCCAGCCGCATTAAAATGGAGCTGGACAGCAAACCTGAGCAAATGGATAAACTTGACCGTCGCATTATCCAGCTTAAAATGGAAAAAATGCACGTTGCCAAAGAAACCGATGATGCCAGCAAAAAACGTCTGGAATTGATAGACGAAGAAATCGACGGACTGCAAAAAGAATACGCCGATTTGGACGAAATCTGGAAAGCCGAAAAAGCGGCATCATCCAGCACAGCCGACATCAAGAAACAGATGGACGACATCAAAGTCAAAATCGAGCAGGCCAAACGCCAAGGCGACTTTGCCCGCGCGTCCGAACTCGAATACGGCGAGTTACCGAAATTGGGTGCACAGTTGCAGGCAGCGGAAAGCAACTCCGACGGCAAAAAACAAAACAAACTTTTCCGTACTGAGGTTGGCGCAGACGAAGTGGCCGAAATCGTTTCCCGCATGACCGGCATTCCTGTGTCAAAAATGATGGAAGGTGAACGCGACAAGCTGCTGAAGATGGAAGAAGTATTACACCGCCGCGTGGTTGGTCAAGATGAAGCCGTACGCGCTGTGTCTGACGCTATCCGCCGTAGCCGTTCAGGTTTGGCCGATCCGAATAAACCTTATGGTAGCTTCTTGTTCTTAGGCCCGACCGGTGTGGGTAAGACCGAATTGTGTAAGGCATTGGCAGGCTTCCTGTTTGACAGCGAAGATCATCTGATTCGTATCGATATGTCCGAATACATGGAAAAACATGCTGTTGCCCGCTTAATCGGTGCGCCTCCCGGCTATGTCGGCTACGAAGAAGGCGGCTACCTGACTGAGCAAGTCCGCCGCAAACCATACAGCGTGATTCTTTTGGATGAAGTGGAAAAAGCCCATCCAGACGTGTTCAACATCTTGCTGCAAGTATTGGATGACGGCCGCTTGACCGATGGACAAGGTCGAACCGTGGACTTTAAAAATACCGTTATCGTGATGACTTCCAACATCGGCAGCCAGCACATTCAACAAATGGGCACGCAGGATTACGAAGCCGTGAAAGAAGCGGTGATGGAAGAAGTGAAAGCCTACTTCCGTCCTGAAATGATCAACCGTATCGACGAAGTGGTCGTGTTCCATGGACTGAATCAGGAGAATATCCGCAACATCGCGAAAATCCAGCTTAAAGGTTTGGAAAAACGTTTGGAAGCACAACATTTGCATTTGAAAGTCGATGATGCTGCCTTGGATCTGATTGCTAAAGCCGGTTTCGACCCTGTGTATGGTGCCCGTCCGCTCAAACGCGCCATTCAGTCAGAAATCGAAAACCCGCTGGCAAAAGCATTGCTTGAAGGTAAATATGCACCTGATAGCACAATCCATGTTAAAGAAGAGGATGGTAAGCTCTTGTTTGCATAAAATTAAAACAATGTAGTATGTTGTTGTAAAAGGCCGTCTGAAAGAATTCAGACGGCCTTTTCTAGTTATTGATTCACATCATATATTTGTTATGTAACTTGATTATTCATTGAATTTTAGAGAATATTAATCAAAAATCTTGTGCCATCGGTTGATAAAGAATGCGATATAATCCGACCTATTCGCCGAGGTTCTTGCTAAATATCTCATTTTGTGTAATAATACTACAATGCAAAAACTGACTAATCAAAATCTTCACATTGTTTTGTCGGAGCGCTTAAATGATACCGACTTTGTTCTTATTCTCAATGCATTAATCAAATTTTTGCGCCGAGGAGGTAAAAAACAGGCTTCCGAACGTTTCGATTTGATTTTATCTACTTTAAAACAAGACGATACTTTATGCCGTCAATTCAGCCTGCGCTTCTATGCCTGGTTGTCCAAAGTTCACATCTATCCTGCTCTGATTAAGCTGGGTATTTTCTCGCGCCATAGTTTTACTCGGGAGATGGGTATACGGATTTACGAACGTTTCAGCCCGTCTTATAAAGATTTTTCCAATCTGCGCGAAGTATTTTTATATCTTTTTCATTCGAAAAACGATGATAAATGGTTGCAAACCCTGAGTTTGCGTCAATGGTTGAGCATGTATGAATTGTTGCAGGGCAAAGCGGATCCTGCTTTGCTTCAGACGGCCAGCCGACAGTTGGCAGATGCTCGTTTGCGTGCAGTGGAAATGCTGTCTATTTGGATTGCTTCCGAAGCGATTGAGCCGGATTTAATACGGATTGCTCCCCGTTTGTTGGAAGCGGATTCGGCATTTGTTGCTTTGCAACGTGAAATTGCAAAATTGGTTGAACACTATCGCCACAGTGAAGAAACTTACGATACGGCGCACTTGGAGGTCATGTTTGACCAGTGCGACAAGCAAATTGAGTATCTGCGTCGTCGTGGTACAGGAGCAGGGTCTGGTTCGTCAGTGAAAGTTGCGCACTTGCTGGAGCGCCTGCAACAAACCATAGACCGTCTGAAACTGTTGACCAATATTCAAATTGAAACCGGCAGCCGTACCCGCTTAACCATCAATCTGATGAATGCGATGATTTATGCGGCGGTAGAGCAATACAGCACCAGCCACTTGCGTAAAAGCAGTATCCGAATGCTGGCGCGCAGTATTACGGAAAACAAAAGCCATCATGGTGAGCATTACATTACGCGCAACCGTAGCGAATATTTCAAAATGTTTTATTCTGCAGCAGGAGGCGGCGTGATTATTGCTTTGATGGCATTGAATAAAATCCATATTGCGTCTTTGGGATTCGGCGAGTTTACTACTTCATTCCTTGCCGGACTTAACTACGGCTTAGGCTTTATGCTGATTCATATGCTGCATTGCACTGTTGCGACCAAGCAACCTGCCATGACGGCGGCGAGTTTTGCCGAGCAAGTAGACTCAAATGAAGGTAGCAAAGCGGTGGACAACAAATTGGCAAAATTGCTGATTGACGTGTGTCGTTCGCAAAGTGTTGCCGTGTTTGGCAATGTATCGATTGCCGTATTGTTGGCGGCGGGGATTGCTTGGGGTTATGCCTACACGCATGGCCAGCCCTTGTTGAACGAAGCGGTTACAGCCTACCAGCTTAAATCTATTGAGATTTTTACCCAGCCGACTTTATGGTATGCCGCTATTGCCGGTGTATGGTTGTTTTGCTCGGGGATTATTGCCGGCTTCTTTGACAACCGTTCCGATTATCTGAACCTGCGTCAGCGTCTGCCATTTAATCCGTTTTTACGAAAAATCATGCGTCCACAGCCGCGCCGCCATTTGGCCGCTTATATTCATAAGCATTACGGCTCGCTTATGGGCAATTTTATTTTCGGTATGCTTTTGGGTATGACCGGCTATTTTGGCCATCTTTTCGGCTTGCCGCTGGATATTCGCCATGTGGCGTTCTCTTCGGCAAATTTGGGTTATGCCGCGATTAGCGGTCATACAGATATATTCACTTTTATGCTTGGTTTAGCAAGTGTATTAGCAATCGGCATGGTGAATCTGGTGGTGAGCTTTTCTTTGGCTTTGGCAGTTGCGCTTCGTTCTCGCGGTACGCGTTTGGGCAGTATGCGCAATCTGCTGAAAAGCTTCTGGAGCCAAGTTAAAGCCAATCCTTTGATTTTGCTGTATCCGGTTCAGGTGAATAATAAAGACAACGCGAAGTAAATTGAAGAAAGGCCGTCTGAATATATACTTTTCAGACGGCCTTTTAATTTAAAACTGATAAAGATTAGGCTTGCAGAGAGGCGCGGTTTTCCAAAACTTGGTCAATCAAACCATATTCTTTAGCTTCATCGGCAGACATATAATTGTCGCGGTCGGTATCGCGTTCCAAGTCGGCCAAATCGCGATCACAATGTTTGGCGAGTAAGCGGTTCAGTTTCTCTTTGATTTTCAACAGCTCTTTAGCGTGAATTTCAATATCGGAAGCCTGACCGGCCAAGCCGCCGCTGATGAGTGGTTGATGAATCATGATGCGGCTGTTTGGCAGGGCAAAGCGTTTGCCTTTTTCGCCGGCGGACAACAGGAATGCCCCCATACTTGCTGCTTGACCCAAGCATAAAGTAGAAACATGAGGCTTGATGAAGTTCATGGTGTCGTAAATCGACATACCGGCAGTAACCGAACCGCCCGGAGAGTTGATATAGAAGAAGATATCTTTATCAGGGTTTTCGCTTTCCAAGAACAGTAATTGCGCAACAACCAAGTTGGCAGATTCGTCAGTCACCGGGCCGATCAAGAAAACGATGCGCTCTTTCAAAAGGCGTGAGTAGATGTCAAATGCGCGCTCGCCGCGACCGCTTTGTTCGATAACGGTAGGGACAAGGTAATTATTGAAATCGAAGGACATTTTTGTCTCCTGTTAATGATGGAAAAGCACCAAAGCCATTTAAAGCGCTTCGGTGCTTTTGATTGTCTGTTTCAGACGGCCTTAGAGCAATTAAGCTTGTGCGCCCATTACTTCGTCAAAAGACAGCGCTTTTTCAGTTACTTTAGCTTTGCTCAGAACGAAATCAACAACGTTGCTTTCTACTGCCAAAGAAGTTGGACCTTGCAGGCGGGAAGGCTCTGCGTAGTACCAGTCGATAACTTCTTGAGGGTCTTCGTAGCTTTCAGCAAAGTTGGCAACAACGGCTTTGATTTGGTCTTCAGTTGGCTCAAGTTTGTTTTCTTCAACCAATTTAGCCAAAATCAGGCCCAAAGAAACGCGGCGTTCTGCTTGTTCTTTGAACATATCCAAAGGCAGATCCAAATTAGCAGCGTCAGCCATACCTTGGTTAACGAAGTTTTGTTTCATTTCGTTTGCCAAGCGGGCGGCTTCTTCGTTGACCAAAGCAACAGGAACTTGCAAATCGGCTGCTTTGAGCAGGGCGTTCATTACAGATTCTTTGGTTTGTTCACCGATGCGGCGCTCAACTTCGCGGCTAACGTTTTTCTTCACTTCTTCACGCATTTTGGCAACATCGCCGTCTTCAATACCCAGGGCTTTAGCGAAGTCTGCGTCAACTTCAGGCAAAGTAGCTTCAGAAACGTTGTTCAGAGTGATGGTGAATACGGCAGATTTGCCGGCAACATCTTTACCGTGGTAGTCTTCAGGGAAGTTTACGGTAACATCTTTGCTTTCACCGGCTTTCATGCCGACAACACCGGCTTCGAATTCTGGCAGCATTTGACCTGCACCCAATACGAAAGCGTAGTTTTTAGACGCGCCGCCAGCGAAAGGTTCGCCGTCGATTTTGCCTTCAAAGTCGATGATGACGCGGTCGCCGTTTTGTGCTTCGCGGTCAACATGGTTGAAGCGGGTGCGTTGTTTGCGCAGGATTTCTACAGTTTGGTCAACTTCGGCATCGCCAACAGTCGCAGTAACTTTTTCTACTTCTTGGGCAGACAGGTCGCCAATAGTTACTTCAGGGAAAACTTCAAAAATAGCGGCAACTTTGAAAGACTCTTGATCGTCTTGTTCTTCAACGGCTTCAAAGCGTGGGTAACCGGCAACTTTCAATTCTTGCGCAACGGCAACTTCGTAGAATTCGCGTTGTACCAATTCGTTGATAACGTCGTTTTGTGCGCTTGCGCCGTACATTTGGGCAATCATTTTGAACGGTGCTTTACCCGGACGGAAGCCGTCAACTTTTGCACGGCGTTGGGTTTGTTTCAGTTTTTTCTCAGTTTCTGCGTTGATTTTGGACCAAGGCAGAGACAATACTACTTTGCGTTCCAGATTTTCTAAAGTTTCAACAGTTACGCTCATCGTAAGCCCTTAAATTTGTTGTGTTTAAACGGTTATCCTTATGCCCAGTATTCCGAAGAATTTCGGAAGCGTGCATAAGGTCAAAATTTAGCTGCTTAGTATAACACAATGTTTCACGAATAACATAAAAAGGCCGTCTGAAAAGTGGGAAATTCTTTTCAGACGGCCTCTGTGTTTTGATATTGTTGTTTTTTACAGCTGGTCTTTTTGTGCCAGAATCCGTCGGCTGCCGTTGATGTCTGCCGGCGAAAGAACGCCGGCATTTTCAAGTGCATCTACCAAATTGGCGGCACGGTTGTAGCCGATACGCAATTGGCGTTGTAGGGCGGAAATGGAAGTCTTGCGGCTTTCCAATACGAAGGCGACGGCTTGATCGAATAGCTCATCGCTGTTTGCATTCGGATTAACAATATTGGTGGTTTCAATGGCCGCTTCGCCACTGAGCAGACCTTCCACATAGTTGGTTGGAGCCTGTTCTTTGACGAAATTGACGACCTGATGCACTTCATCATCGGAAACAAACGCACCTTGCAGGCGTGTCGGTTCTGCGCTGCCCGGTTGCAGGAATAACGAGTCGCCGTATTTGAGCAATTCGTCCGCACCCATTTGGTCAAGAATGGTGCGGCTGTCGATTTTGCTTTGTACGGTAAAGGCCATACGTGTCGGAATGTTGGCTTTAATCAGGCCGGTAACCACATCGACACTTGGGCGTTGGGTGGCGACAATCATGTGAATGCCTGCTGCACGTGCTTTTTGGGCAAGGCGTGCGATTTGCTGCTCAACGGATTTGCGTTCGGTCATCATCAGGTCTGCCAACTCATCGATAACAACCACAATCAACGGCAGTTTTTCCAGAGGCTCAGGATCGTCAGGATTTAAGCTGAACGGATTGAGTAATGGTTTGCCTGCTGCTTTGGCTTGTTCGACTTTTTGGTTAAAACCGTCCAAATTACGCACGCCGGCGTGGGAAAGCAGACGATAACGTTTTTCCATTTCGGCAACACACCAGTTCAACGCTTGTCCAGCCTCGCGCATATCAGTCACAACCGGACAGAGCAGGTGCGGAATGCCGTCGTAAATGCTCAATTCCAGCATTTTCGGGTCAATCATAATGAAGCGGACTTCGTCGGGCGTGGCTTTGAAGAGCATGGACATAATCATGCCGTTCACGCCGACGGATTTACCTGAGCCGGTCATACCTGCGACCAAAAGATGCGGCATTTTTGCCAAGTCGCCGACAACGGGCGTACCTGCAATATCTTTACCCAAAGCAACGGTCAGTTTGGACTTGGCATCGGTAAACACGGATGAAGAGAGGATCTCGCTTAACATCACGTCTTGGCGTTTCTCGTTTGGCAATTCAATGCCCATGGTGTTTTTACCGGCAATGGTTTCTACGATACGTACCGCTTGCAGAGACATCGAGCGCGCTAAATCTTTGGACAGGGCGACAATTTGGCTGCCTTTGACACCTTGTGCCGGTTCGATTTCGTAGCGGGTAATCACGGGGCCGGAAGTGGCGGAAACAACCTGTACGCCGATGCCGAATTCAGCCAGCTTGGCTTCGATCAATTCTGCGGTCTGTTGCAATTCATCCGGATTGACGGCAACCGGTTCTTCAGACGGCATACGCAACAGGTTCATGTTGGGCTTGTGATATTCGCCGTTGTTTTTAAGTTCAGTATCGTCAAATAGGGAAGTTTGGATTTTAGGGGGCGGCGCAACGGATACGGCAACGGTTTTACGGTTGCTGCTGCTGCCTGCCAACGGAGCAACTGGAGTGGCGGTAATGGTTTTGGCTTCTTTAACCATGCGGCGCGTATTTTGGGTTTCCAAAGCTTCGGAGCGGACATCTTCTTTTTTATTTTGGAATTGAGACAGTTTTTTCATCAGGCTGCCAAACAGGCCGCCCATATGGCTGCCGGATTTGGCCATGACTTCCAACCATGACACCTGGGCCAGCAGGGAAATGGATAAAAGCAACATCACCAGCATAATCAACAGGCTGCCCGACTTACCCAGCAGCCAAGCCAAGCCTGAACCCGCTAACAAGCCGACCAAGCCGCCGGCGCCGACGGGAAGGGATTCGCTCAATGCATCGTCAAACAGGAAATGCTCGATAATCGGACTGCACACCAGCAGGAGGAACAATGCCAAAGCGGCTACGCCGTGATTGTAGGGCTTGTGGTTTTCCTGCTTTTTCATGGGGCGGAAATTTTTATAGAGGAAAACGCAAGAGGCGGCTATCCACCACCAAAACGATAGGCCGAACAGATAATATCCGACATCGGAAAGATAGGAGCCAAAGAGGCCGCCAAGGTTGGCGACATCGTTGCTTTTGGGAACGCTGCGCGACCATGCAGGGTCGTCCATGCTGAAGCTGGCCAGGGAAATGGCCAGATAAATGGTGATAACCAAGCCAAACAGCCATAAAGCATCATTAATCAAGTTGACGACATGCTCGGGACGCGCTTTTTTTTCTTCATTTCTTTGCAGCTCTTTGGCGGCTTTCAGGCGTTGGGAGACTTTATTGTCGGCTTGAGTTTGTGCTTTGGTGGATTTGCGTGTGGTCGGTTTGGCTGCCGGTTTGGTAGAGACGCGTTTTTTTGTTTGGGTTTTAGAAGATTTTGCAGTCATGAGATAAAGGCCGTCTGAAAAGACCGGTGGTAATGTGCGTAAAGGGCAAATTATACCGTATTTACTAGGCACAAGAAATTGAAACGGGCGTAATCATTATAGGATTCAGGCCGTCTGTTTGGCGTGACGAAAATTTTGGATTTCGTGTCTACCTGTTCAGACGGCCTGATGTTTTGATTGATTTGGACTTACATTCGGCCCAGTTCGCGCTGGAGGGCTTGAATGTTTTTCTCCCTATCCAAAACCGCACCTTGCAGTGTGCTGATGGCCTGTTGATTGACGCTGCCGCCTTTGGCTGTCCGCGCTTGGCTCAATTGCTTTTTAGCATCGGCCAAAGCTGCGCGTTCATTGGACAACTCGGTTTCCAAAATAGAGCGGCGGCTGTTGACGCTGGAGGATTTAGGAACCGGAGGAGGAGCCGTTTCAGAAGCGGTACGGACAGGGGCTGGTTTGGGTGTTGCCTTATGGTTGGATTTTGCAGCCGTATTTTTGCTTTTTGCCGGAGCAGTTTGTGATGTCGGTGCATCGAGTGTCGGTGCATCACTAACCGGAGCGTCGTATCGGCTGCTGCTGTATTTGCCGACAATCGGCAAATCGTTGACGGCTTGGCAGTTGCCGCTTGGACGCGAGGTATAGACAATCGAGCCGTTGACTTCACAGGTGTAGATTTTTGCGGCGTGTGCTTGGCTGTTGAAAACGGCAAGCGACAGCAGGGATAGGGTAAGCAGATATTTTTTCATGATTCAGGTAGGGCTGATTCGTTGCAGTTGAGCATTTTATTCTTGTTCAGACGGCATGGGCTGTTGTTTTTTAGCTTTTGCACTGTTTTTGTTTTTGCTCGGTTTGTCGGCTTTTTTCTCTTGTTTAGCGGATTTTTCCGCGCGTACCTTTTTCTTAGGCTTTGCACTTGCGCGTTCATCAGAGGCATTGAGGCTGCGGATGTTGAGGTGGTAACCGCTGCCTTGATGGCCGCTGATTTTAGGCAATTCGGCCTGTGCACAGGAGGATTTGGGCTCGGAAGTATAGCTGCCGTTGCCGCAGGAATAAACTGCGGCGGCTGCGTGAAGAGAAATGCCCAAGACGAAAGAGGATACGAGGAAGTATCCGGCTTGTTTGATGATTGAAGTCATGTTTTTCCGTATTGTGTTTTATTTCAGACGGCCTGATGGCTCTATTTTTATTGGGAGAACTCGGCTTCGACATCAACTTGGATTTGCTCAAGCTCTTCCTGCCACTGCAGCCAGTTTTCTTCCAGTTGCGTTAATTTTACTTTAGTTTCTGTTAATTGTGCGAGTGTCTCTTGCAATTTGGGTTTATTTTCTTCTGAATAAGCAGATTCTTGTGCCAAAAATGCTTCACAGGCCGTCTGAATATCAGTCAATCGTGCGATTTCTTTTTCTGCTTTGTCGATTTTCTGCTGAATCGGTTTGCTGCGTTTGGCTTTTTCCTGACGGATTTGTGCCTCGATACGCTTGGTATCCTTACGGCTTTGGCTTTGAGCAGAAGCGGCGGGGGCTGCTGCGGCGTTTTCTTGTGCCAATCGCCATTGACGGTAGTCGTTCAAATCGCCATCGAAGTTGTTCAGACGGCCTTTGTCGATAAGGAGGAAACTATCGGTAGTCGCTTCAAGCAGGCTGCGGTCGTGCGAAACGACAATCAATGCACCTTGGAAACTTTGCAGAGCAAGTGTCAGGGCGTGGCGCATATCCAAGTCTAGGTGGTTGGTCGGTTCGTCAAGCAGCAGCAGATTAGGTTTTTGCCAGATAATCATGGCAAGGGCAAGCCGAGCTTTTTCCCCGCCGGAGAACGGTTCGGTCTTTTGAACCGCCATATCGCCAACAAAGTTGAAACCGCCTAAAAAGTTGCGGATTTCCTGTTCGCGGACTTCGGGCGAAAGCTGTTGGATATGCCAAACCGGACTTTGGTCGGCGCGCAATGTATCCAGTTGGTGCTGGGCAAAATAGCCGATATTGAGCTTTTCGGAGCGGACGATGCTGCCGGAAAGTAAATCGATTTTTCCTGCCAATGCTTTGATAAATGTAGATTTACCGCTGCCGTTAACACCCAACAGGCCGTAACGTGCGCCGCTTTCCAGAGACAAGGTGATATCGTGCAAAACGGTATTGTCGCCATAACCTAAGTCGGCATGGTCGAGTTTCAATAATGGATTGGGCAGGTGGGTCGGATTGGCAAACTCAAAGGAAAACTCGCTATCAAAATGCGCAGGAGCGATGCGCTCGAGCTTGGCTAGTGCCTTCATGCGGCTTTGAGCTTGTACGGCCTTTGTGGCTTTGGCTTTAAAACGGTCGATAAAGGATTGCAGATGTTTGATTTGTGTCTGCTGTTTGACGTAAGCGGCTTGTTGTTGCGCCAGACGTTGGGCGCGTTCGGCTTGGTAGAAATCGTAAT
>ERZ773001.563-NODE-563-length-14289-cov-117.938_pt1 | contig 14289 bp, 13 predicted proteins | sample MGYA00511673_ERZ773001 | MGnify/ENA primary metagenome ERZ773001 (study PRJEB29015, sample SAMEA2738091) | human oral metagenome | biome: human oral; feature: human-associated habitat; material: saliva | place: China | collected 2162 ... | reverse complement strand
CGACGGCTTCCTCGACGGGCACGACGATGGTCTCGCCGGTGGCGCGCACGCGGATTTCGACCTGGCCGTCGGCCAGCGAGCGGCCCACAACGAGGCCGAAGGGCACGCCGACCAGCTCGTAGTCCTTGAACTTCACGCCGGCGCTGACCTTGCGGCGATCGTCCACCAGGACGTCCAGGCCGGCCGCGTCGAGCTGCTCACCCAGAGACTGCGCGGTTTCGAAGACCTCGTCACCCTTGCCGGTGGCCAGGACGTGCACGTCGAAGGGAGCGATCTGCGCGGGCCAGCTCAGGCCCTTGTCGTCGCAGTTGGCCTCGGCCAGCGCCGCCATGACGCGGGTGACGCCGATGCCGTAGGAGCCCATGGTGACGACCTGGGACTTGCCGTTCTCATCCAGGACTGTCAGGCCCAGGGCCTTGGCGTACTTGCGGCCCAGCTGGAAGATGTGGCCGATCTCGATGCCGCGCTCCAGGTGGAGCGGGCCCGAGCCGTCGGGCGCCAGGTCACCCTCGCGCACCTCGGCGGCCTCAATCGTGCCGTCGGCGGTAAAGTCGCGGCCCATGACGAGGTTCAGGACATGACGCCGCTCGGCGTTCGCGCCCGTCACCCAGGCGGTGCCCTCGACGACGCGCGGGTCCACCAGGTAGCGCACAGAACCGGAGGCGTTGCCCTCCTCGTCCACGACGCGCTGAGGCGAGTTGGGGCCGAGCACCGTGGGGCCGATGTAGCCGCGCACCAGCTCGGGGTGGGGCTCGAAGTCGGAGTCCGACGCCATCTCAACCTCGGCGGGGGCCACGGCTGCCTCGAGGCGCTTCATGTCGACATCGCGGTCGCCGGGCACGCCCACGACGAGGAGCTCGCGCTGCCCGTCCGGGTGCGTCAGCGTCACGACGACGTTCTTCAGCGTGTCGGCGGCGGTCCAGGGGCGATCCTCGCGTGGGTATTGATCGTTGAGCAGATCGACGAGCGACTCGATCGTCGGAGCGTCGGGGGTGGGGACCTCAAGGGGCGCGGGAACGCCGGAAGCGTCGACCGGCTCGGGCACGGGCGTGGTCACGGCCTCGGCGTTGGCGGCGTAGCCACCCGGGGACGCCACGAAGGTGTCCTCACCAATCGGCGAGGGGTGCAGGAACTCCTCCGAGCGCGAGCCGCCCATCGCACCGCTCATCGCGGACACGATAACGTAGCGCAGGCCCAAGCGCTGGAAGATGCGCTCATAGGTGTCGCGCTCAGCCTGGTAGGAGGCGTCCAGTCCCTCGTCATCGATGTCGAAGGAGTAGGCGTCCTTCATGACGAACTCACGGCCGCGGATCAGGCCGGCGCGCGGGCGGGCCTCGTCGCGGTACTTCGTCTGAATCTGGTAGAGGGTGGCGGGCAGGTCCTTGTACGAGGAGTACATGTCCTTGACGAGGAGCGTGAACATCTCCTCGTGCGTGGGGGCCAGCAGGTAGTCGCCGCCCTTACGGTCGTTGAGCTTGAACAGCGTCGGGCCGTACTCTTCCCAGCGGTTCGTTGCCTTGTAGGGTTCGGCGGGGATCAGGCCCGGGAAGTGGACTTCCTGTGCGCCCATCGCGTCCATCTCCTCGCGGACGATGTCCTCGATCTTGCGCAGCGTGCGCAGGCCGAGGGGCAGCCACGTGTAGATACCGGGGGCGGAGCGGCGAATGTAGCCGGCTCGCACCAGAAGCTTGTGCGAGTTGACCTCGGCGTCGGCCGGGTCTTCGCGCAGGGTCCGCAGGAAGAAAGTCGAGAGATTTCGAAGCATGGTCCAAGAGTACGGCACGCATCGCCGCAGAGGCCACCGGCACAGCCGTGTGACCTCTCATCAGGCGCGAAATGCGCTCAGATCAACGCTCCGGCACCGAGCTCGCGCTCGGCAGCACCCGGATGCGCCATGTAGTAGCGCCGGGCCATCCACCCCGGGTACGCCCACTCGGGCATGCCGCCGCGGTACAGGGACTGGATTGCGACGGCCACCATGACGGCCAGGAGGCCCAAGATCAGCGCACAAGAACCCGTCGTGTCCGCACCCATGGCCTCGTGGCGTACGAGGTCGGCGGTCACGAACCACAGGAGGGACAGCAGGGGCATCAGCGGCCAGACGACGCGGTTCATCTCCGACGCCGGGGATCCACCGCGTAGGTCCACACGCATCGCGACGCGCCGGGCGCTGGCAAAGGCGCCGGACCACACCCAGGCCCACAGGAGCGCGATAAGCAGACCGACGACTGCAAGCAGTGCGGTGGAGCTGAGGATCATAAGGTCCCTTTCGAATAGCGCAACATCCCCTTCGGCGTTGCGTGTAGCTTGATCCTACAACACCGCGGGGATGTGCGCGCCACCCGAGATGGGTGAGGGTTTTTGTCAGGCGTGCTCGGCGTGGACCATGCACGCCTCACGCAGGTCACGCAGCATCGACAGGGAGGACAGCGACTCTGCGCTCACGCCCGCCCACACGAGAGCCAACTCGCGGCCCGAGGCCTCGTGACGCTCGCGAATATGCAGCAGGGTGCGCGAGGGCGACAGGGGCAGCAGGGCGATCACGCACGTGCCCGAGGCCGGGGCGCCCTCAGGTGCACCGGGGGCGGCAACGCGCATGAGAACGTGGTCCTCGTCCGCGATCTCAATGATTGTCGACTCGTCCGCGGGCTCGAAGGCGTGGCCCAGCACGTCCCACACGAGGGAGGCCGGGGCGTCGATGGCGATACCGCGGTCCACGACGACGTTCGCGCCGGGCAGCAGCAGGTCGCCGGGCAGGGACACGTCGGCCTGCGAGGAGGTCAGGCCGATGCGGCGCGGGAAACCGGTTGCGGCCAGCGCGCACGCGCCACCGGCGAGGGTCAGGCAGGCAAGGGTACGAAGACGCATGGTGTTCTCTTTCTCAGCAGTCGATGCCCGGAAGCTTGGTGTTCGGGGTGGTAATGGGGGCGACCTCGACGGCACCGGAGCCCGGCTCAAGCCCCATCTCCTCAGCCAGCGCGTTCGCGCGGCGGATCAGGGTTTCGACGATCTGATCCTCGGGGACGGTCTCGACGACCTCGCCGCGGATGAAGATCTGTCCCTTGCCATTGCCCGAGGCGACGCCCAGGTCGGCCTCGCGGGCCTCGCCTGGGCCGTTGACGACGCATCCCATGACGGCCACGCGCAGCGGAACGGTCAGGTCCTTCAGGCCTTCGGTCACGTCCTCGGCCAGGGTCCACACGTCCACCTGGGCGCGTCCGCACGACGGGCAGGACACAATTTCCAGGGTCTTGTCGCGCAGGCCCATGAACTCCAGCATCTTCGTGCCCACCTTGACCTCCTCGACGGGAGGGGCGGACAGGGACACGCGAATCGTGTCGCCGATGCCCTCTGCGAGCAGGATCGAAAACGCGGACACGGACTTGATCGTGCCCTGGAAGGCCGGGCCGGCTTCGGTCACGCCGAGGTGCAGGGGCCAGTTACCCGCCTCCGAGAGCATGCGGTAGGCCTGGATCATCGTCAGTACGTCGTGGTGCTTGACGGAGATCTTGAAGTCGTGGAAGTCGTTCTCCTCGAAGAGGGAGGCTTCCCAAATCGCGGACTCGACCAGGGCCTCGGGCGTAGCTCGGCCGTACTTCTTGAGCAGGCGCGGGTCCAGCGAGCCCGCGTTCACGCCGATGCGCAGGGACACGCCATGATCGGAGGCGGCCTTACAGATGTCCTTGACCTGGTCGTCAAACTTGCGGATATTGCCCGGGTTCACGCGCACAGCACCACAGCCGGCCTCGATCGCCTGGAACACGTACTTCGGCTTGAAGTGGATGTCGGCGATCACAGGGATACGGGACTGCTTGGCGATGATCGGCAGCGCCTCCGCGTCCTTATCGGTCGGGCAGGCGACGCGAACGATATCGCAGCCTGCGGCGGTCAGCTCAGCGATCTGCTGGAGCGTCGCACCAATATCGTGCGTCTTCGTCGTCGTCATGGACTGGACGGACACCGGTGCCCCTCCACCCACGGGAACGTCTCCCACCATCAGCTGGTGCGTCTGCTTGCGCGGGAACGGCGACGTGGCCACAGAGGGCATACCAAGGTTGATTTCACTCACCCGCCCATTATCGCGCACGCGGGCCCATCCGTCATACACGGGCACCGCCCACGTGGTCAGGCTCGCTTTCCGCCACCCGCGCGCCTTGCCGATCGGGCACGCGCGCGGGCGGAGCGAGAGCGGGTATCAGCCCAGGGAAATGGGCTTGACGATGTCGGCGACGATGAGGATGACGCTCATCGCGACCAGCAGGCCCCCGACCGCCCACGTGAGGGGAACCAGGCGCGCCGTATCGGCCGGGCCAGGGTCCTCCTTGCCACGCAGGCGCGCGAACTGCCTGCGCACGCCCTCGTAGACGGCACCCACGATGTGTCCGCCGTCCAGCGGCGGCAGCGGGATCAGGTTAAAGACAAACAGAGCCATGTTCAGTGAGGCCAACAGGCTCAGCAGGACACCAACCACCTGGCGCGTGTCGCGCAGGCCCAGCGACGCCGAATCGCCCGTCACTTCGCCGGCCATACGGCCAACGCCCACGACCGAAACAACTCCGGTCGCGTCGCGCTGCTCATCGGTGACCACCGAGCGGCCCACCTGCCACACCGCCTGCGGCAGGCGCACGACGACCGCGGCCGTGCCCGTAAACATCTGCCAGTCTGCTTCGAGCACGTCCGTCAGCGACGCCGACACGTACTCATATCCGGCCGTCACGCCAACGTATCGAGCGCCCTGAGCACCCGTGACCGGGGAGACCGTCAGGTCCACGCTCGCACCATCACGCTCGACCGTCAGGACCGCAGACTCACCCTCGGGGGTGGCACCAACGGCCTTCTGCAGGTCCGCGAAGGTGGCCACCGGCGTCCCGTTCCACGCGGTCACCGTGTCCCCGGGAAGCACCCCGGCCTCGTACGCGGGGGAAGCGATCTCCCCCGACGACGTCTGAATCGTTGCCGGCACCGACGCAATCGTGCGCGAGGCCGTGGGAGCGCCGATCCCCATCATCGTGATAGCTGACAGCACGAAGCAGATCAGCAGGTTCATGAGCGGGCCGCCCAGCATCACGGCGATCTTCTTCGGGGCGCTCAGCAGATAGAACGCGCGCGCCTCCTGGCCTGGCGGAATCTCCTCGGCCGAGGCCTCCCTGGCCTCCTGCGCGAGCGTCGGCTTACCGCGTCGCCCCACCAGGCGCGTACCCGGGCGCGCCGGGGCGTACATGCCGACGATCTTGACGTAACCGCCCAGCAAAACCGCACGCAGCGCGTAGGTCGTATCGCCGACCTTCTTCTTCCAGAGGGCAGGACCAAAACCCACCGCGTAATCCGGCACCAAGACGCCGAACTTCTTGGCGGGCAGCATGTGCCCGACCTCGTGGAGTGCCACCGACACCAAAATGCCGATAACGACCACGACGATACCCGTTACTGAACCCACGCTCACATGTCCTTCCACTGGCCCGCAGCGACGTACTCGCGTGCGCGCCGGTCAGCCCAGCGCTGCGCGGCCACAATATCCTCCAGCGAGGGATCCTTCACACCCTCATGCTCGTGCACAACCGCCGACACAGTATCGACGATCGCCAGCCACGGAACGACGCCTTCAATAAACGCGTCCACCATGACCTCGTTCGCGGCGTTCAAGACCGCGGGGTGGGTGGCCGACTCGCCCACGGCGAAACGCGCCAAGTTGATCGCCGGGAACGTCTCGTTATCGACCGGCTCAAAAGTCCACTGCGACGGGTTGGCCCACTCCAGCGGAGCCTCCACACCATCCAGGCGCTCGGGCCACGTCAGGCCCAGCGCAATCGGCAGACGCATATCCGGGGGCGAAGCCTGCAGCGTCGTCGCCCCGTCGCGCCACGTCACCATCGAGTGCACAATCGACTGAGGGTGAACCGTCGCCACAATGTGCTCCGGAGCCACGTCGAACAACAGGTGAGCCTCGATGAGCTCCAAGCCCTTGTTGATGAGCGTCGAGGAATTGATCGTCACGACCGGGCCCATGTCCCAGGTCGGATGAGCCAGCGCCTGAGCCGCGCGCACACCCCGCAACTGCTCGCGCGTGCGCCCACGGAAAGGACCCCCCGACGCAGTCAACACGAGGTCCGCAACCTCGGAACGACCCGACACGACCGGGGAAGTCAGGCCCTTCTCGTGCACGCCCGAGGCCAGCGCCTGAGCGATCGCCGAGTGCTCCGAATCCACCGGAACGATCTGGCCCGGGAGACGCATCGCGTTCTTTACGAGCGCACCGCCCACGACCAGCGACTCCTTGTTCGCCAGCGCCAGGCGCGCACCGCAGCGCAGCGCAGCGAGCGTCGACGACAGGCCTACGCCACCCGTGATGCCGTTGAGCACAACCGGTGTCGCCTGCGGATACAGCACCGCCGCGCGCTGAACCGACGCACACACGACCTCGACGGACGCATCCTCACCCACGAACACCTCGGGGCACGTGCCGCCCATCAACGTGACGGCGGCTGCCAGCTCCTCGCGCACGTCACGGGCCACACCCACAAACGCGGGCTCCAACGCCACGATCTGAACGGCCAGCTCGGTGATCGACGAACCTCCCGCGCTCAGGCCAAGCACATCAAAGCGACCCCTGTGCGCCTCGATAACCTCGCGCGCCTGGGTGCCAATCGAACCCGTCGAGCCCAGCAGAACGACGGGGGTAGGACCCATCAGTGTCGTCTCGCGCACCGCCATCAGTCGACCGCGAGCAGGATCTCGATCGCGCGACCCAGGTAGGCGTCCACCGGGCCCTCGGCGTAGCCCTTCTTGCCGCGCTTGGGGCGGAAAGTCGCCGTGCGGATCTCGTTCGCAGTCAGGTCCCCGGCCTCGTCAAAGTAGGCGGCGATGCGATCGAGCAGGTCATCAACCTCATCGCAGTCGTAGCCGCGACCGCTCGTGGGGTGCGCGAAACGCTCACCACGCGGGCGCTGCAGGCGCGGGTACAGGGTCGTCGCACGATCCGCGACGCGGTCGTACCACGCGGCCTCGCCCTCGGCGGCCACCGCGTCCGCGCGGTCACGCTTGACGAACGCGGCCTCCAGGCGGTTCATTGCGGCGTCCACGGCCTCAATGTTGTAGCCGCGGTTCTTCAGTTCGAATGTCGCCAGGCGCACCTGCTCCGCGCTGAACTGCTCGGGGGGCACACCGCCCTCGTACGCGCGACGCGCATCCTCAAAGAACGCATCGACCTGTCCGCGGTGGTATCCCTTCGAGAAGAAACCAACCTTCGGGAACTCAGTCATCATTGCTCCTTACTCTGGGTCATGGAACGAAGAATCTTATCGACGGCTTCCTGGTTGCCGAAATCAGCGTAGTCGTCAGGCACGTCCATCGACTGTGCATCGGGGATCACGATCGGTGGGGCCGAGAGGAAATCTTGAGTCTCCATCGGCGCAGCAAAACCACCCAGAATCGGGTCCTGTGCGGGCGTGCTCGGTGCCTGGTCGGCCTGGCCCAGGTCGGACGGGCCGACCGACGCAGCGGCGGCGGCTGGCGTGCCGACGGGCATCGTGGAAGACGCCTCCGCAGCCTCGCGGGAAGGATCAAAGGACGAGGCCGTGGCGGGTATCGCGGGACCAGCGTGGCCAGCAGGGTCGACTATTGTTGCGGCCTGGGTGCGTTCCGCGTCCCACTGACGGTCCCGGTCAAGATTGCGAAGCACAGAGATAAGCCGGTCGATTTCCTGATCGACCTCATCCACGTTGAAGCCGCGCAGCCGCACGGGGAACTTGATGTCCTCAGCCATTTGCGCAGTCACAATTCTCTCCGGGTCCTCCTGCTGGCCCGTGATGGTGCGTTCGACGTCGGCGAGGAAGCTCAACACTTCGCGCATGTCGTAGCCCTCACGCAAAAACGTGCGCGAAAAATCTCTCTTGATCATACCTGCACCTTTCCGGTACCACGCTTACCCTCGGCAACCGCCGTCGCGAGCTGGCCACACGCTCCATCGATGTCGGAGCCACGGGTGTCACGAATCGACGTCGCGATACCGTTGTCTTTCAAACGCTTGACGAACGCGTCCTGAGCGTTCTTCGTGGACGCCGTCCAAATGGATCCCGGCGTCGGATTCAGAGGGATCGGATTCACGTGAACCCAGCCATGGCCTCGTTTGTTGAGCTCATCCGCCAGGAGCTGGGCGCGCCATTCCTGATCGTTCATGTCCTTGATGAGGGCGTACTCAATCGACACCCGCCTACCCGTGGCCAGGAAGTAGGCGCGGGCCGCGTCCAGAAGCTCGCCGACCTTCCACCGTGAATTGATTGGGATGAGCTCGTCACGCAGGTCATCGTCAGGGGCATGCAGCGACACGGCCAGCGTCACGGGCATCCCCTCCCCCGCCAGCTTCCTGATCGCGGGAACCAAGCCGACCGTCGAAACCGTAATATTGCGAGCGCTCATACCAAAGCCCTCAGGCGCGGGATCAATGAGACGATGCAGCGCGCCGATCACCGTCTTGTAGTTGGCCAACGGCTCGCCCATGCCCATGAACACGATATTCGACAGAGTCGTCGGGCCACCCGCCAGCGCGCCGTCACGGCACGCGGCCTGGGCGTAACGCACCTGGTCAACGATCTCCGCCGTCGACAGGTTACGGGTCAAGCCCATCTGCCCCGTCGCACAGAACGGGCAGGCCATGCCGCAGCCCGCCTGCGAAGACACACACAGAGTCGTTCGCTGCGGGTAACGCATCAACACCGACTCCACCTGAGCTCCGTCATAGAGGCGCCACAGGTCCTTGATCGTGCGACCGCCATCCGCCTCCAACGACACAACCTTCGAGACGAGAGTCGGCAGCAGAGCCTCGCTCACCTGAGCGCGCATACCCGCAGGGATATCACTCATGCGCTGCGGGTCCGCCTCAAAGTGCGTGAAATAGTGACGCGACAGCTGGTCCGCGCGAAACGCCGGCAGGCCGAGATCCTTCAAGACCTGCTTTCGGCCCGCCGCATCCAAATCCGCCAAATGCGCAGGCGCCTTGCCCCTGCGCTTAGCCGTAAACGACAGAACCGGCTTGGCGTCCTTATGCGTCGCGCCCTCCGGCGGCTGATCCGTCGGACGAACCTCACGCCGAGCGCCACGGCGCTCCGGGGACGAAGCCACGGCCTCGTCCCCAGTGCGCCGCGCAAACCTGGCGCGATCCCTCAACGACTCGCTCAATGCCTGGACTCCCAAGAAACACCCGGCAACGCCCACGCGAAAATGAAGTAGGCGACCGGCGCGCTCATGAGCAGCGCGTCCACTCGGTCGAGAACACCACCGTGCCCGGGCAGGATCTGCGACATGTCTTTCAAGCCGGACTCACGCTTAATGAGCGACTCGGTGAGATCACCCATCGTGCCCACAAACGCAATCGACACACCGGCGATGATGCCCCACCACCAGGCGGCACCCAGCCACCACAGGCCAACCGTTCCCACACCCACCGCGGTCACGGCCGAACCCACGAAGCCCTCCCAGGACTTCTTCGGAGACAGCGCAGGCGCCATCGGATGCTTGCCAAACAGGACGCCGGCGGCCCAGCCGCCCGTATCATTGGCAATCACCATCAGCTCGAAGACCACGAACACCCACGGGTTTTGCCACGCGGCCAGCATCAGCACCACAAAGGAAGCCAGGAACGGCACGTACACGGCGGTAAACGTCGTCGAAACGACGTCACTCATGCGCGACTCCTGGCGCCTATCGAGCAGACGCCACGCGGCGCACACAAACACCGTGATGTACAGAGCGAAGAGCGTTCCCTCGCTGCCAAGCCACCACGCGCACGTCACGATACCGATAGCCCCCACATACAGCGGGGGCACGGCCAACGTAATGCCCATGCGCGCAAAAGCGCCAGCCAGCTCCCAAATGCCCACCAGGCACACGAAGCCGATGACGCCCACAAAGGCTGGCAGCGACGTAAACAGAGGGACCGCGACGGCGGCGATCAGCACAACCGCCGTCGTGATCGCCTGCACAAGGTTACGGCCCGCCTTCCCCGTCGCCCCACCCGCGGGATGATTATCGCGCGTGGGGCCCGGGGTAAAGATACGAGCCAGCAATGAAGGATCAGTTGACGCCATCAGATCGTCAGCAGTTCGCTTTCCTTCGTCGCGAGCATCTTGTCGATCTGCTCGGTGTGTGCCTTCGTCATCGAGTCAAGGTTCTTCTCAGCGCGCTCGACATCATCCTCAGAGGCCTCGCCGTCCTTCTTGAGGCGGTCGAGCTGATCCTTGGCCTTACGACGCACGCCGCGAACGGACACGCGACCGTCCTCAGCCTTGCTCTTAGCCTGCTTCACGTACTCCTTGCGGCGTTCCTCGGTGAGGGCGGGCAGGACAACGCGCACAACGTTGCCGTCGTCCGTGGGGTTCACGCCCAGGTCGGACTCGCGCAGCGTGCGGATAATCTCCTGGGTCGCCGTACGGTCGAAGGGAGAGATGAGGACCGTGCGGGCCTCGGGGATCTGGAAGCTGGCCAGCTGCTGCATCGGCGTAGGCGCGCCGTAGTAGTCCACGAGCAGCTGCTCGAACATCGAGGACGTCGCGCGTCCCGTGCGGATGTTTGTGAACTCGTGGCGGGCCGCATCCACGGCCTTGTCCATCTTTTCCTCGGCTTCGAGGAGGATATCGTCGATCACTATGTGCTCCTTAACGTCAGTGGTCTGTGAAGGTTATATCACGCCGTCACTAGGGTACCGATTTCATCGCCCATGAGCGCGCGGGTAACAGCCCCGTCTCCACCCATGCCGAAGATACGCGTCCTCAGGCCATTGTCGCGGCATAGCGCCAATGCCGAGCCGTCGATCACCTTCAGGTCGCGCCGCAGAGCCTCCGAGTAGGTCAGCGTGTCGAAACGGCGCGCGTCGGGGTTCTTGTTCGGGTCGTCGTCGTAGACGCCGTCCACGCCGTTCTTGGCCACCAGCAGCTCGTCGCAGTGGATTTCCAGCGCACGCTGTGCCGAGACGGTGTCGGTCGAGAAGTAGGGCAGGCCAGCTCCAGCACCGAAGACCACGACGCGGCCCTTTTCCAGGTGGCGGATCGCGCGCAGCGGCAGGTAGGGCTCGGCGACCTGAGCCATCGTGATGGCCGTCTGGACGCGCGCGGGAATACCCGACTGATCAATGAAGTCCTGCAGGGCGAGCGCGTTCATGACGGTGCCAAGCATGCCCATGTAGTCCGCACGCGAGCGCTCCAAGCCCTCGCGGGCCAGTTGCGCGCCGCGGAAGAAGTTACCGCCGCCTACGACGATCGCGACCTGCACGCCCTCGCGCACGGCCGTTGCCACCTGCTCAGCGATGTCACGCACGACCTTGGGATCCAAGCCGATCGCTCCACCTCCGAATGCCTCTCCGGAAAGCTTGAGCAAAACGCGGCGCTTCGTCGACATGACGCTTCTCCTTTATGACGGCCCTGGGTGGGCGGAACGGTTAGGAACCATACTACCTGGTAAAAGGGAAGCGGCCCCGCCGTTAGGCGGAGCCGCTTCCAACTGTCAGCAAGCTGACGAGTGAGCCGGATCAGGCACCGACGTGCACGCGCACGAAGTTGGTGACCGTGGCGCCGGCCTCCTTGAGGATCTGGCCGACGGACTTCGAGGGGTCACGAGCGTAGGCCTGGTCAACGAGGCAGTTGTCCTTGTAGAACGCGTTCAGGCGGCCCTCAACGATCTTGGGAACGATGTTGGCGGGCTTGCCCTCCTCGAGGGTGATCTTCTCGAGGGTGGCGCGCTCCTTCTCGAGCACGTCGGCGGGAACCGAGTCGCGGTCGAGGTAGGCGGGCATGTAGGCAGCGACGTGCATGGCGATGTCGTGGGCGACATCCTTGCCGGCGGCGTCGGTGACGACGAAGACGCCAACCTGCGGGGGAAGGTCGGGGCTGGTCTGGTGCAGGTAGAGGTCGACGTTGTCGCCCTCAACGCGCACGATGCGACCAACCTGCAGCTTCTCGCCGATGATCGCGGCGAAGGCATCCAGGCGGTCCTTGACGGTGCCCTCGCCCATGGGGGCGGCGAGCAGCGCGTCCAGGTCGGCGGCACCCGAAGCGACGGCGGCGGCCAGAACCTCGTTGGAGAAGTCGATGAACTTCTGGTTCTTGGCGACGAAGTCGGTCTCGGAGTTGACCTCGACCAGCACGCCGACGGTGCCGTCGGTCTGCGCGGCCAGCAGGCCGGCGGAGGCCTGGCGGCCCTCGCGCTTGGACAGGGACTTCAGGCCCTTCAGGCGGATGATCTCGAGAGCCTTCTCGGCGTCGCCGTTGGCCTCGGTCAGAGCCTTCTTGACATCCATCATGCCGGCGCCGGTCTGCTCACGCAGCGCCTTCACATCTGCAGCGGTGAAATTCGCCATCGGATGATTCCTCTCAGTTAAAACGTTCAGTCCTGCTTGGCGGCCTCGGCGGCGGCAGCAGCTTCGTCAGCCTTGACCTCGCCCTCGAGGAGCTCGCGCTCCCACTCAGCCAGCGGCTCAGCGGCGGCCTCTTCGCCCTTGCCCTTGCGGACGTCGGAGCGAGCGATGAGGCCCTCGGCGACGGCGTCGGCGATCACGCGGGTGAGCAGCGCGACGGCGCGGATGGCGTCATCGTTGCCGGGGATGCGGTAGTCGACCTCGTCCGGATCCGCGTTGGTGTCCAGGATGGCGACGATCGGGATGCGCAGCTTGCGAGCCTCGGAGACCGCGAGGTGCTCCTTCTTGGGGTCGACGATCCACACGGCCGAGGGAACCTTGGCCATGTCGCGGATGCCGCCCAGGGTGCGCGAGAGCTTGTCCTTCTCGCGGCGCATCATGAGCAGTTCCTTCTTGGTGTGACCGGAGGAGGCCACGTCGTCAAAGTCGATCTGCTCGAGTTCCTTCAGGCGCTGCAGACGGGTGGCAACGGTCGAGAAGTTGGTGAGCATGCCGCCGAGCCAACGGTGGTTCACGTAGGGCATGCCGACGCGCTGGGCCTGCTCGGCCACGGCTTCCTGGGCCTGCTTCTTGGTGCCGACGAACAGCAGCGTGCCGCCGTGGGCGACGGTCTGCTTCACGAAGTCGAAGGCGATGTCGATGTCAGCAATGGTCTGCTGCAGGTCGATGATGTAGATGCCGTTGCGCTCGGTGAGGATGAAGCGCTTCATCTTCGGGTTCCAACGGCGAGTCTGGTGGCCGAAGTGGACACCGGACTCGAGGAGCTGACGCATGGTAACGACTGCCATGGTTCGTCCTTTCCCCGCAAGTCGCGAGTGATCAGTGGGGTTTCCCCCAGGGTTATCGGTTTGCTGTGCGCTGTGCGCACCCTGGTGCCATGACCGGCGACCATCCCCGCAGGGACCGAAGCCGCCGCGCCTCGCCGCCCGCTCGGTTGCCCGTGGGCGCGCGACAAATGGCACGCGAAGTCACCTGCACGAGGCAAGTGCCCGGCTATCTTACCTCACTAGCTCCTCACCTCCGGTGACGAGGCGAGTGTGAGTGTGCTGACTTTCACGTCGATCGACGAGGCCTGGGCTGGCTTGCGTGTTCGTGCACAGGCTCGCGCGTCGCGCGTCGCTATCCACAGGGGGCTCGTTCGTGTCGCGCGTCGTCCACAGCCCGTCGATTGGCGGTGGCCTCGAGGCCGGGCACGGGTGCACGGTGGAACGATGATTCCCTCTTTCCCTAGCCGCACGCAACTGTCCTACGCGCTCACCGTCTGTTTGTTCTGCTGCGCGATGATGCTAGTGACCGCTCCGGCACGGGCCGACGCACCCGAGTCTCGCTGGCAGTGGCCAACGCTCTCCCCCGTTCCCGTCGCCTCGTCGTTCGATCCTCCGGATCACGACTGGCTGCCCGGCAGGCGCGGCGTCACCCTCACCTATCCCGGTGCCTCGCCCGTGTATGCCTGCGCCTCCGGCACCGTGTCCTTTGCCGGTCAGGTCGGCGGCCGCGGCGTCGTATCGATCCGACACGAGGTGCGCGGGCGCGCGGTCTGGTCCACCTACCTGCCCGTCACGGCTTCCGTGAGCGTCGGCGACACCGTCGCCAAGGGGCAACAAATCGGCGTCGTTGAGGAGGGCTCGGACACCCTCCACTGGGGCGCGAAGACCGGACCTAAGACGTACATCAACCCGATTCGCCTGACGGTCGGACGGCCCCGGCTCCTCCCCTGGGACGGGCGTGGCGGTGAGTGAGTGAACGACGATCCAGGCTCAACACGGGCGGCGCGGGGCCTGCAGGGCCTGACCGGGCTTCGAACCGACGCGCCGAGCGCAGCTCGCGGCGCGGCGGTGAGTGAGTGAACGACGATCCAGGCTCAACACGGGCGGCGCGGGGCCTGC
>ERZ773001.558-NODE-558-length-14370-cov-24.5632_pt1 | contig 14370 bp, 10 predicted proteins | sample MGYA00511673_ERZ773001 | MGnify/ENA primary metagenome ERZ773001 (study PRJEB29015, sample SAMEA2738091) | human oral metagenome | biome: human oral; feature: human-associated habitat; material: saliva | place: China | collected 2162 ... | reverse complement strand
TTTTTTCTATTTACATATTAAATTTAATATCATATTATCATTGCATGATATCAGTCTGAATTTTTTAGAATTTCAATATGAAACCCCTAATGTACTACGCCCATTCTGTGCAAGATGAACTCGGTAATCTCTTGCCTTACGAACATTGGCAAACCTTGCAAAGCCATTTGGTCAATGTTGGGGAAATGGCGGCGGAGTTTGCTCGGGTATTTGGTGCGCAGGAAATTGCCTGCCAGACGGGACGGCTTCATGACTTAGGGAAATATTCGGAACCCTTTAACCGCCGATTACATGGCGGCCCTCCAGTCGATCACGCTACTGCCGGAGCAAAGATTGCGGTGGAACGCTGGGGAAATGTAATCGGCAAGCTGATGGCGTTTTGCATTGCGGGGCACCATGCGGGGTTGGCAAATGGGAGTGGTGAAGGTGATAACCGCCGCACGTTAAAACAGCGTTTGGCTTTGCAATTTGGCTCAGATATTCCCGCCCTCGATAATCTGTGGCAACAAGAAATCAAGCTCCCTCAAAACCTGTCCGCACCGCCACTCAAAGCCGACACGCATCATCCTTTTTTCTCCTACGCCTTCTTCACCCGAATGCTTTATTCTTGCTTGGTGGATGCCGATTATCTCGACACCGAAGCCTTTTATCTAAAGCTAGAAAACAAAGCCAGCGAGCGCGGCGGCTATCCCGATTTAAACGCCTTACAACACAATTTCAATCAATTTATCAACGATTTCAGACGACGTGTCGCCCAAGCTTCAGCGCAAACTGAAGCTGAAAAACGTAATGCTGCCTTAAACCGCCTGCGCAGCGAAATTCTGGAGTATGCCGTAGAACAAGCGGCACAACCGCAAGGACTGTTCACGCTCACCGTGCCGACCGGCGGTGGCAAAACCTTCACTTCCATGGCGTTCGCTCTGGAACACGCCAAACGGCACGGAATGCGGCGCGTAATTTACGTCATTCCGTTCACCAGCATCATCGAACAAAATGCCGCCGAATTTCGCAAAGCCTTTGGCGAATTGGGCGAACAAGCCGTGTTGGAACACCACAGCACCTTCGACGACGGTAAACTGCAAAACGACGCCACCAAAGATAAATTGCGCCTTGCCTCGGAAAACTGGGACGCGCCGATTGTCGTGACCACCGCCGTGCAATTCTTCGAATCCCTCTTTGCCGACCGCTCCTCGCGTTGCCGCAAGCTGCACAACATCGCAGGCTCCGTCATCATCCTCGACGAAGCGCAAATGCTGCCGCTCAATCTTTTGCTGCCCATCATGCAAGCCATCAAAGAATTGGCGCAAAACTACCGTTGCAGCGTCGTCATGTGCACCGCCACCCAACCAGCCGTGCAAGCCGAAAACGGCTTCTATCGCGGCTTTGAAAACGTACGCGAAATAGCTCCAAAACCGACCGCACTTTTCGACAAACTGCGTCGCACCAGCGTGCAACACATCGGCACACAAACCGACGCCGACCTGCTCGCCAAACTCGCCGAACACCCGCAAATGCTCGTTATCGTCAACAACCGCCGCCATGCACGCAGCCTGTATGACCAAGCCAAACACCTTGACGGCACATTCCACCTGACCACCTTAATGTGCGCCAAACACCGTAGCCAAAAGCTTGATGAGATCCGAGGTCATCTGAAAAACGGCGAACCCTGTCGCGTCATCGCCACCTCCTTAATTGAAGCCGGTGTTGATGTGGATTTTCCGCTGGTGATGCGCGCCGAAGCAGGTTTAGACAGCGTTGCCCAAGCCGCCGGACGCTGCAACCGCGAAGGCAAAAGGCCGTCTAAAAACAGCTTTGTCTGGATATTCGCTCCTGAAGAACAATGGAAAGCCCCGCCCGAACTTGCCGCCCAAGCCGCCGTTATGCGCCTGACCGCCGATGAGTTTTCAGACGACCTTTTATCCACCCAAGCTGTCGCCGCCTATTTCGCCGAGCTTTATCGATTAAAAGGCAGCGAACTGGACAATAAAAAAATCCTGAAAATGCACAACGATACAGGGCAAAGCCTTGATTTCCCATTCCAAACCATCGCCGACAAATTCCGCATGATCGAAAGCCATATGCAGCCGCTGATTATTCCGTTCGATGTTGATGCCGAAAACCTCATTAGCAGCCTGCACCATGCCGACCACATCGGCGGACTCTTACGCAAACTGCAACCCTACACCGTCCAAATCCCCGAAAAAGCTCTCGCCGCTTTATATAAAGCAGGGCGTATCGAACCGATTAACGAGAAAAACTTCGGCAAACAGTTTTATACGCTGATTGGATTGGATTTGTATGATGAAGTGGCGGGGCTGAGTTGGGAGGATGCTAATTTCTTAAGAGAGGAGAATTTGATTTTTTAGTTTAAGAAACTTTTAATCCATTATTAAAAATATTTTTGACAAACTTGTAAATTTATTAAAAAGGTAAAACTATGGAACGTTCACATCTTGTACGTATGCGTGTTAGAAATCTTGGCTGTATTGGTAATGAGGGCTTGACAGTTGAATTAGATGATATTGTATGTTTAGTCGGAGCAAATAATGCTGGTAAAACAACAGTATTAAGAGCATATGAATTAGCAGTTCAGCAAGAAAAGTTAGATATAAAAGATTTTAATTGTAATGCAAATGGAAATCCTGCTACGGTAGAGTTATGGATTCATATTCCTGAAAGTGCAGGTAATATTGACGAAAAATGGAAAGAAAAAACTAGTGATGGATTGTTACTAGTCCGTTCTAAGTGGGAATGGCCTTTAGAAGGAGGAAAACCTACAAGAAGCACTTGGGATCCTGATAAGGGAGAATATGCGGATGACGGTAAAGCTGCTGGATTAGATACTGTATTTAATAGTCGTTTGCCTAAACCATTTCGCATAGGTTCTTTAGATAATCCTGAAGAAGAACATAAAAAATTATTAAATCTTGTACTTGAACCAATAATTAATAAATATAAAGAAATTATAGAAAATGAAGAATCTGATTTAAGTAAGAAAATTAAGGAGTTGGAGATATTGGCAAATAATCCTATATCAGAACTTCGTAACGATATTGATAAAATACAGGAGCAAATTAATTCATCCTATTGCAAAGTATTTAGTTCATCAGGAATCCATCTTAACATTGGGATTGGAGATATTGGTTTTGATCCTGCAAAATCTTTGTTATCAGGTTCAAGAATCGATATTTCTGAAACAGGTAACTTTGCCCGTTGGGATCAGCAAGGAACAGGTTCACAGAGAGCATTATTTTGGTCTATTCTTCAGGTAAGATCTGAGTTAAGTAGAGTTTCTGATATACAAAAGGAATTACAAAAATTAGAAAGCAAAAAAGCACAATCTTCGAAAGATAAAGAGAAAATTCAAAAGCTTAAGAGCCAATTATCTCAAGATGGTTCAAGTGATTTCTTTTTGCCAGGGTATATGTTATTGATCGATGAACCTGAGACGGCGTTACATCCTTCAGCTGTTCGTGCAGCGAAAGAACATTTATATAACTTAGCATCTGAAGCAGGCTGGCAAGTCATGTTGAGTACTCATCATCCAGCTTTTGTTGATCCTATAAAAGATCATACAACTATTGTTCGTTTACATCGATTAGATAAGCATTTAGAACCTAATATATATAAATCCGAAACAATTAATTTTAGTGATGATGAACTTGCTAATCTGAAAGCCCTAATGGTTTTTGATTCTAATGTTTCTGAAATTTTCTTTGGAGATAAAGTTATTATCGTTGAAGGAGATACTGAATTTGCTGCTTTTCATGAAATTATGAATAGTAATCCAGAGGATTATCCTGTTAGTCAACGCCCTCTTATTATTAGAGCCAGAGGAAAAGCGACAATTACTATTTTAGTAAAAATTTTATCTCATTTTAAAATTGATTTTTCTGTCTTACACGATATAGATTCTCCTAAAGTTTCGTCTGGCGATAGGTCTAATTCAGCATACTCTATAAATAAAGCAATTTCAGATGCAGTAACTGAGGCACGTGGAGTTGGATTAAAGGTAACTTATCGTTGTTCATGCCCTAATTTTGAAATTCACCATCAAATGGACTTACCATCTAAAGATAAGTCATTTAGAAGTTGGAAAGCTGTTCAAGAACAGGAAGATGTGCGTTCAAGTATAGAATCAATACTGAAAGAATTAATCAGCGTATGCAATGATATTCCAATCAATGATGGCACTAACTATGAAGACACTCTAAAAAATTGGATTGCCCTTAATCATAAACAAGACGAGCCTTGTTACAAATTTTAAAACTGTAAATACGGCTTATGATTCTCCCCTTCTTCGTGAAGGGGCGTGTGTACAAAAAGGAGAACCAAATGAACCAAATCCGCCTACACGTTTGGGGCGATTATGCCTGTTTTACCCGTCCGGAAATGAAGGTGGAGCGGGTGTCTTATGATGTCATCACGCCGTCGGCGGCGCGCGGGATTTTGGCGGCGGTGCATTGGAAGCCGGCGATTCGGTGGGTGATTGACCGGATTTATGTGTTGAAGCCGATTCGGTTTGAGTCGGTGCGGCGCAATGAGTTGGGCGGCAAGATTTCGGCGGGTAAGGTCAGCAGCGCGATGAAGCGGAAGAGCATTGCCGATTTATATACGCTGATTGAAGATGACCGCCAGCAGCGCGCGGCGACGGTGCTTAAAGACGTGGCGTATGTGATTGAAGCCCATGCGGTGCTGACGGCAAAAGCGGGGGCGGATGAGACCGTTACCAAGCATATTGAGATGTTCAAACGCCGTGCGAAAAAGGGACAATGCTTTCAGCAGCCTTGTTTGGGCGTGCGTGAGTTTCCTGCCGATTTTACCTTGATTGACGAGGGCGAACCGCTGCCACCGTCGGCGTTATCGGAAAGCGAGGCAAACCGCGATTTAGGCTGGATGTTGCATGATATTGATTTTGACCACGGCAACACGCCGCATTTTTTCCGCGCGCAAATGAAAGACAGCGTGATTGATGTGCCACCGTTTTACGCTGAGGAGGTGAAAGCATGATTCTTGCCTCCCTTGCCCGCTATTACCGCCGTTTGGCAGCGGAAAACGATGAAATGGGCAACCCGAAAGTGCCGCCTTATGGCTTTAGCGAGGAAAAAATCGGCTGGATTTTGGTGTTGGATAAAGAAGGCCGTCTGAAAACCGTTGTGTCGAATCTGACTGCCGATAAAAAGCCGCAGCCGAAGCTGATGAGCGTGCCGCGCCCTGAAAAACGTACATTGGGTATCAAGCCGAATTTTTTGTGGGATAAAACTGCCTACGCGCTCGGCGTGGAAGCCAATAAAAACAAAGCCGAGGCGAAGGAAAAACCGTTTACGCCGTCTGAAAAAAACTTTGACGCCTTCAAGCAATACCATCTCGATTTACTGCAAAACAGCGACGATGAAGGCTTGCAGGCCTTGTGCCGTTTTCTGCAAAACTGGCAGCCTGCACATTTCGCTGCCAAAAATCTGCCTGCCGAAATGCTAGATGCCAACATCGCATTTTCTCTTGAAAAACCGACCGCACTTATCCATAAACGCGAAGCCGCACAAACCTTGTGGGCAGGCTGCTTGAAAAGCGAAGAAGCGCTTGAGGGCTTGTGCCTGATTAGCGGCGACACCGCTCCGATTGCGCGACTGCATCCGGCGATTAAAGGCGTGTTTGGCGGGCAAAGCTCCGGCGGTTCGATTATTTCGTTCAACAAAGAAGCTTTTGCCTCTTTTGGTAAAGAGCAAGGTGCAAATGCGCCTGTTTCCGAACAATCCGCCTTTGCCTACACCACTGCGCTAAACTATCTCTTACGCCGCGAAAACAATCACTGCCTGACCATCGGCGATGCCAGCACGGTCTTTTGGGCGGAAGCGGATGATAGCGCAACAGCGCAGGCTGCCGAGGGCTTCTTCGCGCACGTATTCACGCCGCCGGATGATGAACAAGAAAGCGCCAAAATTTTCAATGTGTTGGAACAAATGGGCAAAGGTCGCCCGCTGCAAGAAATTGCGCCCGAACTCTCTCCCAATACCCGTTTTTATATCTTAGGGCTTGCCCCCAATGCCGCACGGATTTCTGTTCGGTTTTGGCTGGACACTACGTTTGGGCAGCTGGCGGAAAACTTGGCGCAGCATTGGCAAGATTTAGCCCTTGAGCCTTGCGCATGGAAAACGCCGCCGTCTATTTGGCGACTCTTATTGCAAACTGCCATGTTGGGTAAAAGCGAAAATATCTCGCCCGTGTTGGCAGGCGAAATGACCCGCGCCGTGATTTGCGGTACACCGTATCCCTTGAGTTTACTGTCGCAACTGATTACCCGAATCCGCGCCGATGGCGACGTGAATGGTCTGCGCGTGGCTATGATGAAAGCCGTATTAGAGCGGCGTTTTAGAAAAGGTTTTATCGAAGAAGGAGTTCCTATGAGTTTGAACAATGAAAGCCCGAATCGCGCCTATCTTTTAGGGCGGCTGTTTGCCGTGTTGGAGCGCATTCAATATCAGGCGTTGGGCGAATTAAATGCCGGCATCGCCGACCGCTATTACGGCTCTGCATCCGCCGTGCCGTTTTCGGTTTTTCCGCGCCTTTTGTCGGGTGCAAAACACCATTTGTCACGTTTGCGTAAAGACAAAGCCGGCATGGCAGTGAACTTGGATAAAGATTTGGGCGAAATCATTGCCAAACTGCCCGAAACCTTTCCACGCCATTTGAGTATTGACGAGCAAGGCCGCTTCGCCATCGGCTATTACCATCAAAAACAAAGCTATTTTGCTAAAAAAGAAACCGCTGAAACCATTGAAAACTAAGGAGCCAGAAAATGTCTGCCATTCAAAACCGCTATGAATTTGTTTACTTTTTTGATGTTACCAACGGCAACCCCAACGGTGACCCCGATGCAGGCAATATGCCGCGTCTTGACCCCGAATCCAGCAAAGGCTTGGTAACCGATGTCTGTTTGAAACGCAAAATCCGTAATTTTGTCGAAATCAGCAGCGAAAACGAAGCCGGTTACGAAATCTACGTCAAAGAAAAAAGCGTGTTAAACCTGCAAAACAAACGCGCTTATGAAGCGCTCGGCATTGAATCGGAAGCCAAAAAACTGCCAAAAGACGAAGCCAAAGCCCGCGACATTACCGCTTGGATGTGCAAAAACTTCTTCGATATCCGCACCTTCGGCGCCGTGATGACCACCGAAGTCAACAGTGGACAAGTGCGCGGCCCGGTGCAGCTGGCGTTCGCCCAATCCATCGACCCGATTGTGCCGCTGGAAGTTTCCATCACCCGCATGGCGGTAACCAACGAAAAAGACTTGGAAAAAGAACGCACCATGGGGCGCAAATACATCGTCCCTTACGCGCTCTACCGCGTGCATGGCTTTATCTCCGCCAACCTTGCCGCCAAAACCGGTTTTTCAGAAGACGACTTAACCAAACTCTGGCAAGCACTGCAACTTATGTTTGAACACGACCGCTCCGCCGCCCGTGGCGAAATGGCGGCACGCAAACTGATTGTTTTTAAACACGATAGCGCACTCGGCAGCCAGCCTGCACATAAACTGTTTGACGCCGTGAAAGTCGCACGCGTAAACGGCGAATCAGGTACCCCAGCTAGCGGTTTTGACGATTACAAAATCAGCGTGGTTTCAGACGGCCTGAATGGCGTGAGCGTGGAAGAGTTGCTTTAAAAAACATTTGAAAAAATGACCGCACTTTTAGCCGAAAGCCAAGGGGAAAATCAGGACACGCGCCTGATTCCCCTTTCCGCCCTGCAACACTACGCCTTCTGCCCTCGCCAATGCGCCTTGATTCATAACGAGCAGGCGTGGGCGGAGAACTATTTGACTGCGCAGGGCAAGGCGCTGCATGAGCGGGTGGATTCGGGCGAGCCGGAAACGCGCAAGGGTGTGCGCTTTGAGCGGACGGTGCATGTGTCGGCAGAAAAACTGGGCATCAGCGGCGTGTTGGATTTGGTGGAAGTGGAAACAAAGACAGGTCGTCTGAAACCCGTGGAATATAAACGTGGCAAGCCCAAACCCGACCCGATGGATGAAATCCAGCTTTGTGCCCAAGGCTTGTGCTTGGAAGAAATGACGGAGCAAACCGTCTCTGAGGGCACGCTGTGGTATATGCAAACCCGCCACCGCGTCCCCGTCGAGTTTTCAGACGACCTGCGAGCCCAAACACTCGCCACCATCGCCGCCGTGCGCGAACTTCTAAACAGCGGCCAAACCCCGCCACCCAACTACGGCAAGCGCTGCAAAGCCTGCTCGCTGGTGGAGATTTGCCAGCCGGAGTTGCTGGGGAAACGGGATAGGAGTGTGGGGTATGTGGAGGGGTTGTTTCGTGGTTAGTATTTGAATCAAGAATTATATTGGAATTTACTTATGAAAAATTTAAGCGAATATGCGTTGTGCTTTACTACTCAGAATTGGTTAATTTTACATTCAAAAGATATTAATTCAGGAAACATTATTAGTGAGGGTGATCAGAAGATTATAAATAACTGCCATATTTATATGATACATACAAGACCATTAATTTCATTTGTAAAAGATTCTATTTTGTATAATACCGATACAAAACATTTGAAAGGAAAAGTTAAAGCTAATCTTTTAGATGGTTCATATATTGAATCTGAATTTTCATTAGATTTTGAATTAGCAGATGGTGCTATATCTGTAGAATGCCATCATCCATATAAAGAAATTACTACTCATGATATACAAGGTAACATTATTCGATTTTTACCCGCATATCTAATGATAGGGTTTTTGGATAATAAAGATTTAGTAGATTCTTTGTTAAAATTAAAAATTGAATACATAGGTCAGTCATATGGAGATGGTAATAGAAATGCACTAGATAGATTAAAAAGCCATAAAACGTTCCAGAAAATCTTATCAGAAATACCATATTATCATCCTAATTTGGAGATATTTGTGTCTCTTGTAAGCTTTCAAGATCCAAGATTAATCACCATTATGGATGGAATGGGAGTGGATAGTTACGATAAGAAGACTGAAAGGAAAAGATTAAGAAGTATTTTAACTAATCCTTTAAATAAAAAAGAGCAGATTAATCTAATTGAGGCTGGACTAATTAGATATTTCCAACCTAATTATAATATTAATTTAAAAAAAAATTTTCCATCAGTAAAACAGCAGATGCTATCAAAACTATCTAATTTAGATATATCTGGGCTAATAGTAGAGTTTTCTGCATCTGATTCAGAATTTTGTATCTATACAGATGCTATTCCAGCAAATTATATGCATTTTGCTCAATATGATTTAACTACGCATGAAAAAAGAACTAGCTTTTTTAATTGCTCAATAAACATTTGTTCTCCGGATGAATTAATCAAAATGACGAATTGATAACGCAATTTCTACAATAATATCAAAGCAAGCTGTAGCCTGTATCTCAACTAACCTCGTGCGTGGCTGCGCCACATACCCTACTGTGAACGATGCAAGCTTTAAAACCAAAATGTAGGGTGTGTGCGGTACGCACGCACGCGGTTTTTGCTGTTCAAACTATTGTTTCAAACTTTCAGACGACCTTGTGTTTCAGTTTGTGTAGGTGGGATACTTGTATCCGAAAACTGTTTGATATTTATATGATTTGAAATTGTTGCTGCAATTTTGAAAGTGTCGGATTCGAGAATCCGAGCTACCATTTTTCAGGTGGAACAACCCTGTTAAATACCCAAAAAAGTGCGGTCAAAACCCAAGGAGTTTCCCCATGCGCAAACTGCAAAATACGCTGTATATCACCACTCAAGGCAGCTACCTGCATAAGGAGCGGGAGACGCTGGTGGTGGAGCAGGAGCGCAAGAAGGTGGCGCAGTTGCCGGTGCATTCCATTGGACATATTTTCTGTTTTGGGAATGTGCTGGTATCGCCGTTTCTGCTAGGGTTTTGTGGTGAAAATAATGTGAATTTGGCGTTTTTTACCGAAAACGGGCGTTTCTTGGGGCGGTTTCAGGGGCGGCAGAGTGGCAATGTGCTGTTGCGGCGGGCGCAGTATCGGGTGTCGGAGCAAAATCCTGTGCCGATTGCGCGCAATATCATCGCGGCGAAGATTCAGGCGGGTAAGCGGGTACTTCAGCGGCAGATTCGCAATTACGGCGAGAATGCGGCGATTCAAAGTGCGGTCGATGCTTTGAACATTTCGCTGCGGCAGTTGAAGGGCGCGGCGGAGCTGGACGTGGTACGCGGTATTGAAGGCGATGCGGCGGCGCGTTATTTTGGCGTGTTCGGGCAGCTTTTGAGCGAAAAAAGCGGCTTTTCTTTTGACGGGCGCAACCGCCGCCCGCCCAGAGACGGGGTGAATGCGCTACTGTCGTTTGTGTACAGCATTCTGGGCAAGGACATCAGCGGCGCGCTACAAGGCGTGGGACTGGATCCGCAGGTGGGCTTTCTGCACGCCGACCGACCGGGGCGCGACAGTTTGGCACAGGATATTTTAGAAGAATTCCGCGCGTGGTGGGCAGATAGGCTGGTGCTTTCGCTAATTAACCGTGGGCAAATCAAACCGCAGGATTTCGTTACCGAGGCAAGCGGCGCGGTGAGCTTAAAAGCCGATGCGCGTAAGCTGTTGTTCCAAGCTTTGCAGGCGAAAAAGCAGGAGAAAATCGTTCATCCATTTTTAGGCGAGGAAGTGGAAATCGGGCTGCTGCCGTATATTCAGGCAATGCTGCTGGCGCGACACTTGCGTGGGGATTTGGCGGAATACCCGCCGTTTTTGATGAGATAGGTTTGCAGGCCGTCTGAAAACGGACCGGATATTTTCAAACGGCCTCTAAAGCAGCCTATATATGGGAATACAAAATGCTGATGCTGATTACTTACGATATTTCATTGGAGGACGCGGAAGGACAGGCAAGGCTGCGGCGTGTGGCGAAATTGTGTCTGGACTACGGCGTGCGCGTGCAATATTCGGTGTTCGAATGCGACATCGCACCCGACCAGTGGGTTGTTCTAAAGGACAAACTTTTGAAAACCTACAACCCCGAAACCGACAGCTTGCGCTTTTACCATCTGGGCAGCAAATGGCGACGGAAAGTGGAACACCACGGCGCGAAGCCGGCGGTGGATGTGTTTAAGGATACGTTGATTGTGTGAATCGCCAACCTTCGGTTCTCATGAAAATGCGGCAGGGTTAGCGAATTGGGATTGTTCTTTAACAATCAGGATATTGTGAATGCGGGTGTGGCAGAAAAGGCTGTGTTATACTCGCGTTCACGCTTTTCTTGGGAGCTTAGCGAAATCGGGGCTGCGAAACCTGATGGAGCAAGGTTTTTGAGAGAGGCACCAGCCGCCTTCAGGCGGCTGTGTGTTGAAACTGTATCTCTCATTTTTAATCTAAAAGATATTGAACCAGCCGCCTTCAGGCGGCTGTGTGTTGAAACAATTATGGTATTGTATCTAGTTATAAATTTATTAGGCCAGCCGCCTTCAGGCGGCTGTGTGTTGAAACGTATAGAAAATTCCAAACCGAGGCAATGAAGCCAGCCGCCTTCAGGCGGCTGTGTGTTGAAACCGATCAACGAGTCATTCGGGCATTTTGACGACAACCAGCCGCCTTCAGGCGGCTGTGTGTTGAAACCAGCGGCTGATGTGCCTGGCTCTGCCTCGTCATCCCAGCCGCCTTCAGGCGGCTGTGTGTTGAAACCTCTACTGCCTTGAGCGTTTCGCCGTGGATTTCCCCAGCCGCCTTCAGGCGGCTGTGTGTTGAAACTTACTCCCGCCGAACGTTGATAAAACGCACCCTCCCAGCCGCCTTCAGGCGGCTGTGTGTTGAAACTGATGTCTTATTTAGGCAGGCTTCTTGTAACGTTCCCAGCCGCCTTCAGGCGGCTGTGTGTTGAAACTACGTCATTCGGAATGGTACATATCGAACAAAGGCCCAGCCGCCTTCAGGCGGCTGTGTGTTGAAACCTTGGTCGGCGATGTGGCTATGGACAGCGCAGACCAGCCGCCTTCAGGCGGCTGTGTGTTGAAACCTTTCGTGAAATGGGTCTGCATCGCTTACTACTACCAGCCGCCTTCAGGCGGCTGTGTGTTGAAACGACCACCGCCACCACCGCCCCCAGCGGATGAGCCACCAGCCGCCTTCAGGCGGCTGTGTGTTGAAACAACGCTTCGGGAATACCAGCAAGACCCAAAAGGCCGACCAACCAGCCGCCTTCAGGCGGCTGTGTGTTGAAACGTCAATTACGACGACAGAACCATTGTTTTCAGGCCCCAGCCGCCTTCAGGCGGCTGTGTGTTGAAACTACAAGCCCTAAAACAGTCGGTTTTAACATCTCTTCCAGCCGCCTTCAGGCGGCTGTGTGTTGAAACATTTAATGCAGCCCGATTTATCCCAAGAGGTTTATGCCAGCCGCCTTCAGGCGGCTGTGTGTTGAAACCATTTCCTCAATTTCCGCCGCATCCAAAGGCGGCGCCAGCCGCCTTCAGGCGGCTGTGTGTTGAAACACATAGCCCGCAAACACATTTTTTTAAACATTTTGCCAGCCGCCTTCAGGCGGCTGTGTGTTGAAACCGCCCATTACTAAAACCGAAGAATCAGTCTTAGCCCAGCCGCCTTCAGGCGGCTGTGTGTTGAAACATTCTTGGAGAATTAGAAAATGCAAGAATTGGAATCCAGCCGCCTTCAGGCGGCTGTGTGTTGAAACGAGAATGAGACCGCCGCCAATGAGTTCGGGGTTTTCCAGCCGCCTTCAGGCGGCTGTGTGTTGAAACGGCAATGTCTTGCGCCGCCTGCTCGATTACTGCCCAGCCGCCTTCAGGCGGCTGTGTGTTGAAACTCCGAAACCACATTCAAACCGACAACAAGGCGGACCCAGCCGCCTTCAGGCGGCTGTGTGTTGAAACAAGTTGTAGGTACAAGATTGGAAAGATTTGGCACCAGCCGCCTTCAGGCGGCTGTGTGTTGAAACGCTCATGCTGTTTACTCCATGTTTACGATGATTTCCAGCCGCCTTCAGGCGGCTGTGTGTTGAAACCTGAATACGTCTGTGTCTATGAGCGCACGAAGAACCAGCCGCCTTCAGGCGGCTGTGTGTTGAAACACGTCAAATCACCAATGTTTCAGCAGGTACAAAACCAGCCGCCTTCAGGCGGCTGTGTGTTGAAACGCTGTTGCACCAATCGCATTTTGACGTTCTTCAACCAGCCGCCTTCAGGCGGCTGTGTGTTGAAACCAAATACTATAAGAGATATAGGAATGACCCACAAACCAGCCGCCTTCAGGCGGCTGTGTGTTGAAACGACCACTAGACAGCTAAAATAGCCCCTGTTTTACCAGCCGCCTTCAGGCGGCTGTGTGTTGAAACGATAGATTCTTAGTTGATAGAAAATATGTTCAACCAGCCGCCTTCAGGCGGCTGTGTGTTGAAACCGAATTGACCGAAATCTAAAGTTATATCTTGAGGACCCAGCCGCCTTCAGGCGGCTGTGTGTTGAAACCTCTTCTTGACGTCTTTGCTGTTCTTTTTTTACTTCCAGCCGCCTTCAGGCGGCTGTGTGTTGAAACGTAAAAGTTGTAATGGTTGGGGTCGTTGTCCGGCACCAGCCGCCTTCAGGCGGCTGTGTGTTGAAACCTCCCATTGTCAAGACTTGCGGCGTTTCGGGCTGTCCAGCCGCCTTCAGGCGGCTGTGTGTTGAAACCACCGGTTTAGAAAATCCGTCAAAAATTAGTTTAGCCAGCCGCCTTCAGGCGGCTGTGTGTTGAAACCTAACAACAGTAGAATCTACTACGAGCTTAAATCCCAGCCGCCTTCAGGCGGCTGTGTGTTGAAACATCTTCCAAGAGATTACCGGTGCCAAAATAATTTCCAGCCGCCTTCAGGCGGCTGTGTGTTGAAACCCATCGGTAAAATTGAGGGAAATGCCTGTTCCGTCCAGCCACCTTCAGGCGGCTGTGTGTTGAAACGAATCACAGGCGGCAAAAGAACTGCAAATCGTCCCAGCCGCCTTTAGGCGGCTGTGTGTTGAAACCGTTTCGCGGATGATGTTCATCAGGATAAATGGCGGGCAGCCGCCTTCAGGCGGCTGTGTGTTGAAACTTACAATACTCGCGGTAGGCCGCCCATTGCTGGGCAGCCGCCTTCGGGCGGCTGTGTGTTGAAACTTCAGCAACTACGAACTCTATGCCGACCTATCCCATTAGCTGTCTTTAGGTGGCTGTATGTTCAAATATTGCCTAAGCATGCTACTTTTCTTTTGATCCTTCACTTCCTGAGGCTTTAGTGAAAGCGGTGGAGAATATTAGAAGCAAGTTATAAAGATTAATAAATGACAATGCCGTCTGAAAAAGTTTCAGACGGCATTTTTTCTATTTACATATTAAATTTAATATCATATTATCATTGCATGATATCAGT
>ERZ773001.557-NODE-557-length-14393-cov-14.2847_pt1 | contig 14393 bp, 13 predicted proteins | sample MGYA00511673_ERZ773001 | MGnify/ENA primary metagenome ERZ773001 (study PRJEB29015, sample SAMEA2738091) | human oral metagenome | biome: human oral; feature: human-associated habitat; material: saliva | place: China | collected 2162 ... | reverse complement strand
GTGAAGATCAAGAAATGGCACAAAAATTTGCGAGAATTTGGGATGCCTGTGCAGAGTTTGATAAGCCGGTGTCAAGTCAATTTAAGATGCGACGGAAGAGAGCAGATGATTTTCAAGAACGTGAACGTATTTTTGGATGGCATTTTACAAATTACTCATTTCATAATATTTATGATGATATTGATTTTTATCAAAATGAAAGAAGAAAGTTATCAGATGTATTAGGAAAAAAGATAAATGAAAAAAATATAGAAGTAGAAAAAGAATTTGGTGATTATACCCAAGTTATAGATTTTCCTACCTTCTTACTCCATGTATTGGCTATTTGGGAAGGTAGAGATCCCAGTGAGGTTCAGCTAGACGATAAGAAACTCTTAACTCTATTTGATATAAAAAATAAAAATCAGACTTGGATTATTGAATTCAGTGAATTTCTTCTTAAAATAAAACATGTTTTTGATAATTACATCGTTAGAAATTCAAATATGGATTCTTCAAGCAGAAATAAGGATGAATGGTTTTTGCAGAAGGGAACTTATTATGAATATCAACCTAATGGAAAAGCGAAAGAGCATTACATAGTTGAAGAACGCTTTACTAAGAATACATTTTCAGATTCGGAAATTAACCAAAACATCATTCTTCTTCAATCTATGTTTGCTGTGACTTTTACTGCCAATCGTGATAGTCGTTGGTTATATGAAATTTTGCAATTCCTCTTCGAGCATATTGAAGAACTAAATGATCAAGAATTTGCTATTCGATTTAAGGATTTTCTTGAAAAAATGGCTGTGAGATATGCTGAGGGAAGATTGTTCACCGAGGAAGATATTATTAAGAAATATGGTGACATTCCTGTTTATGCATTTAATTTTATTGATTACATCTTATGGAAAAATCGTGAAGAGTTAGGAAGGGAGTATAAAGGTGTTAAATTTGATCATTTCAAATTTGCTTATCGTCGTTCCATAGAGCATTGGTTCCCACAACATCCAAATAGTGATGAAAAAGTTGAGAAAATGGATGATCAATTCTTACACTCTTTTGGGAACCTTTGTATCATTACAGATAGTCAAAATTCAAAATTTGGAAATTTAGTCCCGAGTGCAAAATATAAACAGTGGGAAGGAATTTTTGATCGTCAGAGTCTAAAGTTACAAATAATGGCTAATATAACAGAGAAAACTAAATGGGAATCATATCAAATAAAAGGATTGGAAAAAGAAATTTTACCTATGATAAAAAGATTCATAGAAAGTAAGTCATAAGAATTGCCTTGATCATTAATTTCAAAAGGCTATTGTATATCCAATAGATTTACAATAGCCTTCTTTTTTGTTACAATAATCAATAGAAAGAAGGTGAGAATATGTCAAAGACGAGTATGAGTATTCGTTTGGATAGTGAGGTTAAGGAACAAGCCCAACAGGTTTTTAACCATTTAGGGATGGATATGACTACAGCCATTAACATTTTCCTTCGTCAGGCTATCCAATATCAGGGCTTACCTTTTGATGTTCGATTAGACGATCATGGGAAGTTGCTCCAAGTCGTAACGGATGTAGAGCAAAATCGGAATATGAGTCAACCCTTTGAATCAGTCTCAGACTTGATGGAGGACCTGCGTGCTTAAGATTCGTTATCATAAACAATTTAAAAAAGATTTTAAGTTGGCAATGAAGCGTGGTTTGAAGGCAGACTTGTTAGAGGAAGTCTTGAATTTTCTGATACAAGAAAAAGAACTTCCTGCCAGATATCGTGACCATCAATTGACCAATTCCAAGCATTTCCAAGATGTTCGGGAGTGTCATATCCAGCCGGATTGGCTTTTGGTTTACAAAATAGATAAGGATGAATTGATTTTAAACTTGCTGAGGACAGGAAGTCACAGTGATTTGTTTTGATGGATTCAACGATCCTCGCTCAGTTGGAGGTTGGCTAATGATAGAAAAGAAAAAAAGAGCAATACCCTGGAAGTCAGGGAAAGTCATTTCCATTCGCCTACGGAATGGCGTCTATGTCTTAGCACAAATGGTGCGAGAGCCCTATCTGGTATTTTTTAACCTTTTTAAGGAGGAAAATAGCTGGAAGGGAGTGACCTTGAAAGAGGAGAATATTCTCTTTTGTAAAGCAGTCACTCGTCAGTTTCTACGCTATAGTCCTGTAACGATTGTCAAAGATCTTGAGCCTCTGTTAGATTATCGGCTACCTAAAGAATGGATTTACAGCCATATGGGAGGGCATCCGATTACGGTTTCGGTGAAGGGACGGGAGCGCCAAGTAGCTGGTTTTGGCCAACGGCTTTCCTTGGTTCAGGCGGATAAGGATAGTGGCCTACCAGAAGATAATCCTCTAATGGGCCTCTTCCAAACCTATATCCTACCAGACATCCAAGAGCAAGATTGGGAGCGGGTCGGTCAGGCTGAGCTCATGTCACTTGAAGTCTTTCCGACGCTCAATGAACGTCTCTATCTCTGCTTTCTACATGGGAAAAATGTGAATCCAGAGCAAGATATTTCTTTAGGAAAGCCCTTGCCCGATGAGTATGAAACCTATCTCGATATTCTTAGTAACAGCCCAGAGGCACGACGTCTCTATCTGGGTGAGGAGGATGACTAAGAAAGGAATGGAACATGAAGGTTGACGTTTTTGCGGAAGATAAACCAGCTGAAAAAGTCTTTGTCTATAAGTTAGAAGTAGCAGACCATGTGCTGCTCCTATCCACCGCTATGCTCTCAGGAGCGATTGCTCTAGCCAGCTTATGTTCAGCCTTGAAAGATTAGATGATAGCCTCTATTTTCTTTTTGAAAATAGAGGTTTTTAAGTCCGTTCAGACCGGATAAGTGTTTTCTTTGGATCTGGATTGTGTTACAATTTTTAGTGACAAGTGTTTGTAAATAGGAAACAGAAAAACAATGGATGTTCTTCCAAAAAAATGAAACAGAGGAGAAGCGCGTGGCAAGATATTTAGTAGGTCCTTACAACAATAGTTGGAACTTTATGGATGCACTTGAAAAAGCGCAGGATGGGGATACCATCGAGTTTGAAAATGGGTATGTCTTTCAATGGCCGACAAATAAAGTGATCGAGATCGACAAGAACCTTCATTTTGTGGGGCATGTAGTCCCAAATCCAAATGGCAATGGGCGCATGTTTAACAACATCATTGAGGCTTCCTTCCAATTTGTAGAAGGAGTTCAGGTGACGTTTGAAGACTTGTGGTTTAAAGTTGGTGGAAATTATACTACTTTGATTTTATGGAATGGCTCAGACATCACCTGTAAACAGGTCTATTTTGAAGCAACCACTCCAACAAATAATGAATTTTTTATCTATATGGATACGCATTCGAAAATGACTTTGGAAGGAGTCGGAATGAAGGTTCCGGAAAAACACCAAAGTACCATCGGTATGTCCGCTTCGGAATTGTCCATTCGCAATTCAACGATTTTTTCTAAGATAGATCTATCAGAAGGTTCCAAGTTGACCTTAGAAAATGTCCAAATTGAAAAATTTGGGAATAATACGATCCATGCCAAGGACTCAGAAGTGATCGCAAAAAATTCAACGATTACAGGCGGGGATCTGGAAAACGATTTTCCACCAGTTTGGTTGAGAAATGTCATTTGGGAGTCTGAAAACTGTAAAATTGAGCTACCTACCGGGACTGGAGTCTGTCTTGACAACAATGTTCAATTCAATTCGGATTCGGATCGTATGACCTCCATCAATTCATACAATAGTATGATCCGAGCTCACCAGGCGACATTTACAGAATTTTTATGTGTCTATGAAGAGTCCTTTGCTTCCTTAACTGGAGAAACGACTTTCTTGAATGAGAATGCCCAAACCATTTCATTTGGCGTTTTCAATGATGGTGTGCTGATGGCTGAGCATATGATTTGTCATAAGATTGCGGATCCTAATATACGGCTTCAAGGTGGAGCCTTTGCGAAGGTGGGCATCATGACCTATAGCCAGGGCGATGCGCGTGATCTGACTAAGGAAATCGAAGATGGTTGTGAGTATCTTGTCGGTAGAGAAGTAGCTAAGGGCAATGTGCAAGTGGCTTCTACGGGACCAGTATCGGATGCAACAGTGGCTCCAATCCCTACAAGTGGGGCTGAGCCAGACAAGAAACACGATGCTCTTCAAGAGCTCAATAGCCTGATCGGTCTTGAGAAAGTCAAACATGAGATCAAGAAAATGATCAACATGGTGGAATTTAACAAGAAACGAATCGCCAGTGGCAAGGCGCCTGAAAAGCAAACACTCCACGCGGCCTTTATGGGAAACCCTGGTACAGGGAAGACCACTGTCGCCCGTCTCTTGGGACAAGTGCTCTTTGATGCAGGTGTCCTCTCCGGGGAAGAATTCCGTTTTGTGGAAGCAACGGAGTCCGATCTGATCTCTTCAAATATTGGAGGAACTGCTGAACAGACCCAGGCCCTGCTTGAAAAAGCGCGTGGGGGAATCCTCTTTATTGATGAGGCCTATAGCTTGGATAAAAAGGACAGTGGTGCAGATTTTGGGATTGAGGCGATCAATACCATCCTCAAATTTATGGAGGACAATCGCGATGACATCATGATCATCTTTGCCGGTTATACCAAGGAAATGGAGGAGTTTTTAAAGACCAATCCAGGCCTCCGTTCTCGGGTGCCAAATAATTTCATCTTTGAAGATTTCACAGGAGATGAGATTGTCCAACTAGGGGAAATGATTTTAAGCAAAGGAGACTACAAGCTCGAAGACCGGGATTACTATGCGCGGCATATTAAGCGGGCTTATGATGCCTCACTAGATAAGAGCAATGGTCGCTGGATCCGTAACCTGGATGAGCAATTGACCAAGACCATGGCAGATCGGGTGGTGGCCCAAGGTTCCGATGATATTGAGACCATCCTCAATAGCGATATCGATGCTGTCCTGAACCAAGGCAAGTACCAGGCAGGAGCCGACAAGGAAGAAGATGGAATGGCCGCCCTCAACCGTTTGGTTGGAATTGCCAAGGTGAAAGAGCAAGTCGAACAATTCGTAGCCATGGCTGAGTTCAACCAAAAACGGGCTGAACAAGGTGGTATTGTCGAAGACACGACCTTGCACTCCCTCTTTCTTGGAAATCCCGGTACAGGAAAGACAACGGTGGCCCGCATTTTAGGTAATATCCTCTTCCAAAAAGGGGTGATCAATCAGAAGAAATTCATCGAAGTATCGCGGAGCAATCTGGTTGGAGGCTACCAAGGGCAAACAGCCTTGAAGACGCGCGAAGTCCTAGAAAGTGCGCTAGGTGGCGTCCTCTTTATCGATGAGGCCTATACGCTCTTTACCGGTTCAAATGATGATTTTGGGAAGGAAGCTTTGGATGAAATCCTCAAATTTATGGAGGACCACCGCCGTGATATCGTGATTATCTTTGCTGGATACACGAAAGAGATGCATGACTTCCTGCAGGTCAATTCAGGACTGCAAAGCCGGATTCCGACTACCTTTGACTTTGAAGACTACAGCCCAGATGAGATCGTCGAGATCGGTCTGCTAGGGCTGCGCAAGCAAGGCTACCAAGTCAACGAAGTCCTTTATGGAGAGATTGTAAGAGAAAATTATATGCGGGCCAATGACCATAGTAATGGTCGCTGGGTTCGTAATCTCAATGAAAAACTCTTGCGCCAAGTATCGACTCGAGTAACCCGTGAAGGCAGTACGGATTACAATTCGATTTTGGATCAAGATTTGGAAGCTTTGAGAGGGAATGGCAATTCCCAACATCCCCATACAGTAGATGATCAAGGCTATGTTCTTCCTTAAGCTAGAAGGAAGAAGAAAAAGGATTCTGCAGGAGCGGAATCCTTTTTGCATGGACTTATGGTATACTAGGAAGAGATCATTCACTTATGAAGGAGAAAAAAATGGTTTTACCAAATTTTAAAGAAAACCTCGAAAAATACGCCAAATTGTTGGTGGCAAATGGCATCAACGTGCAACCTGGCCATACCTTGGCTTTGAACATCGATGTGGAACAAAGAGAATTGGCCCACTTGATTGTGAAGGAAGCCTATGCCTTGGGGGCGCACGAAGTGATTGTCCAATGGGCAGACGACTTCACCACTCGGGAAAAATTCCTCCATGCCCCGATGGATCGCTTGGACAATGTACCAGACTACAAGATTGCAGAGATGAACTACCTCTTGGAACACAAGGCGAGTCGCTTGGGTGTTCGCTCGTCTGACCCAGGTGCCTTAAATGGTGTTGATGCAGAGAAGCTTTCTGCATCTGCTAAGGCTCTGGGTATGGCCATGAAACCTATGCGCATCGCCACTCAGTCTAACAAGGTCAGCTGGACAGTTGCTGCTGCAGCAGGACTTGAATGGGCGAAAAAGGTCTTCCCAAATGCGGCGAGCGACGAAGAAGCAGTGGATCTCCTTTGGGATCAAATCTTCAAGACTTGTCGAGTATATGAGGAAGATCCAGTCAAGGCTTGGGAAGAGCATGCGGCTATTCTCAAGAGCAAGGCAGACACACTTAATAAAGAACAATTCTCAGCCCTTCATTACACAGCGCCTGGAACCGATTTGACCCTTGGTTTGCCGAAAAACCACGTCTGGGAATCAGCTGGAGCTGTCAATGCCCAGGGCGAAGGCTTCTTGCCAAACATGCCGACAGAAGAAGTCTTCACAGCTCCTGACTTCCGTCGCGCAGAAGGTTATGTCACTTCTACAAAACCGCTTAGCTACAATGGGAATATCATCGAAGGGATCAAAGTGACCTTTGAAAATGGAGAAATTGTAGATATTACAGCTGAAAAAGGCGATCAAGTCATGAAAGATTTGGTCTTCAAAAACAAGGGAGCGCGTGCCTTGGGTGAATGTGCCCTCGTACCAGACCCAAGCCCGATTTCCCAATCAGGCATTACTTTCTTTAACACTCTCTTTGACGAAAATGCCTCTAACCACTTGGCCATCGGGGCAGCCTATGCAACTAGTGTAGAAGGTGGTGCAGAGTTTACAGAAGAAGAACTCGAAGCAGCCGGGCTTAACCGCTCAGATGTCCACGTCGACTTCATGATCGGATCCAGCCAAATGGATATCGATGGTATCCGAGAAGACGGCACCCGCGTCCCAGTCTTCCGTAACGGAGATTGGGCAATTTAAGGAGAAACTATGATTGGAAGTATGTTTGTCGGTCTTTTGATCGGACTTCTAGCTGGAGCTATCACCAATCGTGGCGAACGCATGGGATGTTTCGGGAAAATGTTCCTGGGCTGGATTGGTGCCTTTTTAGGACAATTACTCTTTGGTGCTTGGGGACCAAGCCTAAACGGTACAGCCATTATCCCATCGATTCTTGGTGCCATGATTTTATTAGCTATCTTCTGGGAAAGAGGAAGCTAGGTTTAACTTGCTAAAACAGATAGAGTGGTTGGAAATCTTCCAACCTCTTTTTTAGTCAAAACTTGATCATCAAAGTAAAATCAGGTATGATGGAAGGTATGTTTTGTTATGAATAAATAAGATAATTATGGCTGTGGTAGACTGGTGAAAAGTTAGTTTAGTTTCTCCGTCTAAGAATGAAACAGTATAGAAAGTAAGAGACATCTATGTTTAAACCAGCAAAAATCGATCGTTTGCCGAAAATGAATTTTCGATATCGTTTGTTAAAAGTAGAGAATGAGTGGTATTTAATGGAAGTCGATCGTCCAATTATCATCACCTATTTTCTTCCGTGGCTTGTTTATTTTATCCCTCATAAAGCTTATCAGCTGGGAATTTAATTTTTTATTCCCCAATCATCTCTTTCAAAGCTAAAGCCAAGTAGATCCAGTCGAGTGATACTCAGAAGTAGGAGTAACATCAATCTGCTTTTTTACCTTAAAAGAATGTTTTAGACAAGAAAAATACCTAACCGAGAGCTTTCTCAGTTAGGTATTTCTTGTTATTACGCCTTTTGTATCTTAGCGGAATCGAACACGGGCTGCGGATTTTGTCAAAAAGATGAATCCTCCTAGAATCTTTTGGATTCTTCGTCGTATTCCCTATTTTGACTGTATCCGCTACACCCTTTGTATCTTATTCTAAAATCAGGAGGCCTTCTTTGATTTCAAATGGGTTGTTTGGGTTGATGCGATCATAGAACATGATGCCGTTGGTGTGGTCGATTTCGTGTTGGACGACGATGGAGTTGTAGCCTTTTAGTTTGATGCGTTTCTTCTCACCGTCTTTTGTGAAATACTCCACAGTCACGCGCGCATGGCGAACCACATATCCTGGGACGTTGCGGTCTACAGAGAGACAGCCTTCCCCGTCTCCAAGGGCCGCATCTTGCACAGAATGGGCGACAACCTTTGGATTGTACATGACTTCTTGAAGGCTATAGGCTTCTTTTGGTGGGTTGCCATCGGCATCTTCTGGATTGGGCACCAAAACAGCGATAATGCGTTTCGAGATGTCCAGCTGAGGGGCAGCGAGTCCAACTCCTCCACGGAGTCCAAGTTTTTCAGCCATAACAGGGTCTTGAGAATGGTGCAAGAATTGCATCATTTTTTCACCTAGGATAATTTCCTGATCCGACAAAGGGAAGGTCACGTCTTCTGCAACAGCTCGAAGTGTTGGATTTCCTTCGCGGATGATGTCATCCATATCAATTAAATGGGATGCTCTTGTAATTTTTTCAATTGCTTTCATCGTTTTACTCTCACTTTCTTTCTATTCCCATGATAACACAAAAAAGCCTGAAATTAAAGTTTTCTGTCAGTTGATTCTGCTTGTTCAGATACATAAGAAAAGCTTGTCTTTCATCTCAAGCAATGGATTTAGAAATCATTTCGATTTTTTAATTTAATCTGTTGCTTCCTGTCACTAGGTCGTGTTATCATAGAAAGAGTGTGAAAAAAGATTAGTTTAAAGGATAATATAATGAAAAGAATCATGGAGAAAGTGAGTATTCTCGCGCTTTCATTCATTTTGACGACCTCGTTTTCGATTTCGAGTGCGCAGTCGGCCATGTTTGCCTATTACAAGGGAATTCCTCACAGCATGATTGAGCTCTTGATCTCGCTGCCTTCAGCGGGGATCATGCTTTCGCTCATCTTTAATAAGTGGATTGGGCGCCTATTTTCAGAGCGTCAAATGATTGTGACCGGTCTAGTTGCATACGCCCTGTGTGGCTTTATTCCCTTGATCAGTCCAGCCTATCCGGTTGTCTTTTTATCTCGGATTATTTTTGGGATGGCGGTCGGTTTGCTCAATGTATCTGCCATCGCTATCATCAGTGAGCGCTACAAGGGGAAAGAACGTGTCCAAACTCTTGGAATTCGTGGCTCTGCAGAAGTTGTTGGGACAGCCGTTCTAACCTTTGGGGTTAGCCTTTTGATCCGCTTTGGCTGGCAGGCTGCCTTTCTCGTTTATGGAATCAGTATTCCTATCTTGCTCTTATATCTCTTGTTTGTCCCTTATGGTTCAAAAACAGTTGGTGTAGAGGAGAAACACCGGAATGATCGGATGACAGCTAGTCAATGGCGGACGGCACTAGGTTTAGCAGTTGTTGCGGCGTCGATCGTCTTATCGAATGTCATGATTACTGTCCGGATTCCAAGTGTGGTGGAGCAAGTTGGGCATGGCACTGCCCAAACTGCAGGGCTTATTTTAGCAGCGATGCAATTTGTCGGGATCCTTGCAGGATTAGCCTTCTCTCCATTAACCCAGCTCTTCCGTGATCACTTGTTGCTCGCTTCGGGAGTGGCTTATGGCTTGACCCAAATATTGATCGGGCTTTCTACCAATCTCTGGATGCTTGCTATTGTGACCGTCCTTGCAGGCTTTGCCTATAGTGTAGCTCTCACAACTGTTTTTAATGTCTTATCTGATCAGATGCCAGCCGGAGTACTAAGTCAGGCAACTTCCATTGCGATTTTGGGGTGTAGTGCAGGTTCGATCGCGACGACCTTTGTTCTCAGTCTCTTAGGAACTGTCTCCTCAGCTCCTGCCTTTATTTTTGGATTTTCTGGTATCCTCATGATCCTGGTTTCCTTTTTTGGCCTTTGGATTGTGAAAAAGAGTGGGAAGGAATCATGCGCTTAGATAAATTTTTAGTGGATTGTGGCGTGGGGAGTCGGACCGAGGTCAAGCAACTCCTCAAGCAAAAGAAAATTACAGTGAATGGAAAAAAAGAGACAGCTGGTAAGCTACAGATCGATCCGGAAAAGGATCAGGTAACCTTAATGGGGGAAGACCTGGTCCATGAAACCTTCGTGTATTATCTTCTCAATAAACCAGCTGGGGTCATTTCCGCTACAGAGGATGATCATCATCAGACGGTATTGGATTTACTGGATGACACCGCCCGTCATAAGGAAGTCTTTCCTGTCGGGCGCCTGGACATCGATACCCGTGGCTTGCTGCTTTTGACCAATAATGGGAAGTTGGCTCATGCCATGTTGTCCCCAAAGAAGCATGTGGATAAGGTCTACCGCGCCCATGTGGCTGGAATCATGACCCAGGAAGATGTTGTCCGATTTAAAGCGGGAATAGAGCTGAAAGATTTCACGACGCTGCCGGCTGAATTGGAGATTCTGGAGCTTGATCCAGAAGCCAAGACTTGCTTGGTTCAGATCCGCATCGCAGAAGGAAAATTTCACCAGGTTAAGCGCATGGTCGCAGCCTGTGGCAAGGAAGTGGTTGATCTCGAGCGCATCTCCATGGGGCCTCTGAGCCTGGATCCCGCTCTTGAATTGGGAGAGTGGCGGAGGCTCAAGCCTTCTGAACTGGCCTCCTTAGAGGTGTTTGGAGTTCCTTTATAAGCAAAAGAATAAGCAGTCTAGTCCCAAAAGACTGCTATTTTTTATTTGTATCAAGAAAATGAACCGAATAGACAAAAAATGAATTTATTTGCTTGTGATATCAAAGCAAATTGTTTATAATGAATGAAGATAGGTTGTGCGTAAATTCACAATATGTAGTGATAATTTTTTCGCGCCGATACCTTATCTAGTAAACGTAGAAAAAGGAGAAAAATCGTTTATGAAAAAGAGGCTTTATTCTGTTGTAACAACAGTTGCCCTATTTTTGGTAGCGGCTTTAGGATTTGCCAAACCCAATAGTCTCGCTGAAGTTCATGCAGATACGATCAACGATGTCGTGTCATCTGTCACTATCTCCAAATCAACTGGTGGGGCCATTACAGATCCACTCGGTGTTTGGGAAAGTTTTCAAGTTGAAGCAAACTTTGTTCTGCCTAATGGGCGTGTGAAAGCGGGAGATCAGACCGTCATTCAACTTGGAGATGACTTCAAGGTCTTTGAAACGGACACTATTGACCTGCTCGATCCAAGTGGTCAAAAAGTTGCGACAGCAACAGTAGATGATCAAAGAAAAACCATCACTGTAACCTATACAGATTATCCTGAAAGAATGGCCAATGTAACAGGGAAACTGCGCTTTTTCGCACGTGTGGATCACCAAGTTGTCAAAGGACAAAAGACGCTCGATTTCACTCTTACGGTTGATAAGAAGGTCATTTCAGGTGGAAAGATCGATTACAAAGGGGTCAATCCAGGAGAGTATCCTCCAACTCCAGAAGTCTTTAGTAAATGGGGCTGGACCAACTCAGACGATAAATTAAAATTGACCTATACCTTGAACATTAATCAAGGTCACACTGCCCTCCATAATATTGATATTAAAGACCATTTGGCCTTTACAGATGGAAAAATTAAAGCAGATTCTGTTAATATCCATATAGGAACATGGCAGATCGATAACGAAGATGGTGCTTATCATTTACGAGATACCACCAACGTCACCAAGAATTATTCCCCTGTTGTCAGTGCCGATGGTCAATCATTAACTGTTCACATTGGAGACCTAGCTCCTGAGCAAGGGATGACCATTCGCTATGATGTCTATTTGGACAAGGTCCCAGCCATCAATACATCCTACAAAAACAATGCGACCATGACCGCGACAGAAATCCAGGAACAAAATAAGGTTGCAGACATTCTGTATCAATTCCTTGATGGAAACTTTAACGGTGAGAAATATTCCTTCACCATTCACAAAAAAGGAGAAAATGGTCAGGCTCTTGCAGGTGCTGTCTTTGCAGTGATAGCAGATGATACTAATGAGCAAGTCGGAACCATTACTACAGATGAGAACGGGACAGGAACCATTACTGGCTTGATCAAGCAAGCTTATACGGTTCAAGAGATTCAAGCTCCAACAGGATACGTCCTCTCAAAAGAGCCAATCAAGATCAGCAAGGACGATTTTGGAAATGACCTCGCAATTTCCCGTGAAGTCGTCAACCAAAAAGAAAAAACCAGCATTTCTGGTCAAAAAATATGGAACGACAATGACAATCATGATGGCAAACGCCCATCAAAAATCACCGTCAATCTTTTAGCCAACGGTAGCAAAGTTGCTTCAAAAGAAGTGAAACCAGATGCAGAAGGAAATTGGCTCTATCAGTTTGACAATCTGGATGTTGTTGACGATGCTGGTAATCTCATTGCCTACACAGTTTCAGAAGAACCTGTTGCAGGGTATGAAACAAGTGTTGAAGGAACGAATATTACTAATAGCCGTACACCAGAAGTGACAGAAGTAGCTGTCAAGAAAGTCTGGGATGATAAGGAAAATAAAGATGGCCTTCGACCAGATAAGGTAACAGTTCGTCTACTTGCAGATGGTCAAGAAGTGGCCGTAAAAGAAATCACCGCTACTGACAATTGGCAGGCAAGCTTTACGGATCTACCAGTATACAAGGAAGGCAAGAAGATTGTCTACACGATTACAGAGGATCCAGTAGCAGGGTATACAGCAACTATCGATGGTTTTACGGTAACCAACCGTCATACACCACCGACAACCCCTCCAAGTACGCCTCCAACCCCACCATCTACGACAACCCCGCCACCGTCTACGACTACACCTCCACCAGCATCTACGACTCCATCGACCACCACACCAAGCACATCGGAGAAACCAGAAACTCCAACTACACCAACAGAAGGAAAGAGAAAAATTCTTCCATCAACTGGTGAAGCTACTTCTTATGGCTTGTTTGGAGCAAGTGTACTGTTAGCTTTTGTTGCTGCAGCGATGCTGTTAAGTGGTAAACGGAAAGCTGACTAACAATTACAATGTAAATAAGACAATGATCTGAAAAGATAATTGTCTCAGATTGAAGATAAAGTCTTCTGAAAAACTTTCCTTAGGTGAGTACGGACGTCAGCGAACTTCTTCAAAGTTCCATGACTAATTATTGAGCCTAAGGTCTCAATAATTCCGAATGCCTGAAACAATTATGTTTCAGGCATTTTTCTCACAGCGGAAAGTTTTGATCTTCTTAAATGGCTAAAAATAAAAGTCATTTTCGGATAATTATCTAACTTTTTTATGTAAAAAAATTTGTCTCTATTCTAAGACAATGATCTGAAAAGATTCTTGTCTTTTTCTGTTAAAGGGCTTCTAGAATAAATGATTCAAAAAAGTGTATTTCTGTTTTTGAAGGGAGCATAAGTGTTTGACAGAAAGATGAAATCTTGGTAGAATGAATAGGTCGAATAGACAACTAACTCTTTCTTGGTAGCAGGCTATGCCAGACCTGCCACTCGGATAGAGCATAAAGAAAAGGAGCTTATCATGGCAATCTCAAAAGAGAAAAAAAATGAAATCATTGCACAATACGCACGTCACGAAGGTGACACTGGTTCAGTAGAGGTTCAAGTTGCTGTCCTTACTTGGGAAATCAACCACCTTAACGACCACATCAAACAACACAAAAAAGACCACGCTACTTACCGTGGTTTGATGAAGAAAATCGGTCGCCGTCGTAACTTGTTGGCTTACCTTCGTAAGAACGACGTTAACCGTTACCGTGAGTTAATCAACTCTCTTGGACTTCGTCGTTAATTCAAGATACAAAGGCCGTCAAAAGCACAAAGCAAAAATAGGAAAATTGACGAAGAAACCTCAGTTTCTAGGAAATTTTATCTTTTTTGCCAAGTGCTTAGGCCGTGTTCGATTGAATACAAAAAAGTTAAGTTACTCTATTGTAGAGTAGCTTTTCTTTTTTTACTAGAATTTCAGTATTATCTTCGGCTTCGGTTCCTAGCATCGTAAGGTAAAATAAACCAGATTCATCTCCCTTCGGGGAGATTTTTTTTTTCACTAGGAGTTTAGCTTGAGCTCAAATCAGCTCTCTGGATTCAGGGGGCTGTTTTTGTTGTCTTTCGTTATGAAATAGGATCCATCAACTGAGCAAATCGTTTCATTTGACAGATGTAATAAAAGAGGTTACAATGAATCTATCTTAAGAAATAGAGGTTACTGATATGATTGACATTACATATCTAGATGGTGCAAAACAAGAAAGAGTCATGCATTTTGATTCCTATG
>ERZ773001.550-NODE-550-length-14542-cov-5.28177_pt1 | contig 14542 bp, 12 predicted proteins | sample MGYA00511673_ERZ773001 | MGnify/ENA primary metagenome ERZ773001 (study PRJEB29015, sample SAMEA2738091) | human oral metagenome | biome: human oral; feature: human-associated habitat; material: saliva | place: China | collected 2162 ... | reverse complement strand
CGGGAGATCTTCGATGCCTCGCGCACTGCGGGCGCACACGTCATCTCCTACGAAGGTAACCGCGGTAAGGGCTACGCGCTTCGGGCTGGTTTCACCTACATTTACGACCGCGCCCAAAGCCTTGGAATCAATGACTGTGTTGTGACTGCAGACGCCGATGGCCAACACACCCTGGTGGATATCTTCCGCGTGGGCCAGGCCTGCGCGACGTCCAATCAGAGTGTGCTGGGCGTCCGCGAGTTCGTCGGTCATGTTCCGGCGCGTTCGAGGATTGGAAATAGTGCGACTTCTGGGCTCTTTTGGCTTGCAACCGGCTGGAAGCTCAAGGACACCCAGACTGGACTCCGCGCCTTCCCGATTGATCTTTTGCCGACCTTGATCGATATTGAGGGCGATCGTTATGAGTACGAGCTCCGTGTCCTTTTGCGACTTGCGAAGTACCGTCATCCGGTGACACAAATCCCGATTGAGACGATTTACGAGGCCGGCAACCCGACCTCTCACTTCCGCCCGCTGCAAGATTCCGCGCGAATTTGGGCCCCGCTCCTGAAGTTCGCTGCCTCGTCTGGAATTGCGACCATTATCGACTACGTTTTGGTTCTTCTCCTGAACGCGATCACGGGTACTTTGCTCTTCCCCGTTGTTGCTGCTCGTTTGGTCAGCGCTTCGGTGAACTTCGCAATGAATCGTCACGTTTTCGAGGCCAAGGGAACCTCCCTGCGCCGCAGCGCTATGCGTTATGCTTCCCTGGCTCTTGCGGTCGTCGTCGGATCCTACATCATGCTCTCCGTAATGACGGGCGTAGGAGTGCCGCTATGGCTAGCAAAGATCATCGCTGACACAACGATGTATCTGGTGTCCTACTCCGCGCAGAGCCGCTATGTCTTCGCTCCGGAGAAGGAGACGGCTGCCGGGCGAGAAAACACTCTTGATCACTCTGCCTCTATCCAAGCCGCGGCTGCGGATCTGCAGGATTCCAAGTCCGAGGCCTCACTTCCAACCCCGGCAACGCCCACTCCGGCAGCTGTGCACTCGTTACGTGCACGTGCTGCAGTGGGTTCACATAACGATACATTTCGCTTGAGCCGCGCCTCCTAGAGGAGCCCTCGCGCGCTATCCTCAATGGCATAACTTTGGCTCATGTCCACGCACTAATTAAGGAGCACCTATGCGTATCGAGATTCTAAATACGCTTCCTGATTCTTCTCACGATCAGGTTCACGAGGCCTTCGATCGTTTGCTTCCGCAGCTCTCCTCCTCTGCGCAGCCCTTGTCTATGGAGCAGATTGAGGAGCTTTTTGACCAAGAATGCCTGCACCTGGTGTGCGCCGTTGATGATGAGGAGAAGATCGTGGGGATGCTCTCCCTGGTCGTCTTTGATATTCCAACGGGAAGGCGCGCGTGGATTGAAGATGTTGTAGCAGATCAGGCCGTGCGCGGACAGGGCGTTGGTCAAAGTCTTGTGGAAGCCGCAGTGGACCACGCCAAGGCGTTGGGGGCTCGGACAGTCGATCTAACATCCCGGCCGACGCGAGAGGCGGCGAACCGCCTCTACCGTCGGGTTGGTTTCCTTCAGCGCGAAACCAACGTCTACAGGAAGTCGTTCTGACCGTGTAGACCCAGAATGTGGGGTGGGGCAGCTTAGGCTGCCCCACTTTTCTTTTAGAGAATCGTGTCGGAGATGACGTTCAGGATCCTCAGCAAGGTGTCGCGGTCGCTGCCGTCTACTGCGCTGAGAAGCCCGCTGCGGACTGCGCTTGCGAATACACTATTTGCGGCCTCGTAGGCCTTGCGCCCCTCGGGGGTGAGGCACACAAGAACAGAGCGTCGATCCGTTGACGATCCTTCTTTACTGATGAAGCCCTTTGCGACAAGACGGGAGATCGCGCGGCTGGTTCCAGAGCGCGTTAACGAGACAAGAGCCCCAAGCTCTCCAGAACGCATGGGCTGTTCTCCATTAGCAAGCTCATCGAGCATTTCAAACTCGATTAAAGCCAAAGGAGCGCTCTTGCTAATTTCGGAACCCAAGGCGCTCTGAACAGCACGCGTAACGGAACTCCACGCGTGCCAAAGCTCAGCTTCGCTCTCATCGAGGAGAGTCTCATTGCTTTGAGTAATCACCCTTTTAATTTATCAGCCTCAGCGAAATAAAACTACCCTCTGACCTGCGCAAATGCGCAAATAAACCGAACGAATTTTCATCGAATTATTACGAACTAATATGATCTGACAACAATTGCATCTAAATAGTTGAACAAAGTTGTTTTAGTGTCATCTCACATTTACTGAAACGAAGCGGAACTCAATATATGTGAGCCAATTTTTGCCACTGCACATATGTCCATCCGCTCCTGAATAAAATGTGCAGCGTAAAATGCAGGTATGACACCACGACTTGAGTCTAAAAATCCAGAACTCGACTCCAATACTCTTGATTATCTCCATTTCCTAGCAGATTCCCCCACTCCCTATCACGCAGCTTCTCTCGTCGCTCAGCGCCTCGCAGACGCCGGCTTCACCCGCCAGAGCGAAACAGAACCCTGGGACGCAAGCCCTGGTGGACATGTCATGGTTCGCGGCGGAGCCGTCATGGCATGGCTGGTTCCCCAGAACGTCACCGATGCGACTGGATTCCGAATTGTCGGAGCACACACAGACTCCCCCGCTTTCACCCTTAAGCCTTCACCTCAGACCACGACAAACGATGGCTGGGGGCAGATCGAGGTCGAGGTCTACGGCGGGATGATCATGAATTCCTGGCTCGATCGCGAACTGTGCGTTGCGGGTCGACTGATCATGGCCTCGGGAGAAGAAATCCTGGTCCGCACAGCACCACTGGCACGCATTCCTCAGCTCGCAATCCACCTCAACCGAGGCGTCAACGAGTCTTTGCACCTCGACCCCCAGAAGCATCTGCACCCCGTATGGACGGTCGACACCCCAGATGCCTCGCTGATGGACACCATCGCCCGCGCTGCTGGTCTGGAAAACGCAAACGAGGTCGTTTCTTTCGATCTGATCTGCACTCCCTCACAAGGTCCTGCAACCTTTGGTTCGGAGGCACAATTTGTTGCCGCTGGACGCCAGGACAATCTCTCTTCGGTCCATCCTGCATTGACGGCACTCGAAGACATTGCAGGAATGGGCATTCCTGAAGGCGGAGACATTATTGTCTTGTCGTGCTTCGACCATGAAGAAGTGGGTTCCGAATCGCGCACAGGCGCGGCCGGCCCGATCCTCGAAGACGTTTTGCGTCGCACTGCTTGGGCGCTCGGACGTGATGAAGACGGCTACGCACGCATGATTGCTTCGTCCACTTGCGTGAGTGCCGATGCTGCGCACTCGGTGCACCCGAATTACCCCGAGGTGCACGATCCTTCGCATCACCCGGTCATGGGCCGCGGCCCGATCATCAAGATCAACGCGAAGCAGCGCTACGCAACAAACGGTGTGGGTATCGCCCTGTGGAAGCGTGCATGCACACGTGCAGGAGTCTCTTCACAGGACTTCGTATCGAATAACGCCTCACCCTGTGGGACAACGATCGGCCCAATCACCGCAACGCGTCTGGGTATCGAGACCGTTGACGTGGGTGTTGGATTGCTCTCTATGCACTCGGCTCGCGAGATGAGCCACGTCCAAGATCTTCTTGATCTTCGCAAGGTGTTGGCCGCCTACTGGCTTGGCGCCTGATTGATTGACATGCCGTGGTGCCCGGGTGAGTTCTCACCCGGGCACCACATTTTCACCTCTTAGTTAAACGCAGCAGCGAGCTCGCCGCTCAGAGCGCGCGCAATCGTCCGCTTGAAGCGTTCATTCATCGGCGGAAGCTCATCGCCTCGAACAAAAGCAGCTTGAGTATTTTCCCCATCGGCTGGGAAAGGCTCTCCATCCTCCCATTCGCACGCAAACGCCAGGTCGAGATAGGTTGTTTGGTCCCCATTCTCATAGATCACAGGACCCACGACTTCGACGCTGATCAGACGCTGTGCACGTGCCTTGCAGGCCGTCTCTTCGAGGATTTCGCGACATGCGGCTTGAGCGGGTTCTTCTCCCGGATCGATAATCCCGGTCACCGGAGTCCACTGATGGTTGTCTGCGCGTTGGACAACCAAGATCTCGACGGAAGCGGGGTCGATGGGGGCATTCCAATCGACACGAAGGCCATCGCGGCCTCGAAGAACGACCGCAGTGCAGCCCGAAAGCCAGAGCGGGGAATTGCCCACATGCTTACGGAGCTCAAGAATAAAGTCCGGTGTAGCCACTGATCCTCCTACTCACAGTGTCCAAATAAACGGGATCAAGAAGATCTTGACGATGATGGCGAAAGCAAACATCGTTGCGTAGGCGGCCTCGATTCGTTCATCGGCCACGCGCGCATCGGCAGCCTGTAAAACTGCCGGCTGGCCCAAGAAGCCAGCGACAGCGCCCGCGCTACGAGGCGCAGACAAGCCCAGGAAGCGGCCTGCGATCGCCTGCGCGACGCAACATGCCGCAACGATGATCAGCGCGAGGAGAGCTGCTTTCCACCCTTGGGGGCTGGCTAGGAGCTCAACGAAAGCTGGACCGGCGTTGAGGCCCAGGGCCGCCAAGAAGAGCATGAGGCCAATGGAACGGATCGTGATGTTCGCCGAGGCCGGCAGGGTCCATACCAGCGGGCCTGTGCGACGAAGCGCGCCAAGGAGCATACCGACAATGAGCGGGCCCGCAGCTGAGCCCAGCTGGAAGGTTGCTCCGCCAAACATGGGGAAGGGAATTGCCCCGAGCGCCATTCCCAGAACCATGCCGATTCCAAAGGCCATTCCATCGACTTCACTCACGCGACGCTCGGAGTCGCCGAGGAAGCTCTGGACATTGTCGAGTTCTTCTTGAGGAACAACAACTGCGGCATGGTCGCCAAGGTTGAGTTTGAGGTCATCGCAGGCGAGCAAGTCCAGATCGCCGCGTCGAACTCGCGTAATAGCCGCACCGAAGCGGGTCGCCATATTGAGTTCCGCAATTGATCGACCGGCAACATCTGGGCTGGAGACGACGATACGCTCGAAGGCCACGTCTGAGCGATCATCGGCCAGGTGCGCCTCGGTCTGGACACCAAGTTGCTCGACAACTTCTGCAATTGCCGAAGATCCGCCAACGAGAACAACTAGATCTCCCTTACGCAATTCCTCGCCGGGGATCAACACTCGCGTACGACCCTCGCGCTGCAGGTAGGACATGCGGACACGTCCTTCTCGCCAGGCGGGGATCTTTCGGGTTGTCACAGCCCGCTCAACGCGGACAGTTACCGCGTCTAATCCCGCACCCGCGAGTGACGGGGTGTCTTTTTCGCCGAGCCACTTGCGCGTCACTGTCATCGTGACGACGATGATGCCGACGATCACACCGATGGGGTACCCGAAAGCGTAGCCCACTGCAGCATCCGGGCTTCCACTGACGCGCGTGGCCGCGTCGAGTGCAGGTGCCGCGGTCAGTGCGCCCGTGTACAAACCAGTGACGAGGCCTTTGCCCAGTCCCAGGAAATGGCCACCCGCCCAGGCAATGACAGCTCCGACGATACAGATAATGGTCGCAGAGCCCAGGAGAGAACTCTGGCGCCGCAGATCAGCGAAAAATGTCGATCCCGCTGCGATACCGACGGTGTAGACGAAGAAGGCCAATCCAATTTGTTGAATAATCGCAGTCCCGTGCCCTGCTTCGGGACTATATGCAGAGACCAAGAGACCAACAAAGAGAGCTCCGGCCGCACCGAAGCGGAAGGGCCCGACACGAATCGCCCCTAAAATAGCTCCGAGTCCAACAACAAGGAATAGAGTCAGAAGATGGTTCTGTGCGAGGAATTGGGCCATAAGGACTAAGGGTAGCTTCCAGTGGAGAGGAAACCCAGAGTATTGCGAGATAAGAGTAGATACAGTGGCGAGTAAGACACTCTCGCATCCAGAATGTTCACAGTATTCGCACAGCATGTTACCGTTCAATAAAGGGCGACGTATAGGAAGGATCCCGCCATGACAAATCCGCAGCCGGGTTGGTACCGCGATCCCTCGAACTCCTCCCAGCTGAGATGGTGGGACGGATCGCAGTGGACCAGCTATACACAGGCAGCAACCGGTGCCACAAACGGCACGACCCCTGCAGGTAGAGTAACGACCTCGTCATCCGCCTACAGCGCTGTGCCCGCTCACCCATCAGCTTCAACGACCGGCTCTGCACAGGCACAGTACCCATCCGCTCAGGCTTCAAGCGCCCAGCCTCAAGCACCGTTTGCGCAGCCACAGGCACGTCCTTCTTCCGCACAGCCTCAAGCGCCCTTTGCGCAGGCTCGCCCTGCGCCCGCGCCGGCCCAAGCACCTCTCGCGCCGCAGCCACAGGCACGTCCTTCTTCCGCACAGCCCCAAGCGCCTTCCGCACAGCCCCAAGCGCCTTCCACGCAGCCCCAGCCTCGTTACACTGGCGCACCCCAGGCGAGCGTTCCTAGCGCACCCCAAGCGGGCTACTCAGCGGCGCCAACGCGGCCTTCCTACACCTCGGCGCCGCAGCCAGCGTACGGATCAAGCAGCACATCTAGCTTCCCCGGCGCGCCCGCGGCCCCCATGGCGCCTGCTCGCCCTGCGAAGCCCGCAAAGCCCAAGAAACCCTCCGCATGGACGGGTAAGCAAAAGTTCCTCACCGTCATGTACGTGCTTTTGACGGTCGCTTTTACTGTTTCTGGCTTCGCACTCATGAATTCTGCGCAGCACAATCAGGACCGCGCCTCAATCCTTGACGCTCAAATTCAGCCGCTGCGTCAAAGTGTCGCAGAACAGCAAAAGAAGCTTGACGCATTGAACAAACAGCTGGAAGGGTCGGGCAAGTGAGCAGCATGAATCCCCAGGCAACAGGTGAATCCACTCAATCCGAGAAGCCACAGGAAACGAAGGCTCCCTCTTCGAAGATGCCGAAGCGTGTCGTGAGAATTACCGCGGCACTATGCGCTATCAGCTTGATTTGGGTAGTTGTCACACTGGTTCAAGCCCTGCTCGCTTACCAGAAGGTCAGCTCCCTGAGCTCAGAAACCAGTGACCTTCAGTCGCAGTCAGCGTCAATTGAGCAACAACTCACCGAAACGCAGCATAAAGCAGCCACGACTCGAGTTCAGCCGTGGTGCGATTCGGTAACCCCCGCATCTGCCAGTGATGCAGGCAAGATCCAAGACCTCCTCAAACAGCTGAAGACCGTTGACCCGAAGGGCGAATACGCAGAGCAAGTCTGCCCCAACAAGGTCAAGGCATTCACTATTAATCAGGATTACTCCAAGCTCCAGGCCTCCTTGGAGGACATCAGCGTCAAGTGCGAAGCTGACGGCAACCACGTGAGGATTTCGGGTGAGCTCAAGAAGTACAAGGGCCCGAAGGATGCAACGAACTCAATGAAGAAGTCGAACCTCACTCTCACGATCACGTCCTCGCTTGAAGGAACCACTGATACTGCGACAACACAAGCAAAGATTGAGGGAATCAATCCGGGTGATTCAAAGCAATTCAAGGCAGAGGCTGATCTTCCTGCGAAGGCATTGACCTGCCGAGTATCTGCAGTGTCCTGGTGGCCTGCTGATTTGAAGTAAGGGCGACCCCGCATTTTGGGCGGCATCTTCACGGTGCCGCCCAAAATAATTGTTGGGGGTGTGCGATACGCACACCCCCAACAATTCGTCTGATAAGAAAAGCGCTTAATGCGCGTTCTTCTAGTTCCTCGCGATGGCCTCGCGCACCAAAGGAATCAGTTCCTCGCGCGAGGGATCCAAGGCCTCGGCGCGGAATTGTTCGCGATCGGCGCCCTCAAAGGAAGCTGCTGTCTGCGGATCCTGATCCTTGGGGATCGAGAAACCGAAGACAATGACGTCAACGACCTTGCGGATCGGGATCTGGTTTGCTTCTGCGGAGTCATTGACGCTGCCCAGAGCCTCGAGATAGAAGATCGAGAGGATCTCACCCATGATGTTTGTCGGCAGAAGCGGCTTGCGCCCCATACGTTCGAGAGCAGACTCCAGCATGCCGGTAACAAAATCGGCCAGCTGGTTGCGCTGACTTCCCGGAATGCCGCTTGCCTCGGGGTTACGCATCTGGAAAAGACGGTATTCCATGAGGAGGATGTAGGCGGTGCGCCCTTGAGTTGCCAGGCTTTCCAGGGTCCCAACGATACTGTCGAGGTCCAGCGGACCTTCGATTGAATCAAAAGCCTGCGTCATTTCGGTGAGAAGTTGCGTCGAATATGCGATGAAAGCATCCTCAAGGAGCTCATTCATATTCGAGTAGTTCGAATAGAATGCGCCGCGAGTGTAGCCCGCACGACCAACAACTTCATCAATTTTTGTTCCCGCAAAACCGCGTTCCACAAGAATTTCCACTGCTGCGTCAACGAGGCGCGAGCGCGTGAGTGCACGGGCCCTACTTTCGCCCTCCGCGCGTTTCTTAGTCACAGCCACCTCCACGAGTAAAGATTACTGGGCACAGCATAGTCACTTTTTCGTTGATTTTCTCAGCCAAAATCACAGTTTAGAAACTTCTTCACCATTTAGTAAAGGAATGAAAAGTAGTTTCAACGGTCGAAGAACATATCATATCTTTAAGATCATAAAGATTTATGGAGTATTCATCATGGCCCCCATGATTCAGCATTTGCCCTTGATTTCCGGACAGACCATTCCCCAATTCGGCTTTGGAACATACAAGCTTGTCGGAGAGGACGCTTATCGTGGGGTCCTCGATGCACTTGAGATTGGCTACCGCCACATCGACACCGCGCAAATGTACGGAAATGAGGCCGAGGTTGGACGCGCCATCGCGGACAGCCCTGTGGCGCGCGAGGAAATTTTCGTGACCTCGAAGCTCAACAATCCCAACCATGAGCCCGATGTTGCGCGCGCCAGCCTCAAGCGTTCGTTGGAGGAACTACAGCTGGACTATCTGGATCTGTTCTTGATCCACTGGCCTCTTCCCATGCACTACGGCGGCGACATTATGCCCACGTGGCGAGCGATGGAGTCTTTTGTCCGTGAGGGGATGGTGCGTTCCATTGGTGTTTCGAATTTCGAGGCCCATCACCTCCAGCCGATCCTCGATGGCTGCGAGGTCCCGCCCTCCATCAACCAGATCGAATCACACCCGTACTTCGCTAACCGTGAGCTACACCGTTTCAATGCTCGCCACGGGATCATTACCGAGGCCTGGGCTCCCCTGGCGCGCGGGGCCGTCCTTTCCGATCCCGTCATTGTCGATATCGCGCGCGAAGTCGGTGCGCAAGAATCGCAAGTTGTTCTCCGCTGGGCAATTCAACGAGGCGACGTCGCTTTCCCGAAAGCGTCCTCGCATGAACGGCGCGCGGAAAACTTCGCCATTACAGGCTTTGAATTGGACGCGGATCAGATGCGCAGGATTGACGAACTGGATCGCGGGGAGGAAGGACGCACGGGGCCTCGTCCCGATGAGATGGACCGAATGTAGCGCTTTCGCTTCAGGCGCAACTCATATCGTTTTTGGATATGAGACAGGCACAGAATGTGGGTGTTCCGCTGGGCTATCGTGAAGACATGACTCATGTTTCTACGACTGACTTGGACCGAGTTCTTGCTTCCCTCGATCCTCAGCCCAGCGGCACCTATGTCTTCTCTCTGGTCGACGAGATTCCTCAGGGGGTCGATTTCTTCGCCGTGATCCGCGACGAGGATGGCTACACCGTGGTCGTTGAGCAAGAGATTGCCCGTGAAGCAGGTATCAATGCCGATGAACTGTACACGCGAATCGACTTGGGTTCGTCCACTGAGCTTGCCGCAATCGGCATTACTGCATCGATTGCACAGATCCTCGCAGCGCGTTCGATTACCGCGAACTTCATTGCATGCCGTCGCCACGACCATCTCTTTGTTCAGCCTGATCGCGCTCAAGAGGCCAGCGCTTTGCTCGAGGATCTTGGCCGTCGCGCTAAGGGCTGGCTACCCGCCTGAAATTCATTTTTCGGACACACGCACACGCATCTTCGGCCTAAAGTAGAAGCATGGCTGTACTACCTACGGGGAGCGACGAAGCGATCCTCCGTCTTTCTGACGGGACGGTCAAACAGCGCAACCTTTTAACTGGAACTGAAGTGTGGACGGTTCCGGGTCGGGCTCACCGCCCTCTGACTCGCCCGGGTTCGCCTGCGCCTATCATCGATCATGATTTAGACGGGCATCACTGCGCCTTCTGTTCGGGTCGGTACCTGGAAACCCCTCCCGAGAAGGCGCGCATTGTTCGCACGAACGAGGGTGAATGGGAAACTCTCCACGGCCTCGGCGCTGAGGAACTTGGGGATACGGTTGCCGAATTTCGGCGGATTCCCAACCTTTTTGAGATCGTTTCGTATAACTATTGGCACCTCAATCACGGCCATGTTCCTTCCGAGGCCGAGCGGCGCCGGATGGCGGAATACTTGGCGTCCCCGCAGGGCTACGACCACGTGATGAATGTTGTCCGCGCGCGTTTCTTGGCATCGGGTGGTAGCGCCGAGGAGTTTGAGGATCTGTCGGATTCGGAGAAGCTCACTCAGGCGAATGGTTTCTTTTCTGGCGGTCACGATCTGATTGTTGGGCGACGCCACTTCGTCGATGGAGCGAAGGACACGTCTCAATTGGCTTCGGCTGGGGCGCTGACGCCCGAGGAACACTTCCAGTACATGTCGATGACCGTGCGGGCGATGCGGGACCTGTACGACTTGGATCCGGCCGTGAAGTATGTTGTGGCCTTCCAGAACTGGCTCAAGCCTGCGGGTGCGTCGTTTGATCACTTGCACAAGCAGCTTGTCGCGATTGATGAGTTCTCGACGCAGACGCATGATGAGATTGAGCGCGTGCGGACCTATCCGGGAATCTATGACGAGCTCTTGAAGATCGCCGCGACCCGTGGGCTGATTTTGGCGCAAAACGATCATGCTGTGGCGATGGCTGGGTTTGGGCATCGCTATCCCTCCTTGGCGATTTGGCCGCTTCATGCGCCGGCTGAGCCTTGGGAGTACTCCCCCGAGCAATTACGAGGCATCAGCGACCTTGTGCACGCGATGCACGCGGCGACGGGCGCGGAGGTGCCGTGTAATGAGGAGTGGTACTACCGGCCTCCGAGTTCGTCGATCCCCATGCGCATGAGGATTTTGATCAAGTGGAGGATTTCGACGATCGCCGGTTTTGAGGGCGGGACAAGGATTTACCTCAATACGATCGATCCATGGTCCGTGCACCAGCGGATGCTGGAACGCCTGGTTGTCATGCGCGATGAATGTTCGATCGCGCCGATGAAGCTGGGTGAGGAGTGCAAGGTCACGCCACTGTTGCTGAGGTAAGGTTTTTAGGCGGTTTGCCGTCGTTCGTTTACTGTTTGCGCGCGGTCAGATGATCGAGTTCCCGGTTTTTGGGCATGACAAAGGCGAGAGACACGGGGGTGCCTTTCGTAGATCGGTTTGATAGACTTGGAGATGCCGGGTTGGTACCCCCCGCGAGCCTGAAATAAGTGGCCAAGAGAAAGCGGAGGCTGAAGGCCCGGCATTTTCTATTCCAGCGGGATCTCGGCTCATCCCTGCGCGTGCGGGGAAAACTTCGTCGCGTTCCATGCGGCTTCGTCGAAAATGGGCTCATCCCCGCGTGTGCGGGGAAAACTTCGTCGCGTTCCATGCGGCTTCGTCGAAAATGGGCTCATCCCCGCGTGTGCGGGGAGAACTTACCGTGGGGCGCGAGGATAGCGTCAACGGTCGGCTCATCCCCGCTTGTGCGGGGAAAACCACCTGACGAAGTCTGTCGCGGCGTCGGTGATGGGCTCATCCCCGCGTGTGCGGGGAAAACTCGCCGTCTCGGTAGATCACAGCGCTCTTGAGCGGCTCATCCCCGCGTGTGCGGGGAAAACGGTGCGATCTGCGCGAGGTGGTTCTCGGTGCCGGGCTCATCCCCGCGTGTGCGGGGAAAACAGTGTGCCGGTCGAGAAGAGCTGCATCAGCGGGGGCTCATCCCCGCGTATGCGGGGAAAACTCCGTCTTCACTGTCGAGATCGTACCATTCGCGGGCTCATCCCCGCGTGTGCGGGGAAAACTCGCACACCTCCGAGAATCGCTTCACCTTGAGCGGCTCATCCCCGCGTATGCGGGGAAAACGGGGCCAACAGCGGCCGCGCGGCTACCATCGGAGGCTCATCCCCGCGTATGCGGGGAAAACACTTTCCCCTTGAGGGTCATCTCTTCGGCGTTGGGCTCATCCCCGCGTGTGCGGGGAAAACGTCCAGGAAGCAATTGTTGAGCAATACGCGCGGGGCTCATCCCCGCGTGTGCGGGGAAAACTTTACAACGTGGGACGCGACATTATTCAGGGCCGGCTCATCCCCGCGTGTGCGGGGAAAACTATCCAGGGTTGTTCAATACTTTCGGCGGGACGGGCTCATCCCCGCGTATGCGGGGAAAACTCCATTCCGGGAGTCCCCACCAATGGATCACAAGGCTCATCCCCGCGTATGCGGGGAAAACTAGTACCCGCGAAAAGACGACCCCGGTTAAGACGGCTCATCCCCGCGTATGCGGGGAAAACGGCGGCGCTTTCGCTCCCGGTCGCATGCTGAAGGGCTCATCCCCGCGTGTGCGGGGAAAACTTTTAGGGCACGCGTCGCCGGAAACGACGCTAGGGCTCATCCCCGCGTGTGCGGGGAAAACGCCTGGGCGCGGTGTGCCTGGTTCTAGATGACGGGCTCATCCCCGCGTGTGCGGGGAAAACTATTCTCCAATCGTGTTTGCAAGGCCCTTTGCCGGCTCATCCCCGCGTGTGCGGGGAAAACTTGCTCGCCTCGCCGCGCAGTATGACGCGCGGAGGCTCATCCCCGCGTGTGCGGGGAAAACCGCTACGAAACAATCGCCGTCGAGTAGTGAAAGGGCTCATCCCCGCGTGTGCGGGGAAAACTCGATCGCGATCGAAACGCTGAGTCCCGTTATAGGCTCATCCCCGCGTGTGCGGGGAAAACAGGAAGGAACCAACCAAATGACCCAATCGACCGGGCTCATCCCCGCGTGTGCGGGGAAAACAATACGCGGAAGCCGCCGCCGAGGCGATGGGCCGGCTCATCCCCGCGTGTGCGGGGAAAACCAAACTCACGCCGTATCGCTCAATAGGATCACGGGCTCATCCCCGCGTGTGCGGGGAAAACGCGAGATTTCGCGTAGGTCAATCTTAGTTTGCGGGCTCATCCCCGCGTGTGCGGGGAAAACTACAGGTGAGCAGCGAGGATGCGCCGGTGAGCGGGCTCATCCCCGCGTGTGCGGGGAAAACTGCGCATAAGCCGGGTAATGCGATCATTCCATGGGCTCATCCCCGCGTGTGCGGGGAAAACGGGTGTTGGAGGAGCTGGTGGAGGCTTGTGGCGGGCTCATCCCCGCGTGTGCGGGGAAAACCCGCTAACAATCGCGCCGGGTGAAGGCATACCCGGCTCATCCCCGCGTGTGCGGGGAAAACACGATGTCCTGCACGCTCACCTGCAACCCCTGGGGCTCATCCCCGCGTGTGCGGGGAAAACACGGAGCACCTACAGGCCGCGATGGTTGACGCGGGCTCATCCCCGCGTGTGCGGGGAAAACCGCCCTTGCTTCGAGGTCGGACGTGCTCGACAGGGCTCATCCCCGCGTGTGCGGGGAAAACCCGCGCCTTGGCTTTCAAGCACCGCCGAAAACCGGCTCATCCCCGCGTGTGCGGGGAAAACGCGCCCAGTTGGAACCAAACCACGGATCGTCCGGGCTCATCCCCGCGTGTGCGGGGAAAACGGCTTTCACCGGCGATTCGTGATCTCGCACCGAGGCTCATCCCCGCGTGTGCGGGGAAAACTGGGAGGTGGTTTGTGTGGTCATTTTGGGGTCCGGCTCATCCCCGCGTGTGCGGGGAAAACGTGAGGCCGAGACGCTGGCCAAGAATTCGAGTAGGCTCATCCCCGCGTGTGCGGGGAAAACCTCGTCGTGCGCGCGCCCGTCTAGTGCGATCCGGGCTCATCCCCGCGTGTGCGGGGAAAACTGCTTCCAGAGCACGAAGGGCCTTAGATAGCCCGGCTCATCCCCGCGTATGCGGGGAAAACTTAGAAACAAGCGAAAGCGCGGACGAAACGACGGGCTCATCCCCGCGTATGCGGGGAAAACACCGGCGACGTAACCGGCGAACTGTCTGGCACGGGCTCATCCCCGCGTATGCGGGGAAAACACGTACACGACGCACAGTGACGGGTGGACCGGGGGCTCATCCCCGCGTATGCGGGGAAAACGTTGTGAATTACATAGTGGTTGATTGGTAAGCAGGCTCATCCCCGCGTATGCGGGGAAAACTTCGTCGCTGCAGAGGAAAATGACTGTGGCGTGGGCTCATCCCCGCGTATGCGGGGAAAACCGCGTATAACAACGCGGTTGTCACAGAAGTCCGGGCTCATCCCCGCGTATGCGGGGAAAACGCTGCCGCCCTCGATGGTGGCACGGCCCGCGAGGGCTCATCCCCGCGTATGCGGGGAAAACTGAGGGAAGCATTCCC
>ERZ773001.548-NODE-548-length-14601-cov-47.587_pt1 | contig 14601 bp, 14 predicted proteins | sample MGYA00511673_ERZ773001 | MGnify/ENA primary metagenome ERZ773001 (study PRJEB29015, sample SAMEA2738091) | human oral metagenome | biome: human oral; feature: human-associated habitat; material: saliva | place: China | collected 2162 ... | reverse complement strand
TGAGCTTGCCTGATGGCGTCAAAGATCCAGACGAATTGATCCAAAAAGATCCAGCACTTTGGCAAGCGGCAATTGACCAATCTCAGCCGGCGGTGGATTGGGTGATTGCCAGATATGCGGAAATGGAGAATTTGAAATCGGCGGAAGGCAAGCGAAGATTTTCGACTATTGCGTTGAGGATTGTCCGAGGTTTGAAAGATCCGGTGGAGCAAGAGCATTATTTGTCGGTGATTTCTGAAAAAACTGGCGCGTCAATTACCGCACTGAAGGCAAAATTGTCGAATGAAAAAGTCACTGAACATCAATTGAAAAAGGCGAAAATTGAGAAAGAAAAACCGACTCCGGTTCAGGATGAAACTGAGGATATGCTGGCGGGGCTGGCGGTGAGTGAAAAATCTGTGCGGCGTTGGTTGGCGGCGGTTTCTGGAGAAATGTTGGATGATGACAACGCGCGGCAGTTGATTGGCTATTTGCGGAAGAATCCAGATGCGGATTTGGGTGAAGTTCCTCTGGACTTGCAAAAAATCGAACAGTATGTGAAAATAGTACAGTTGAAAAGTGAAAGTCGTTACGCCAATTGGGAGCAAAAAAGCTTGGACGAAGAGATGGCTCGGCTAGTCAGACAGATAACAATCAAACATCGCGAAAACAAAAAGAATCAACTATTAACGCAGCTTAGAGAGGCCGAGGCGTCGGGTGATGAGGTTTTGTCTCAGAATTTACGCCAGAGCTTAAATAATCTGATTAAGGAGAAAATGTGAGCGACGATATCACGACGAAGCCGACAAACTTAAATGAAGATGATGATTTTGATCCAACGCTTATAGACGAAGAAGAATCGGAAGATTTGGATTCGTTGACAACTGGGCAATATTTGGACGACGTGTCAGATGACTCAGTCAGGCTGTACTTGCGCGAAATCGGTAAAATTCCACTACTTAGTTCTGAAGAAGAAATGGACTTGGCGCGCCGAATTGTTGAAGGCGATAAAAAGGCTAAAGATAAGATGGCTGAGGCGAATATGCGTTTGGTGGTGTCAATTGCTAAGCGTTATTCTGGTCGTGGCTTGGACTTTTTGGATTTGATTCAAGAGGGAAATACTGGACTTTTGCGTGCGGTTGAGAAGTTTGATCCGGATAAGGGCTTTAAATTCTCGACTTATGCAACTTGGTGGATTCGTCAGGCGATTACGCGTGCGATTGCTGACCAAGCTCGAACGATTCGTATTCCAGTTCACATGGTTGAAACGATCAATAAATTGCTGCGTACTCAGCGACGAATGACGCAGGAATTGAACCGTGAGCCGACAATTGAAGAATTGTCTAAAGAGCTGGATATGGAGCCAGAGAAAATTGAATATGTCATTAAGATTAAGCAAGACATTTCTTCTTTGGATGCTGGTGTTGGTCGTGACGGTGAAGATGATGATTCAGTTTTGCAAGATTTTATCGTTGACGAAGATACGGTTTCACCAGAAGATTCTGCTTCAAATCAATTACTAAAAGAGCAAGTTCAGGAAATTCTATCAAGTTTGAGCGATCGCGAGCAGAAAATTGTTCGAATGCGTTTTGGCTTGGACAATGGGAAAAATCACACTTTGGAAGAAGTTGGTCAGGAATTTGCGGTTACGCGTGAGCGAATCCGCCAGATTGAAGCTAAGGCGCTAGCAAAACTTCGCAAGCACAAAGACGCGAAAAAACTTTACGAATATCTGGATTAATTAACACTGTTCGGGCGATTTACAAAAATGGGCGTCGTGAGTTGCGGCGTCTATTTTTTGATGTAATTGCTCGAGGCTGCCGTCGTTAATGATGAAATAATCAGCAATAGCAATTGGTCCACCTTTTTCCAAATTCTCGATTTCTGACCAGTCGCGCTGATCGACTTCGTGCGGTTGCATTGGGCGCTCCGTACGCTTAGCCATCCGTTGATAACGGAGGTATTTCGGTGTAACAATAGCAATAACGACAACTTGTCCAGGGAATTCGTGCTTAAGGAATTTATATTCACTCCAAGTGTATAATCCGTCCAAAACGATTTTATTTTGCCCAGCATTTATTAAGTCGTGGATGTTTTTTATGACGCGTTTGATTACGAAATCTTTGCCTTCACGGCGACGAATTTCTTCGCGAAATTGTTGTTGATTGTCCCAAGTTTTTTCAATTCCAGCCTCGTCCATGGCTTTATAAATAACGCCGCCGAAGTAAATTTTTGGAAATCCTTTTTCTGTCAAATATTCGACCGCCGAACTTTTGCCGCTACCGGCCAGACCGACAAGGGCGATAATTTTGCAGCTATGCTCGCTTGTACTCATGGGGATTATTGTAACAGCTCTTCAGCTGGGTGGCAAACAGGTGTGGCTGCCGGTTGGTTGTGTTGATTCCTGCGAGTAGTTTGTTCTGGAGCTCTTGACTTTGATATGAAACAGTCGGCCCCGGTTAGAATGGTTAATTTACCACGACGATCGCCAGCAGGGCATCCTGAGGGCTGAAGCCGGGCCGCAGTTTATAGCGGTCGCGCGTAGGTATCTTGTGCCGGGGATGGAGATACTCGATTTCTTCGTAACTCTCGCCGTCGAACACCTGCCAGATATCAACAGGAGCGAGCGGTAGCTCATCGCACTTGGGTTTGTAAGTATGAAACGCCTGTAGCAGGGCGAAAATTTCCTCGCCGCTATAGTTGTCGCATCGTCGAGCATGCATGTCATAGGTTGGGTCAGCAGATTGCACCGTGAAGCTATCGCCTCCTCTGGCGACTATTTCCTTGATGAGTTGCTGGCGATCGCTTACGCCAAAGTGTGCCGACTGGATACCGCGCAGCAGTATATTCCGACCCATAAAATGTTGGCGAATTGGTGCTTCAATTGTAGCGGCTATGGTATCAAGCGGGCGGGGTGGGTTGGCATCGTAGCGATATGGATTTTCGGACGTGACGCTATATTCTGGGCAATCAACGTTAATGATGAGCGGTGTCACTTCGCGGTTGCGCTCTGGTGTAGATTCGGTGTTATCGCCACCACCGTCAAGCCGTTCCGGATCATAACCCGGATCGTATTCAAATGTCTTGCCTTCAAACATACTTTTACCCCCCCGTGATTTATCGGCCCGCACTGTCTTTTAGTAGCTCGCGCGATATCTTCATTATAGCATTATAATGTGGCCGGCTTGGGCTCTTTGCGATACTGGTCAGTAGCATAATATGCTATCAGGGCGGACAAGGTGGGTGGCGGATATGGTTGTGTCATGTACTAATTTTAACAATTTGTTGACATTCTTCCAAATAGAGAGTATGTTTGTGATAAGTATTATGGAAACGCTTCATGGATGTGCTGAAAAGTTACCTCAGGATCCACTTTCTGATTTTAGTATCTGGCGCCGTTTAATAGAATATCGTAAAAAAGTTCAATGGGGCAATATATTAGAACAAGTTGAAGAGCTGGAATCAAAATTTGATCGTAGTAAAGCATGGAAAAAATTTGTTAAAGAACCGGTTATTGATCAGTTTGGTCAAGTATGGATGATTTGGGAGAATCCTGCCGCTTCGTCATCTAATCCGAAAGATCGATATCAGATATATAAGATGCCAGACGATAAAGATGAGTTTGATTATGTTTTTATAGATGATCTTTCTATAGTTGATTTTGTGCCTACTTCTATTTCTATATTACGGGGATCGATTTATCAATTTTCTGTCGGATTTGATAATTTTGGTGATGTAGAAATCTTGCATATAATAACGAGCGATAAGACAGATATAAATAAGACAAGTGAATACTGTCACCTCTACAGTTACGAAATGGGAAAGTGGGAGAATCATAGGCGTTGGATGAAATACGATAATGACTCCTACAGTTCTATGGAAGAACTTAGAAAAATCTATGAGAGATACGGCAAATGGCAGAAAAAACAGGGCAATAATTCTTTCAATGCTAAAGAAATCTTTGGGGAGATTTATGATAAGTATGGGAGAATACAACAAAAACTTGCCAAAGCGTCAATAATCAACTCTCTAACTCAACTCTCTAACGACAGTCGCTTAAATGCTACAATAGAAGTATGAAGCGTCTAGTGGTTATTGATGGAAAGTCGGTGTTTTACCGAGGTTATTATGCTATGCCGGGATTGTCGATGGCTGACGGAACTCCGACTGGTGGTGTATATGGATTTGTAAGTTTGGCAATTGAGTTAATTAAGAAATTGGAGCCGGATTACGTGGCGGTAGCTTGGGATAAACGAGGCACAAATATTCGCAAGCGGCGGGAATTATATCCAGAATATAAAGCTGGTCGCAAGCCAGCGCCAGATGATTTTTACCAGCAAATTCCGATTTTACACGAGCTGCTTGATGCATTTGGCTGGCCGCTTTATGAAATTGATGATTATGAGGCGGACGATATTATGGGCGCGTTTGCCAGACAAGCGGAATCTCGCGGAATTGAAACGTGTTTGATAACGTCGGATTTGGACGCATTGCAATTGATATCACCGATGACCAAAGTTTACGCCATGAAAAATGGCCTAAGAAACATCGAAGAATTCACGTCGGAATATTTTGAACAAAAATATGGAATTCGGACGGAGCAATTTTTAGACCTGAAGGCTTTGAAGGGTGATTCTAGTGACAATTTACCGGGAGTGCCGGGAATTGGTGAGAAAACGGCGGTGAAATTATTGCAAGAATATGAAACTCTGGACGGAGTTTATGAACATCTGGACGAGCAAAAAGGCGCTTTGCGAACGAAGTTGGAGAATGGTCGTGAGTCGGCATATTTAACCAAGCAAGTGGCGGAAATTTGGACGGACGCGCCGATTGAGCTGGACTGGGATGTGGCGGATGTTAATGATTGCGACTTTGCGCGAGTAACGGAAATTCTGCAGAAGTTGGAGTTTAATTCGCTGATTGGACGATTGCCAAAAACAATGCAAATGGCGGAAAATAAGAAAATTGAGCAGTCAGATTTGGACATTCCGACGGTTGAAAAAATGCCCGATATGCCGATGTTTGAGGCGGAAAATATAATATATATCGATTCGTCGGAGCCTGACGTAATTTACATAAGCTCAAATCCTGAGTCAGCGTGGACGGCGAAAATTAGCGAAATTAGTCAATCTATGTGGCAATTATTGGCGCAGGGAATTGTGGTTGTGGCGGATGTCAAACGGTTATATCACGTATTGGATAATTATGGCGTGGCGGTGCGTTTTCATGAAGTTTGGGATGTTGGGCAGGCGGCGTTTTTGATTGATCCGCTGAAGCGCGATCGTAGTTTGAATGCGCTGTCTGGTGATTTTTCTGACGACAATTCCGCGCCTTATCAATTGGCTCGCTTGCATAAAATTTATCGTGAACAAAAAGTTTACATGTCGAACAATTCGCAAATTGCGCGTGTGGCTTACGAGTTTGATTTTCCGGTAATTTGGGCGCTATTCCAGATGGAAAAACGCGGGATGAAATTGGATGATACGCTATTAAAACAGATGGGCGATGAGCTGGCGGCGGAAGTTAGCGAGCTTGAACAACAAATGTATTCCATGGCTGGATACGAGTTTAACGCGTCTAGTCCAGCGCAACTTTCTGAGGTTTTGTTTACCAAATTGCAATTACCAACCGCGGGCATAAAAAAGGGAAAAACTGGATATTCAACAGGTCAAAAAGAGTTGGATAAATTGCGCGGACAACATCCGATTATTGAGTTGATTGAGCGATATCGAGAATTGACCAAATTGATCAGCACGTACATTGAGGCGTTACCAAAATTGATGGCGGCTGATGGGCGAATTCACACCACGTTTAATCAGGATGTAACCAGCACGGGGCGACTGAGCAGCACAAATCCGAATTTACAAAATATTCCGGTGCGGACTGAATTGGGCAGGAAAATCCGTCAAGCGTTTGTTCCGAGTGATGGCAAAGTTTTTGTCGGCGCGGATTATTCACAATTTGAGCTAAGGCTGGCGGCTGTGCTGGCGGGTGATGAGAAGTTGATTGAAGACTTTAATAGCGATGTTGATATTCACGCAAAAACGGCGGCGGAAACATATGGAATATCGATTGACGAAGTGAGCAAATCTCAGCGTCGAGCAGCGAAAGTGATCAATTTTGGTGTACTTTACGGAATGAGCCCGCACGGTTTGGCGGCGGCTACGGGAATGTCATTTACAGAGGCGAAAAAGTTTATTGATCATTATTTTGAGGTGCGAAAGCCGATTCGTCAGTACTTGGATAAAATTCTAACTCAAGCGCGAGAACAGGGATTTGTTGAAACGTATTTCGGCAGGCGACGACCAACGCCTGATGTAAAATCGAGCAATTTTATGGTGCGATCTTCGGCAGAAAGAGCTGCGATGAATATGCCAATTCAAGGCACGGAAGCGGATTTGATGAAAATGGCGATGATTCGCCTGGAGGATAAATTGTCGGGCTTGGCTGATGCGATTTTACAGGTTCATGATTCGATTTTGGTGGAATGCAAACCTGAAGACATCCAGAAAGTTAGCGAGATTATGAAAGCGGAAATGGAAGGCGTTTGTCCGGAATTGCCGATTAAATTGAAGGTTGATGTTGGCACGGGCGCAAATTGGGGTGAAGTATAGAAAATATGGTATAATTACGCCATGAAATACACTCAACGACGAAATTCATTTTCTCGATTTGTACCAATTTTGCTGGTTATTGTTATCACGGTTGTGGCGGTAGCAGCGGTTATTGCGATTGGTCGAGCATTATTTGGCAAAAATGATTCAGGTCAAACAACAGATCAGAATGTTAACGTAGGGCAAGTTGCTTTGTTGTCGACGGACGTGGGAAGTGCGGTTCGATTGACAGTGCGCGGGCCAATTGTAGCGAATGAGAATTTCCGCTCATATAGCATCACTATTTCGCCAGAATCTCGCGAAATGACGACGTACGAGGGATATTTGGATAAGCCGATTGCAGAGAAAAAATTGGACAATAACAGCAAAGCCTATACGGAGCTGGTTTATGCGCTTGATAAGCGAAAAATGATGGACGGTACGCCGCTAACCGAGCAACAAAACGATTTGCGGGGAATTTGTGCTAGCGGTAAAATTTACAAATTCGAAACTTTGAAGGACAATTCCGTTGTGAAGAGTTTGTGGACGTCGGATTGTAGCGGCTCTAAGGGCTCGGCACAAGCTAACGTGAACGAGATTTTGGATATGTTTTTGAAGCAAATTCCTGACGGCAAGAAAATGGCGGCTGGAATTGGCCTAAGTCAAGAAGAAGCTTTGTTTAAGCTGTAGGACTTGCCGAATGCCAGAACTACCCGAAGTTGAGACAGTTCGTCGCGGTTTGGCGGATTTGCTGCCAGGTCAGGCTGTTGTGCGAGCGACGGTATTTGATTCGCCAAAAAGCTTTCCGAATTCACCCACTGACGTTCAGCAATTTTTATATGGTGCGCATGTAACGGCGGTGCGACGTCGTGCAAAAGTACTGATGATTGATCTTGATACGCGTTATTCGCTGGTGATACATCTTAAGATGACTGGGCAATTGATTTTTCGTGGGGCTAATAGTTTTGCTGGTGGTCATCCGAATGATAGTTTAATCGGTGAATTGCCTGATAGATCGACACGAGTGCAAATTGACTTTACGGATGGTTCGCACTTATTTTTCAATGATCAGCGTAAGTTTGGCTGGATGAAATTGATGCCGACCGATGAGATAGAAAATTTGCCATTTATGCAGAAAGTTGGTCCGGAACCGCTCGATAAAAAAACTGAGGCGGGTGACTTTATTAAGCGAATTCGTCGTCGGCAAAATTCGATGATAAAGCCGGCGTTTCTTGATCAGTCGGTGATTGCTGGAGTTGGTAATATTTATGCCGATGAAGCTCTGTGGGCTGCAAAAATCCACCCTCAGACGCGCGTCAAAAACGTTAGCGATAAACAATTAGAAAAACTATTTCATGAACTGCGTCAGATTCTACAATTAAGTATTGATCAGGGAGGCTCGACGGATAAAAATTATGTTGACGCTGAAGGCAGGAAGGGTAATTATTTGTCGTTTGCGCACGTATTTCGTCGGGAAGGTCAGCCGTGTCATCGGCATCCTGACCAAGAGATTGTAAAGATGAAGGTTTCTGGACGAGGTACGCACATTTGTCCAGTTTGCCAAGTGGAGGCGAAGTGATTTACCTTTTTTACGGCGAAAATGAATTCGAGAAACGGCAAGCAATTGCTAAGCTGATCGGCAACGAAAAAGCGGCGCGACATGATGGCGAAGATTTGACGCTGGCTGGAATGCAGGAAATAGTAATTGGGCAGACGCTGTTTATGAACTCGTCGGTGTATTTGATTTCAAAATTGAGCGAAAATTCTGAGATTTGGTCGCAACTTCCAGATATGAAGTTTGACGATGACAGGACGATTATTTTGGTGGAAGATAAAATTGATAAGCGAACGAAAACGTATAAGTGGCTGCAGAAAAATGCCAAAGTTCAAGAATTTTCACCGATTAGTGATCGTCAAAAACCACAGCTTTTAAGGTGGTGTGTGGCGGAGGCGAAGGTTCGCGAGTGTGAATTAACGAATCGTCAAGCGGAGATAATTGTCGATCGTTTGGGATTTGATCAGTTGCGACTGAGTAATTTTTTGGATCAATTGGCGCTGGCGGAAAAAGTGACGGATGATTTAATTGACAACTTTATACCTTTGGCGAGGACGGAGAATGTGTTTGATTTGTTCATTTCGGCGCTGGCGGGTGATTGTGATAAGGTTCACAATATAATTAGCTATCTGGAGTTGGAAAGTGGCGTTGATGGCGCCTATCAGACAATGGGATTACTTGCCTCGCAGGCAACTAACTTGACGGCGTTGGTTTTGGCTGACGGCGACAGTAAGTTGGTGGCTGCGGATTTTTCGGCTAACCCGTATGTTTTACGAAAATTGGCGTCTTCAACAAAAGGTGTCGATAAGAAAAAACTGAAAAGGATAAATGACGCGCTACTTCGGGCAGACTTGCAAATGAAAACAACTTCTGTAAATCCGTGGCTGCTTGTGGAGGCGGCGATGGTTGGAATTGGAAAATATACCAAGGAATAGGGAAGTTGCTGGGTCTTATGGATGATATTTGTGTAAAAGAATATATTGCCAGTTTAGAAAAAGAATTTTCTTTGATAGAAAATGGCTTTAAAGAGCAAGAAAAAAGAGCATTTGCTGATTATAAATCTAATAATAATGAGCATAGCAAAAAATTAGCATTTTTAGCTTATAAATCCAATGTATATCAAGTTAGAATGTATGGTGTGTTTCTCTTTGGATATTTATCATCAGATGAAGAAATTTTAAGATTTATGAGAGATGAAGTTTCTAAAGACGATAATTGGAGAGTTCAAGAAGTATTAGCAAAGGCATTTGATGAATTTTGTAAGAAAACAGGTTATGAAAATTCACTTTCTATTATTGATGAATGGCTACAAAATAGCAATCCAAATACAAGAAGAGCAGTTACAGAGGGTTTGAGAATATGGACAAGTAGACCGTATTTCAAGGAAAATCCGAATGAAGCTATTGAAAGAATTGCAAACTTAAAAGAAGATGGAAGCGAATATGTAAGAAAATCTGTTGGAAATGCTTTAAGGGATATTAGTAAGAAATTCCCAGAGTTGATTAAAATTGAGCTTGATAGCTGGAAATTAGAGAGCAGAGAAATCAAACAGGTATATAAATTGGCGAGTCGATTAGTCGACTGATGTTAAATAAAAATACCCCAGTTAATTCCGGGGTACTTTCTAGTAATCTTTACAGATTATTTTTCAGATTTCTTAGCAGCTGGCTTCTTTGCTGGAGCTTTTTTAGCGGCAGTTTTCTTAGCTGTTGCTGGCTTTGCGGCTGGTTTTTTAGCAGCTTCTAATGTAACACCTGCTTTTTTAGCAATTTTGCTCAATGCGCTCTTTCGGCGAGCAGCGGTATTTTTCTTAATCAAGCCTTTTTTAACAGCGGTGTCGATTTCGCTTTGTGCTGCAGCAAGAGTCTTTGTACTTGGTTCTGCAGAGAAAGCTTTAACAGCAGTCTTAATGTCTTTTTTAATGCTGATGTTTCGCTCGCGGCGCTTTAGGGTTTGTTTAGCACGCTTGATGGCGGATTTGATGATTGGCATGTTTCTCCTTTACCTCTATAGATTTGTATCGCTAATCAGGAAGAATTATACAGAAAATAGCATAAATTGTAAAGAGGCGGCTTAGATATTGACTTTATGGTACTGCTTATGGTATAGTGATGCCAAGCGTAATTACAAAAAACAAACATAGGAAAAATCATGTCAAACGGATCAGCAAAGCAAAAAGTAATCCAGAGTATCAAGGATGTAACTAATATTTTAGTGACGGTGAGTTCTAGCCCGTCAGTCGACGAATTGTCGGCAGCTTTAGGATTGACGATTTTCCTCAATAGACTAGGGAAACACGCTACGGCTGTGTTTAGTGGTGACATTCCGCCAGCAATTACGTTCTTGAATCCTGATAAGACGTTTGAGCAGACCGCAGATTCTTTACGTGATTTTATTATTGCTTTAGACAAAGAGAAGGCTGATCATTTACGCTATAAAGTTGTTGATGACGCGGTGAAGATTTTTATTACGCCATATCGTACGACAATTACCGATAAAGACTTGGAATTTTCACAGGGCGATTATAACGTTGAGCTGGTTCTGGCGCTAAATGTTGAAAATAGTGAAAGTATTGATACGGCCTTAACGGCGCACGGTAAGATTTTGCACGATGCTACGGTTGTGGCTATAACAGCGGGCGACGTAAAGAGTGGTCTGGGTTCTGTTGATTGGCATGAATCTAACGCGAGTGGCGTGAGTGAAATGGTTGTTGAGCTTCTTGATGATCTGAAGACACCAAAGGTAACTTTGGATGAGCAGATGGCGACGGCTTTACTTACGGGAATTGTTGCAGTGACTGATCGATTTAGTAATGGAAATACATCATCAAAGGTTATGACCACGGCCGCAGAACTTATGGCAGCTGGCGCAAATCAGCAGTTGGTGGTTTCAAAGATCGCAGAGAGCGAAGTAGAGGACGAGCCGCAGAGGATTGAAAAGATCGAAGAAAAATCTCCAGAAAAAGAAGAAGCTTCAGAGGATAAAACTGAAGAAGTAGAGAAAGATGAGGAAACTGTACACGCGGACGGAACTTTGTCGATTAGCCACGAAAAGAAGGGCGATGTTGATGAAGTGGCTGAACAAACAGCAAAGGAAAAGCAAGAAGAGTCTGCTAGGATTGCTGAAGAGAAATTGGCTAAAATTGAGCCAATAAAGGAGGAGTCACAAGTTGAGGAAGAAAAGCCGAGTGAAAAAATAGTTTCAAAGGGCGAACTTTCTTTTGAGGAAACTCCACTGATGGGTGGCACTCTGAACGCAACGACTACACAGGCTGCCGAGGATAAGATTAGGGAATTGGCTAGCGATCAAAATAAAACCATCTTAACGCACGGTAAATATGTGGGTGATAATACGCCGTCGTTTGGCGATACTCCGTTAAATGCGGCTATGGGCGCGTCTGATGAACCGCCAAAGATTGATCCGTTTGCTACAACTAACGCCGCTGAGCAAAAATTGTCGACGATACCTGTTGCGCCGCAATCTGAAGAGTCGATTATTTCGGCAATTACCAACGACACAAATCAATTGAATAATCCAGTAGCGCCAGCTCCGAGCCAGCCGATTGCGCCAATTGAGCCAGCAATAACAAATCCTGAAAATAACATTCCAGGTTTCGATTTGCCAATGCCGCCAGCGATGCCAGATTTCGGCGCTTTGCCACCAATGCCGCCAGCGCCTACAGGTGTTGATGTAAATGGATTGCCACAGATTGCACCGTTGGGGGTGGCTCCTGAGCCGGTAGCCGCTCCGCAAGCTCCAGCACCTGCGCCGATCACTGCGATGCCAACTCAGCCAGCTCAAAATGCAGACTTCAATCCAGCGCAATTCCACATTCCAGGACAATAGTTGATGGACGAAGTGATTCTCATAGACAAACCTCAGGGAATGACTAGCTTTGGGGTGGTAGCGCGCTTGCGACGAGTTTTATCTAATCAGGCGGGAAAGAAGGTGAAGGTTGGTCACACAGGTACGCTTGATCCGTTTGCTACTGGGCTAATGATTATTGTGACTGGAAAGAAATGCCGCGAAGCTGAAACTTTCACTAAGTTAGATAAGTGGTACGAGGCGGAAATTATTCTGGGCAAGAATAGTTCGACGGGTGATCCAGAAGGCGAAATTACTGATGTGTCTGATTATGAGCCGAGTTTGGAAGAAGTTCAGCGGGTAATCGGTCAATTTGTGGGAAAAATTGAGCAAACACCGCCAATTTTTAGCGCAATAAAAATTAATGGTGAAAGAGCGTATAAATTGGCGCGCGAAGGTAAACAAGTTGAGATTCCTAAGCGTGTGATAGAAATTTACTCATTGGAGTTATTGGCATACGAATATCCCAAATTAAAGATCAGAACTCACGTTTCAAGTGGAACTTATATCCGAACGTTAGCTGTGGATATTGGCGAGAAATTAGGGACGGGCGCGTATTGTGAGAATTTGCGTCGTACGAAAATAGCAGGCTATTCTATTGATCAGGCGAAGACTCTGGCGGACTTTGGGATTACTAGCTAATTGCAAAAAACAGAGAAGCTTGGTATAATTACAGAGCTATGATTAGCAAAGAGAATAAAGCGAAAGCAATTGCTTTGACTCAGGTCAATAAAAACGACGTCGGTAGCCCACAAGCTCAGGTGTCAGTTTTGACGGCTCGTATCAAAGAAGTCACGGAGCATTTGAAGGCGAATAAGCACGACTTCATGGCTCGTCGCGGCTTGATCCAAATGGTTGGTAAGCGCAAGCGTTTGCTGAAATATTTGGAGCGAACTGATTTTGAGAGTTACAAAGCAGTTGTTGCCAAGTTAGGTTTGCGTAAATAGTTTACGTTAAAAACTGCTTAAATCCCCTTTGACGAAAAGGGGATTTTTGTTGTTTTGGCTATTTTTTCAATTTGGCGATAATCACATCTCGTCCGTCGTTTGCGCCGCCCAAAGTGCAGGAATAAAGAGTTAGTTGCGGCTGATCTGTGCGCTGTTCGATTTCCACGGCATCTGGTTTAACGCTTTGTTTTTCGCTGATGACGTAATTGTAACGCACGCCGTTATAGTCAATGATAATTTCATCGCCGACAGTCAATTTATCAATATTATAAAAAGGCGATTTTCTGAGCGTCTGTTGAGGAGTTAGGCCCATAATAAAACGGTGTGCAGATAAGACAAAATTGCCGCCATCTTTTGGGTTGCCGTTTTCTGGTTTGCGCCACCACGCACCATGTTCCATTATCTCGGCGCCGCCAGTACTATAAGGCAAATTTATGTCGATTTTCGGTATATAAAGTCGATTTTCGGTAATTTTATTCTCAGTTTTAGTGATGAGCTGAGTGGTGTGGTTGTCTTTTGGGTTGATGTTTTGCGACAAAATAAGGGGCGTGCTGATGAGAGCAAGCAAATAAACTCCGCCAAGAATCATTAAGATTGCGATTATAGTTAAGATATAGCTTTTCCAGCTTTTTTGGCGATTTTTTACTGAATCTAGCTGAAGTGACATGAATAAATTATAGCACACTCATCTGTTAATAGGGTTATGTTAAGTGCGCTCGCGGCTGGCGTTTGGGTTGAGGTTTTAGTATAATATAAGGAGCAATTTGTAACGCGGAAGTGATAGAGATGAGACGACTAAATTGCCAAGTAATTTCATCCCTGTTACTACCGCAAGAAAGGAGCTCTTTATGAGTATTATCAATCCAAGCGGCAAGGAGATTTTTAGTGTTACCACTGATTTTTGTGGTCGGCCGCTGACTTTAGAGGTGAATCGCGTCGGTTTTAGGACGACTGGTAGCGTTTTGGTGCGCTATGGCGACACTGTAGTTTTGGGTAGCGCTCAAGTTAGTCCGCGTCCAGTGCAATTGGACTATTTTCCATTATCGATTGATTACGAAGAAAAGTTTTATGCTGCAGGTAAGATTTCTGGCAGCCGATTTATCAAGCGTGAAGGTCGTCCAAGCGATGAAGCTGTGTTGATTGGTCGATTGATTGATCGTCCGATTCGTCCGCTTTTCCCGAAGGGTTATCGTCAGGAAATCCAAGTCGTTGCAACTGTTTTGAGCATGGATCCGAGTTTCCGCCCAGATGTAATTGCGATGATCGCTGCGTCTAGTGCGTTAATGTTAACTGGCACGCCGTTTGATGGTCCAGTGGCTGGTTTGCGCGTTGGTCGAGTGAACGGTGAGTTTAAGGCTTTCTTAACTCCGGAAGAGCGCGAAAAGTCAGATCTTGACTTGGTTGTGGCTGGTATTGAAAGCGGCATAACAATGGTAGAGGCTGGTGCCAAAGAAGTTTCGGAGGACGTTATTGTTGATGCGATGGCGTGGGCTCACCAGATGATGCAGCCAGCAATTGCCTTGCAATGCGAATTGGCGGAAAAAGTTGCGCCAGCACAGCAGGAATATGATCTAATTTTGCCAGACGAATCAATTCAGCAAACGGTTAACGCGTGGGCTGATGGGAAATTTGGTGAGAAAATCCGTCGTCCATATCCAGAGCG
>ERZ773001.545-NODE-545-length-14624-cov-2.88379_pt1 | contig 14624 bp, 8 predicted proteins | sample MGYA00511673_ERZ773001 | MGnify/ENA primary metagenome ERZ773001 (study PRJEB29015, sample SAMEA2738091) | human oral metagenome | biome: human oral; feature: human-associated habitat; material: saliva | place: China | collected 2162 ... | reverse complement strand
ACCGTAAGTCAATCCGCTCTCCAGACGGCACTTGATATTGTTTCTAAAGGCATTGGTTCTAATACAACGCTTCCTATTCTCTCTGGCATTTATCTCAAAGCATTTAATGGCATGCTTGAGCTACAATCCAGCGACTTAACTATTTCTATTAAGCATCAAATTGCGGCAAATGTTGAAGAAGAAGGAGAAACAGTTGTTTCTGGAAAAGTTATCCAGAACATTGTTAAAAATCTTCCTGATGCTGCAATTACTTTTGAAGGTGGTGAGCGCACACTTTCTGTAACATGCCAGCGTTCATCTTTTAGACTTAATACACTTTCTGCACAGGACTGGTCTCAGTTCCCAGAGTTTAATCTTGAAAAAACTTGTGAGCTTCCAAGCGAACTCCTTTCTGCCATGGTCGATAAGGTCTATCGCGTAACTTCTAAGGAAGCTTCTCGTCCTATTCTTCAAGGAATTTCTCTCACTGTTGAAGACAACACTATTCGCCTTGTTGCAACAGACTCATTTCGTCTTGCTGTTTGTGATTCCAATACAGATACTCCAGCTGGCGAGTCTTTTAGTGCAATTATCTCTGGCGAGGTTTTCCATGATGTTCTCTCCATGCGTAGCATGACTGAGAAGGTTTTGATTGGTACTACAGATAACCAGGTAGTCTTCCAGTTTGGAAATACCACTCACATTTCTCGTAAGATTGAAGGTCACTTCCCAGACTATAAGCAGCTACTTCCTACGTCTTGCACTGCATCAGTTGATATTAACGTTGAAGATTTCTCTGCAGCGCTGAAGCGTGTTTCTGTTATTGCCCTGGCAAATCCTTCAGTTCGCTTTGATGTTGATGCCGACGGTAAAGAAGTTAAACTTTCTGCATCTTCACCAGATCAGGGAGAATCCTCTGAACATATTGAGGCTCAAATTGAGGGAGATTCTCTTTCAATTGCTTTGAACTATCACTATGTCTTTGATTGTGTAAATGCTGCTCCTTCTAAGGACCTTCTGCGTCTTGAGCTTCAAGGTCCTTCTCAGCCAGCTATTTTCAAATCAAATGGCAAGGTTAACTACTTGTATCTTCTGATGCCTGTTCGCCTCTAATGTGATAGGGGTTGTGTGGGACTTAAAGTTGAACATGTTTCGCTATATAACTTTCGTTGTTTTTCTTCGAAAGAGATAGATTTATCTGCACAAACTACTATTTTTGTAGGAAAGAACGCTGCGGGTAAGACAAATACTGTTGAAGCACTACAACTTCTAACTGCTGGATATTCATTTAGAAAGCCCACACCTTCACAACTCCTTCTTACAGGTACTTCTGAGGCAAAGATAGAGATTTCTCTTACAGGAGATGGAAGAAAGCTAGAAAATATCTGCACCATTACAGAACGCCGCCGTCAATTTTTAAAGAATGGCAAGAAATGTCAGGCTGCAGATATTTCTGGAACACTGATGTCGGTACTATTTAATCCTGATGACCTTTCAATGATTAAAGGTGGCGCATCGTATCGCCGAGAAGAATTTGATGACTTTGGCCGCCAGGCAAATAAAAGCTACTTTAAGGTTTTCTCGTCATATAGTAAGACTGTTGAGCAAAGAAATAAGCTGCTTAAATCAGATTGGCCTGACAAAAACCTTCTCGACGCATGGGATCTTTCACTTGCAAGGGGAGGAGCTACGCTTCTTCATGCGCGTATTCATTTGTTTGAGCGCCTGGCAAAGAAGACATGTGAGATCTACCAGGAACTCTCTGGTGGAGAATACTTAGAAATGAACTATATTTCTTCAATTGGAGAGGTTTCTCTTGAGGCCACTAGAGAAGAAATTACTGATCAATTCTTGAAGGCTTTAAACGAAGCTCGCACGGATGATATTCGTCGTCAGCAAAGTACAAAAGGACCTCATCGAGACGACGTTGAGTTTTTAATTGAGGGTAAAGACGCTAGAAATTTTGGTTCTCAAGGTCAAATTAGAACTGTTGTCTTAGCACTTAAAATGGCAGAGGTTCTTCTTTCAGAAGAAATACTTGGCGAGAAACCCTTGTTGCTTTTAGATGATGTCATGAGTGAACTTGACGAAGATCGTAGAAAAGCCATCATGGAATTTGCTTTTCATGACATACAAACAGTAATTACCACTACTAATCTTGGATATTTTTCCGATGAAATTTTGGAAAAGGCGCAGATAGTTAGGTTTAGCGATGAATAATCAACAAGAAATACCTGCGCGCGGTGGCAATGAAAATGCAAAAGATTTAATGAGTTCTCTGCTTGGAACCTTCAGAGATTCTAAGAGCATGTCAAAAAATCGTCGTGCCTATCTTGCGTGGGTTGAAGCAAATGGTGAAAGAGAGACAGAACATACAACCGGCGTATTTGTTAGAGAAGTTGCAGGTAGAGAGTACCCTGTACTTACAGTCTATGTAGATAATCGTATGTGTATGATTGATTTTCTTGCACAAAGAGAAATTTATAGAGCCAGGCTTTCAGAGCAAGGTCTGGAATTCTCAGATCTTGAATTTAAGCTGGATAAATACAACAGATATACTGGTAAAGAAGCCAATTCTTCAGAACAGCAAACACAAGGCCAAAAAGTAGAGAAAAAAAATCTTCCAGAACTCACACCAGAAGAGAAATTACAAATTTCTGAATTAGTTTCTGAACTTTCTGAGCCACTTAAGTCAACGGCTTATAAAGCGATTGAAGCAAGTTTTAGACAAAAAAAGAGTCTTTAGTCTAATCTGTCACTAATCTGTCCTTAAATCTCTTTACAGAGCCTCTCAGATACCAAATATTACTGTTTAAACAATGAAATTTCTCTGTGCCGAGTTGATTTTGGCGATTTCATAGTAAAATAGTCATATCATTCCGCTCACAATTTAAGAGAGGACTTTCGTGGCAAAAGAAAATAACTATGGCGAGGGCGAGATTAAAATTCTCGAGGGCCTAGAGGCGGTTCGTAAACGTCCAGGTATGTACATTGGCACAACTTCAGCATCTGGTCTCCACCACCTTGTTTGGGAGATTGTAGATAACTCAGTCGATGAGGCAATGGCCGGTTTCTGTTCTAAGATTAAGGTCACCGTTCATCCAGATAACTCTATTTCTGTTGAAGATAATGGTCGTGGTATTCCAGTAGGTAAGCACCCACAGAAGAAAATTCCTACTCTTGAGGTTGTTCTTACTATTCTGCATGCAGGCGGTAAGTTTGATAACGACGCATACAAAGTTTCTGGCGGCCTTCATGGCGTAGGTGTTTCTGTTGTAAACGCTCTTTCTAAGAAGCTTGTTGCACAGGTTAAGCGTGACGGTAAGATCTATGAGATGGTTTTTGAGCGCGGTAAAACCGTTCAGAAAATGAAGGAAATTGGTACTTCTAAGACTACAGGTACCATTATTACCTTCTGGCCTGATGACATGATTTTTGAGACCACCACATATAACTTTGATACACTCCGCGACCGTCTTCAGGAAACCGCATTCCTTAACAAGAATCTTAAAATTACTCTTATTGATGAGCGCGAGCTTACTCCTCGCCAGGTTGATTACCAGTATGCTGGTGGAATCATTGACTTTGTTAAGTACCTTAATGATGAGAAAACCGTTTTACCAGGACTTTCTCGCCCAATTTATATTGAAGGTAAATCTGATCCTGATGCCCCTATGTCGCAGATGGGTGAGGTTGAGGTTGCACTTCAGTGGAATACTGAGTTCAGCGATAGAACTCTCTCGTTTGCAAATGATATTTTCACTGAGGAAGGCGGAATGCACCTTGAGGGCTTCCGTACCGCTCTTACTAAGGTAGTAAATGATTACGGCACCAGGCAGGGCCTTCTTAAAGAGAAAGATCCTAAGCTTGAGGGTAATGATATTCGAGAAGGCCTTACTGCAGTAATTTCAGTTAAGCTTCCAGATCCTCAGTTTGAGGGTCAAACAAAAGCTAAGCTTGGTAGTTCTTACATGAGAACTCTTACTAACAAGATTGTTACTCAGGGTCTTTCAGAGTATCTTGAAGAGCATCCAAACCAGGCAAAAGAGATTCTTAAAAAAGCAACTCAGGCCGCAAAGGGTCGCCTTGCTGCTCGCAAAGCCCGTGAAGCAACACGTCGTAAGGGACTTCTTGAGTCAGCTGCTCTTCCTGGAAAGCTTGCAGATTGCTCTGTACGTGATGCAGAGATGACTGAGCTCTTCATCGTCGAGGGTGACTCCGCAGGTGGTTCTGCAAAGATGGCACGTGATCGTTCCATTCAGGCAGTTCTTCCACTTCGCGGAAAGATTTTGAACGTTGAGCGCGTACAGGCTCATCGTGCGCTTTCTTCCGATACCATTACTTCATTGATTACTGCTATTGGTACGGGTGTTGGTGAAGAATTTAGTCTTGAGAAGGCCCGTTACCACAAGATTGTCATCATGACCGATGCTGACGTTGACGGTTCTCACATTAGAATTCTTCTGCTTACCTTCTTCTATCGTTACATGAAGCCAATGATTGACGCAGGTTATATCTACGTTGCGCAGCCTCCTCTGTATCAGATTAAGCCTAAGGGTAAGAAAAACGGCAAATATATCTATACCGATGAAGAACTTGCACTTGAGACAAAGAAGTATGAGGACAACACCAAGTACACCATTCAGCGCTACAAGGGTCTTGGTGAGATGGATCCAGAACAGCTGTGGGCAACCACTATGGAGCCAAAGAATCGCATTCTTCTTAAGGTCACTATCGATGATGCGCTTGCAGCTGATCGCGCGGTTTCTGATCTTATGGGCAACCAGGTAGAGAAGCGTAAAGACTTTATCCAAACACATGCAAAAGACGTCCGCTTCCTGGACATTTAATGGTTTCTCGTCAAACCGTTATACAGAAAATGAAAGGGTAACTTGTGGCAGACGATAAAAATTTGAACGACGATCTTTTTGGTGCAGACGAGGATCAAGACCTTGATGCACAAAACGATATGGATGAAGAATACGAAGATGACGAGGTAGAAGAAGACTCTGATGAGTTTGATCCAGAGACTGGTGTCAAACTTACAGGAACAGATGCCTCACATATCATCACTGATGAGGCTGGTACTCGTCTTGACCTCTCTGATATTCATGGCGGCACGCTTAAGCCAACTGATTTGTCCTCAGAGATGAAGACCTCCTTCCTTGAGTATTCCATGTCCGTTATTGTTGCTCGTGCACTTCCTGATGTTCGAGATGGTCTTAAACCTGTCCACCGCCGCATTTTGTATGCAATGAGTGAGGCTGGTATTACGCCAAATCGTCCACATAAGAAGTCCGCATGGGCAGTCGGTGAAGTCATGGGTAAGTATCACCCACATGGCGACTCCGCTATCTATGATTCTATGGTCCGTATGTCTCAGGACTTCTCGATGAGGCTTCCTCTGATTGATGGTCACGGAAACTTTGGTTCTATCGACGGCGATCCGCCAGCTGCAATGCGTTATACCGAGGCACGTCTTACTAGAAGTGCTATGGAAATGCTGGCTGAGCTCAACAAGAACACTGTTGATCTTCAACCAAACTATGATGAGTCACTGACAGAGCCAGCAGTTCTTCCTGCTCGTTTCCCAAATCTTTTGGTAAACGGCTCTTCAGGTATTGCAGTTGGTATGGCTACCAACATTCCTCCTCATAACCTTGGTGAGGTAACCGATGCCGTTTGTATGATGATTGACAACCCCGAGGTTACCACCGAGGAGCTCATGACTGTCCTTCCTGGTCCTGACTTCCCAACAGGTGGCATTATCATGGGAACCCAGGGCATTAAGGATGCTTATGAGACAGGACGCGGTTCTATTACCGTCCGTGCTAAAGTTCACGTTGAGCAGGTAAAGAGCGGTCGTCAGCGCCTTGTTGTTACTGAGATTCCATACCAGGTTAACAAGGGTCTTCTCCAGGAGAAGATTGCTCAAGCAGTCAATGAGAAGAAAATTGAGGGCATCTCTGACATGCGCGACGAGTCCAACCGTAAGGGCATGCGCATCGTCATTGACCTCAAGCGAGATGCTGTTCCACAGGTTGTTCTGAACAATCTCTACAAGAAGACTCAGCTTCAGTCCAACTTTGGCATCATTGACCTGGCGTTGGTTGATGGCGTACCTCGTACTCTTTCTCTTCGTGAGATTTTGCGTCATTACATTGATCACCAGATTGATGTTGTACGTCGTCGTACTGAATTTGACCTGGATAAGGCACAGAAGCGCGTCCACATTTTGGAAGGTCTTCTGACCGCAGTTGATAACATCGATGAGATTGTTCACATCATTCGCAGCTCTCAAGATGATACTGAAGCAAAGCAACGTATGAACGAGCGCTTTGGTCTGGATGAGATTCAAGGTGAGGCAATCCTTCAGATGCGTCTTCGCCGTCTTACCGGCCTGGCACGTCAGGATCTTGTGGATGAGATTTCTCAGCTCAGGCTTGATATTGCCTACTACGAGGATCTTCTCGCCCATGAGGACAAGATTCTGGCCGTTATCGCTGATGAGCTCCGAGAAATCTCTAACCGCTATGCTGATAAGCGTCGTACACAAATTTCTGACCAGGACATTCAGAACCTGGACGTTGAGGACCTCATCGCTGAAGAGGATATGGTTATTACCGTCACTCACGCAGGTTATGTAAAGCGCGTTCCTGTTGAGATTTATCGCTCCCAGAAGCGCGGAGGCAAGGGTGTTCAGGGCGTCTCTCTCAAAGAGAACGATTTTGTCGAGAACCTCTTTGTTGCATCTACCCACGATTACGTGCTGTTCTTTACCAACCTGGGTAAGGTGTATCGCCTTAAGGTTCATGAACTTCCTGTTGGAAGCAGAACTACTAAGGGCAGCGCTATCGTTAACGTCATTGAGACGCTTTCAGAGGGCGAGAAGGTCAAGGCAGTTATTACGACCCGCGACTTCCCAGAAGACAACTACCTGATGTTCGCCACCAAGCAAGGTATGGTCAAGAAGACCGCAATGTCTGAGTACGACCGCACCCGTAAGGATGGCCTCATTGCCATCAACCTTAAGGACGACGATGAGCTGGTTAACGTTCGTCGTGTCCACCCAGGTGACAAGGTTGTTCTGTGCTCCTCTGACGGCAAGGCAATCCTGTTTGACGAGGCTGAGGCAAGAAGCATGGGTCGCGGTACCTCGGGCGTTCGAGGCATTACGCTCAAGGGTGACGCAACCATGCTTGGCATGGAAATTACCAACGGCAACGGTGACCTCTTTGTTATTACCGAGAAGGGCTACGGAAAGCGTACGGCAATTTCTGAGTACCCAGTCCACAAGCGTGGCGGACAGGGTGTCTTCACCATCACAATGACGGAGAAGAAAGGTAATCTAGTTGCTTGCCGTGTTGTTGGTCCTCAACACGAGATTATGATCATGTCCGAGGAAGGCGTTGTCATCCGCGTTAAGGCTGGCGATATCTCTAAGCTTGGTCGCTCTACTCAAGGCGTCAAGGTCATGAACCTCTCTGGCACCGATCTTGTTTCTGCAGTTGCTCGTATGGTCGCCCACAAAAAGAAGGCTCCAAAGCATGCGGAGAATCAGGGAATGCTAGATCTGATGGCAGCCGGCGCTCGCGACGCCGATGAGACAGAGTCCGTTGACCTCGGAGACGAAGAAGAAGTACTCGACGACGAACTGCTGGATGATGACGAATAAGCATTTCAGCTATACGTAATTTGAAGAGCTCAAGGATTAAATTCCTTGAGCTCTTTTCGTTTACCGAAGAAATAAGCACGTTAACGGTAATGACATTTATATAAAAGATGCGCCAATTGTCCTTTTTGCCTAGGCTAAAGTTGGGAACGACTAGCGTCAAACTGCACGTAGTAGTCATTTTGGAATTAACGGAGAGAGAACAATGGCCAGACTTCATGTTATGGAGCTTAGCCACGCACAGACCGTAATGGACGATTTGCGAGATGCTCTTGAGCGTCGCCTCTCGGTGAGTTCAATTGTGCCTTGCCCGGTCGAATTTACAGCTGCGCTGGTAAGACTCTGCGCTACCCAGAGTTGTGGAAAATGTACCCCTTGTAGAATCGGGCTCAGTGCTCTTAGCAATCTGCTTGATGACGTGCTTGAAAATAGAGCAACTGAGTACACCCTTGAGCTTATTGAACGAACTGCTAAAACAGCATATCTTGCAAGCGATTGTGCCATCGGTTATGAAGCAGGAGAGATGGTACTCACCGCACTTTCCGGCTTCAGAGATGATTTTGAGCAGCACGTTAAGACGCACTCATGTGGCTATGACGTGCAGGGAGAAGTTCCATGCGTACGCGGGTGTCCTGCTCACGTTGATATTCCTGCATATATTTCTCTGGTAGAAGAAGGACGCTATACCGACGCTATCAAGGTCATCAGAAAAGACAATCCGCTGCCTCTAGTCTGCGGACTTGTCTGCGAACACCCCTGTGAGATGCACTGTCGTCGTGCCATGGTGGATAACCCGCTCAATATTTTGGCGCTCAAGCGCTATGCGGCTGAGCATATGGAAGAGACATACACTCCTGAGTGTTCGCCGGCAACTGGAAAGAAAGTTGCCGTTATTGGCGGCGGACCAGCAGGTCTTTCATGTGCCTATTACCTGGCAACCATGGGGCACAGTGTAAAGATTTTTGAGGCGAGAAAACACTTGGGCGGTATGCTCCGCTACGGAATTCCAAACTATCGCTTACCTCGCGAGCGGCTACAGTCAGAGATTGATTGGCTTCTTTCCGCCGGTATTGAAGTTGAGCTTGAACATCCTGTTTTGGGAGAAGAACTTCAAGAGCTCCGAAAAATATACGATTCAGTCTTCGTGGGAATTGGCGCACATACGGATAAAAAGCTTGGTCTCGAGGGAGAAAATCTTAACGGTGTTGAATCCGCAGTTCAGCTTCTGCGTGCAGTAGGGGACTACGATATTCCAGATCTTTCTGGCCAGGAAATAGTTGTCATTGGCGGCGGAAATGTTGCCATGGACGTTGCCCGCACCAGCGTTAGGCTGGGCGCCAAGAAGGTTTCCATTGTCTACCGTAGGCGCATCGCAGATATGACGGCACAAGATGCAGAAATTGCTGGAGCTCAGGCAGAAGGATGCGAGATTTTGGAGCTTACTTCTCCTCTTTCCATCGTTTCAGATGGAGCTGGAAATGTGAGCGGTCTTCTCGTCCAACCACAGATCATTGGCGCTCCTAAGTGGGGTCGTCCTGCTCCACGTGCATCGCAAGAAGAAACCAGAGTTGTCCCCTGTGACAAGGTATTTGTTGCCATTGGACAAGATATTGAGTACCAAACCTTTGAGGCAATTGGCATTCCCGTACAGAAAAATAGAATTGTGACGGCTTCAGACGGCTCTATTGAGGGATTCCCGGGTGTGTTCTCGGGAGGAGATTGTAAGTCTGGGCCTTCAACGGTTATCAAAGCTATTGAAGCAGGTAAAGTTGCCGCTGCAAATATTGACCGGTCGCTTGGATGTGACCACAAAGTCACGCTTAACGTGGAGCTTCCGTCACTGAAGATCAAGGGTCTTAGGCAGTGCGGTCGTTGTGAGATGAAAGAAAGGGAGTCATCTGAGCGTGTTCACGACTGGAACTTGGTTGAGATTGGCCTGACAGAAGAAGAGGCTCATCAAGAGGCGTCTCGCTGTCTACGTTGTGACCACTTTGGCTATGGTGCCTTCAGAGGGGGAAGGAATCACCAATGGTAAACCTCATAATTGATGACTTTGAACTTTCCGTTCCAGAAAATACGACCATTCTGGACGCCGCCCGTTCTGTTGGACTTGAGATTCCAACCTTGTGTTTCCTCAAGGATCTTAACGAGGTAGGAGGCTGTCGTGTTTGTGCAGTTGAGGTAGAAGGCGCAGATCATCTTGTGGCGTCTTGTACCACCGTTGTTGCTGAAGGCATGGTAGTAAAGACAAACAGCGCAAAGGCGCGAGAAGTTCGTAGGACAAACGTGCAACTTCTGCTTTCTCAGCACGATTCTGAGTGTACAAGTTGCGTGCGTTCACAGAACTGCTCGCTCCAGTCTCTTGCAAATGACCTGGGAATTTATTCAAAGCCTTACGAAAAGAAGCTTCCTAACGAGGAATGGAATACGGCGTTCCCACTCATTCGTGACAATAATAAGTGCATCAAGTGCCTTAGATGTATTCAGGTTTGCGAGAAGGTCCAGACGCTTGGTGTTTGGGATATCTCTAATAGAACCATTCACGCATCCATTAACGTCCGAGGTAAAAAGACTATTCAAGAATCCGGTTGCGTCATCTGCGGACAGTGTGTGGTTAATTGCCCAACAGGCGCCTTGAGAGAACGCGATGATACTGAGCGCGTGCTTAAGGCAATTGATGACCCGCAGAAGATAACGCTCATTCAAATTGCTCCTTCGGTGCGGACTTCTTGGGGAGAAGAACTTGGCCTGCCACGAGAAAAAGCTACGGTAGAGCGCCTAGCAGCTTGTTTGAGAAAGATTGGTTTTGATTACATCTTTGATACTGATTTTGCGGCAGACCTTACCATCATGGAGGAAGCAACCGAGCTCATCCATATACTCACTGACGGCAAAGATCACAAGTTCCCACTCTTTACCTCGTGCTGTCCTGGCTGGGTAAGGTTTGTGAAGGCTCGCTATCCAGAGTATTTGCCACAGCTGTCCTCTGCTAAGTCTCCGCAGCAAATGTTTGGAGCTATTGCAAAGAGTTACTATGCTGAAGCCCTAGCAGTTAACTCAAAAGACATTTATTCAGTCTCTGCCATGCCTTGCATTGCAAAGAAAGAAGAAGCTGCATATCCATCAATGAACAGCGCAAATGGAGAAGATCAGGATGTCGATACCGTTCTTACGGTTAGAGAACTCTGCCGCATGATCAAAGCCGCACACATTGATGTAGCACAGATTGCAGAAGAACCGCTCGATACACCTCTGGGCTTTGGATCTGGCGCGGGTACAATCTTTGGTACTACGGGTGGCGTCATGGAGGCGGCGCTCCGAAGCGCCTACAACTTTGTTACTGGAGAAAATCCAAGCGTAGACACGTTCGAGGTTATTCGTGGCGAGAAGGGATGGCGAGAGGCAACCTTTGAATTGCCTGGTAAAAAGCTTAACATAGCCATTGCTCATGGACTAAAGAACGCCTCAGAACTGCTCGAAGCACTCTCAGCAGGAGAAGTCTCGTATGACTTTGTTGAGGTAATGGCCTGTCCTGGAGGCTGTGTTGGCGGTGGTGGACAGCCAATTCATGATGGCTGTAATAGTGTTCCAGATAGAATGGAAGTCTTACGAACATTGGACAACGCCGCCCAGGTACGTTTCTGCCACGAGAATCCTATGATTATTGCCTGCTATGACAATTACCTGGGAGAGCGGGGATCAGAGCGTGCACACAAACTGCTCCACACAGACCATACAGCTTGGAGCTTAGTGTAAAAATATGATTCAGGGCAGGTTTAAGAGAAGTCTTCAGGGGAGAGGTCTTCAATAAACTGGTGGAACTCTTCAAGTTCTTGGGCCTGAACGTTCTTCTCGACATCAGTAAAATCCGGAGCAGCAGCAATTTCTAGAACGCTCTCATCTGCAAAGATGGGGGCGTTTGTTCTTACTGCCAGCGCAATTGCATCGGATGGACGAGCGTCCACGTAAATATGCTCTCCCTCTTTGGAGATAAGTTCAATTTGCGAGAAGAACGTGGTGCCACGGACACCTACAATGCGCACACTCTTAATGTCCGCATCCAGCGAGTCAAGGACCGAGCGGAGAAGATCATGTGTGAGTGGTCTCTGGGTAGACTCTTGGTCTATACCAAGGCTGATAGCAGAGGCTTCAATGTTGCCAATCTTAATAGGTAGGCTGAGCGTGGAGACCCCGCGTGGATCATGAAGACGCAGGACAATAACGGAAGAGATAGGACCTCCTCCGACAACAACTGTTTGTATGTCCATACGTTTTAGTGACACAAAAACTCCAAAAAGCACGTCATTTATCAATCTTTGGGCAGATAGTTTACGACTATCTGTTCTGTCTTCATACCCAGTATCAAGAAAGTTTAAAACAAAATAAAAAAAGTGTTGACCTATGAGAATTATGGAGGTATTATTTTTCCCTGCGTTGGGCCTGTAGCTCAGTTGGTCAGAGCGTCCGGCTGATAACCGGGAGGTCACAAGTTCAAACCTTGTCAGGCCCACCATTTTATGTGACAATAGTCACCCCAACGTTAGCCGAGTCGCCGTTGGGGTGATTATTAAAACCTTCTGGGCCCAACCGTGCGAACATATGGGGCATTAGCTCAGCTGGGAGAGCGCGGGCTTTGCAAGCCTGAGGTCAGGGGTTCGATCCCCCTATTCTCCACCAAATGTTCAAGGCCAGGGATTTTGTCCCTGGCCTTTTTGCTTAGCTGTTACTCAAAATAAAACTTACAAAAAGTACGGCTGAGGCATAAAACATACCGACGACCGCTATTTTTGCCCACTTATCGAATAGTTGCGCGATTTCTAAATAAACATGAGTACGATTTACACAGGAGTACGTTCTTTTCATTGGAGCTGTGGGTGACCACAAGGAGAGAAAAGAGTTCTTATGTCAAACCTTACTCGTCGTAACTTTTTTGGAGTCAGCGCAGTTGTAGCAGGCCTTGGTATCGCAGCTTGCAAAAAGTCCGATTCTGATGCTGGCGAGAAAAAAGAATCTGACACCAACTCTACAGACGCGGTTGGAGCACCAGAAGAGCTGGTAAAGGCAGCAAAAGAAGAGGGTAAGCTGATTGTTTACGGCTCTTGTGAGGAAGAGTATATAAACGCAGTTTGCGCCAATTTCAAGAGTCTGTATGGCATTGATGTTCAGGCACAGCGTCTCTCAACCGGAGAAGTTGCTGCAAAGATTGAGGAAGAGAACGGCCATCCATCAGCAGATGTTTGGTTTGGCGGAACAACCGATCCTTACAATGTCACCTCCTCAAAGGGTCTTCTTGAGCAGTACGAGCCAAAGAATGCGTCTCACCTTATTTCCGATAAGTTCAAGAGTACAAATAAGGACTGGTACGGAATTTATAAGGGCATCCTGGGCATTCTGTACGATAAGGAAGAGCTACAACGTCTTAAGCTTGACGTGCCTCAGGACTACAAGGATCTTATCGATCCTAAATATAAGGGTCTTATTTGGTCTTCTAACTACAATACCGCCGGTACTGCAAAGCTGATCATCAATACCGTCATTCAGAAGTACGGTCACGATCAGGGCATTCAGTATCTTGTTGACCTTGATAAGAACATTGCTCAGTACACCAAGAGTGGTTCTGGTCCTTCCAAGGCTATCGGAACGGGCGAGTGCACCATTGGAATCGGCATGCTTCACGACGGCATTTATCAGATTGTTGACCAAGAGCATGAGAATGTTGGTCTTCAGATTCCAAGCTCTGGTGCATCATACGAGGTTGGTGCAACCGCAATCTTCAAGGGCGCTGCACATCCAAACGCAGCTAAACTCTGGGTTGAGTATGCACTTTCACCAGCATGCGTCGATCTTGCTCAGAAGAACGGCTCTTATCAGTTCCTGGTAATTGACAACGCAAAGCAGCCAGAAATTGCAACTGAGTACGGCCTTGATCCAAACAATGTCATGGACTACAACTTTGAGGATGCTAAGAAGCATACTGAGCAGTATGTCAAGGACGTTATGGAAGCTCTTGGTGGCGGAGACAGCCGCTTCAAGACGGAGTAAAACCAACGCCAGCAAGCAAGCAAACAATGCCGTTGCTCAAGATCTGAGTGGCAGATTATACTGGGTAGGCAGAGATCTGCCTACCCAGTTCCACATAGAGCTTTGCGTATAGGTTTAGTGTTTCAGAGTTAGGACCAGCATGGCAAAATCCCAGAGCGCTCAACTTGAGCGAAAAAAGCTCCTTGGCGATCCAATTTTGATAACGACCATTGTCGTTCTTATCGCCTTCTTAACCCTTTTTATTTTGTATCCACTTGCCATTCTTATGGTTGACTCTGTAGTCTCCGATAATGGGATTTCGTTTGATGTATTTACGCGCATCTTAGCTATGCCTTCGTTTGATCGCGCAATTACCAATACCCTCAGAGTTGGTTTTGCGGTAGGCATTTTATCAGCGCTTATTGGCCTTCTTTTTGCCTATGTTGAAGTGTACGTAAAGCTTCGTACAAAATTTATGACAGGCCTTTTCCGCGTGGTTTCCATGCTTCCTGTTGTTTCCCCACCATTTGTTCTCTCACTTTCCATGATTATGATGTTTGGCAAGAAAGGCTTGATTACCCGCGGTCTTTTAGGAATTTTTGACAACAACATCTATGGCTTCTGGGGTATTTTTATTGTCCAGACTATGTCGTTCTTCCCTGTGTGTTACATGATGCTTAAGGGTCTGCTCAAAAACATTGACCCATCCCTTGAAGAGGCAGCACGTGACATGGGTGCAAGCCGCTGGAAAGTATTTACCAGCGTTACACTTCCTCTTATTTTGCCTGGTTTAGGCAACGCTTTTCTCGTCTCATTTATTGAATCGATTGCAGACTTTGCTAACCCAATGATTATTGGTGGCTCATACGATACCTTAGCAACAACTATCTACCTGCAGATTACAGGCGCGTACGACAAGCAGGGTGCGGCTGCAATGGCTGTTGTTCTTCTT
>ERZ773001.544-NODE-544-length-14627-cov-5.19778_pt1 | contig 14627 bp, 10 predicted proteins | sample MGYA00511673_ERZ773001 | MGnify/ENA primary metagenome ERZ773001 (study PRJEB29015, sample SAMEA2738091) | human oral metagenome | biome: human oral; feature: human-associated habitat; material: saliva | place: China | collected 2162 ... | reverse complement strand
GTCGGGGGCAGTTCGGCTTGGAGTGTACGCGCTCTTTCCTTAGAGCGTAGTAGGTGGAACAACGCTGAAGTTCCAAAATCAGGTATATAAGGGGGCGGTTGAGTGGATAAAACCCCCATTTTTAGGTATTTCAAGGGGAAGGGAGATACTATATCTTTGCGGGCGAGATTGCTTGGGTTGCTGGAGGAACATACTCATCTCCACAAGACACGTATTATTATGTATAGCCTTTTATCTGAACAGGAGAAGGCTAGGGAGTGCGTGCGCCTAGAGAACACATAAGGATAACACCTATTATTAAAGATGTATCATATAGCTAGACGACTAGCCATTACACTAAGCCTTAGCTCGGTGATCCTGGGAGCGAAGGCACAGGTAGCCCCGACAGATAGCCTCGGCGAAGCGAGGAGAGACTCCGTCCGTCGACTTGACGAGGTCGTGGTCTATGCTCGGCAGATGCTGGGAAGCAAGTTCGAAGCTCGCAACCGTACGGGTTCTGCTTATTACCTTTCGCCAAAGGAACTGAAGAAGTTCGGCTACACAGATATCAGCCGTATGCTACGTGCCGTGCCGGGCGTGAACATCTACGAAGAAGATGGCTACGGCCTGCGCCCGAACATCAGCCTGCGAGGGACGAAGGCCGAACGTAGCGAACGTATCTCGCTCATGGAAGACGGGATCCTTGCAGCCCCCGCCCCTTATGCCGCTCCCGCCGCCTACTACTTCCCCAATGTCGCCCGCATGTACGCCATTGAGGTGCTCAAGGGAAGTAGCCAAGTGCAGTACGGCCCCTTCACCACGGGGGGCGCTGTGAATATGGTATCAACTCCCATCCCCAAGAGCTTCCAAGCAGGCCTCCGCACTTCCTATGGGAGCTTCGGCACCTTCAATACCTACGCTCATCTGGGTAGCGACCACAAGCATGTCGGTTACCTGGTCGAATATCTTCGCTACCAATCGAAGGGATTTAAGAAGGATGAGCCCAACGAACGAACAGGCTTCTATCGTAATGATGTCGTCGGAAAGCTCCGCATCCATAGCGACGAGGATGCTGAGATCCGTCAGGTACTGGAGTTGAAACTCGGCTTCTCGAACGAACGCTCCGATGAGAGCTACGTCGGGCTGAGTGAGCAGGACTTCGCCTCCCGCCCCTATTACCGCTACCGTGGTGCCCAGATGGACCAGCTGCAGACTCGCCACACGCAGACAGCCTTGACTCACCTCGTCGACTTCACGGGCGGGCTGAAGGTGACGACGAGTGCCTATTACAATTACTTCTGGCGCAACTGGTATAAGCTCAACGACGTGCGCATCGGAGATCAGAAAGGCGAACAGCGAAGCATCGAAGAGATCCTCGCTGACCCCGAGACCAACGCCCGCTACATAGACATCCTCACCGGTGCCACCGACCGCCTCGGCGAAGCGCTTATGCTTCGAGCTAACCAGCGCTCCTACCATTCGCGTGGGATACAGACTAAGGTGGAGTATCGCCTACCTTTCCTCTCGAGCTACCTCCAGTTGGAGGCTGGTGCCCGCTATCATGCCGACCTAGAAGACCGCTTCCAGCACGACGATAGCTACTCCATCGAGGGCGGGAAGATGAGCCTCTTCCGTGCGGGCCAACCTGGCTCGCAGAGCAACCGCATCACCACTGCCCATGCCTTCGCTTCCTATCTCCTTGGGAAGTGGTCACGGGCGGGATGGACCATCACCGCTGGGCTTCGCCTCGAGGACGTAGAGCTGTATAAGCGAGACTATACGACCAAAGACCCAAGACGCACGGGCCACCTACGCATTGAGGGAAGGAACCACGCTACCGCACTCCTTCCTAGCCTTGGGATCAACTATCGCATCCTTCGTCCCCTCTCCATATTCGCTGGTATCCATCAGGGCTTCGCTCCCCCAAGCGTGATGACCTACTACCAGCAGAAGCCCGAGAAGAGTATCAACTTAGAAGCAGGGATACGCCTCACTACAGAGGATCTGAAGGTAGAAGCGATCGGCTACTACAACGATTACTCCAACATGCTCGGCAGTGACCTCGCCGCCGCAGGCGGACAGGGTACGCTGGATCAGTTCTCCGTAGGAGCAGCACGTGTCCAGGGGCTTGAGTTCTTAGCCTCTTGGCAACCCCTGCCTAAGAGCTGGGAGGTGCGCCTTCCCCTTCAGGTCAGCTACACCCTGACCGATACCCAGATGAAGAACGAGTTCTATTCCTCCGCTTGGGGGGAAGTCTTCGCTGGGGATGAACTGCCCTATATCTTCCGACATGCAGCGAATGTGCAGCTCGGGTTAGAGTACAAGTGGCTCGAGGCGAACCTCAGCGTCCGCTACAACTCGGACATGCGTACTGCTCCAGGGCAGGGACGTATCGCCAAGGCACATCTTATCCCCAGCCATACGATCATAGACGCATCACTCAAGGCACGCCTCAACCGCCACCTCACCCTAAGCCTCAACGCTGTGAACTTAGCGAACAAGGTCTATCTCGTCTCCCGTCATCCTTCTGGCCTCAGACCCGGTCATCCCTTCGGCATCTATGGCGGAGTACGTATCAACCTCTAACGCCTCTTAGCAAGATATGAAGCAATCACTTAGATACATCATACGCCTTGGTTTCCTGCTCCTCCTTGCCCTTCCCTTTAGTGCTCTGGCACAGCAAGCGAGCCAGATCACGGGTAGGGTACGCAGTAGCCGTGGCGAAGCCTTAATAGGAGCCAGCGTACGGCTTGTGGGGACAACGCAAGGCACGCTGACGGACAGCGTGGGGAAGTTCACCATCACTGCCCGCATAGGAGATACTCTACTCGTGAGTAGTGTCGGTATGCAAGCCAAGAAAGTGAAGATCCATAGCGCACGGCTCACCATCACCCTCGAGGAGGATAACAAGCTCATCGAGGATGTCGTGGTGACGGGCTATCAGAAGATCCGCAACCGAGTCTATACGGGTGCCGCCTCATCTGTGAAGATGCGAGATATCCACCTAGAGGGGACACAGGACATCTCTCGTATGCTCGAAGGCCGTGTACCAGGCTTATCTATCCAGAGCATTTCGGGTACATTCGGTGCTGCACCTCGTATCAATATCCGAGGTGGGGCATCTATACTAGGTAATGTACAGCCCCTTTGGGTCATCGACGGAGCGGTCTATGAAGAGCTCGTACACCTTAGCCTCGATCAGCTAGCATCGGGAGACGCAGCGACGCTCATCAGTTCGGCTGTCTCAGGACTCAACGCCTCCGATATACAAGACATACAGGTACTGAAGGATGCTTCTGCTACCTCTATATATGGAGCACGCGCACTCAACGGGGTGATCGTCGTGACGACCAAGTCGGGACGTAGGGACACACCTCTGAGGGTAAGCTATGCCACGGAGAATACCATGCGCCTCAGACCCAGCTATAGCCAGTATGACCTATTGAACTCACAAGAGACGATGGGGATCTATGAGGAGATGCGGGAAAAGGGCTACTTCAATCTGGCTAGCTCACTCTACGGTCGTCGTGGTGGGGTATACCATCTACTCAATAGGGCGCTCTCTGAGTACGATCCCGAGACGGGGACCTATAAGCTGGAGAACACTCCAGAGGCACGTAGAGCCTTCCTTGAGCAGCACGAGCGAGCTAATACCGATTGGTTCAGCGAGCTCTTCCGTCTGACACCTACGACGAGCCACACCGTGAGCTTCAGTGCAGGTGGACGGAGTAGTGCCACCTATGCTTCGCTGGGCTTCTTCTATGACGGAGGCTGGACGATAGCGGATCGGGTACAGCGCATCACGGCCAACCTCAAGAATACCTTCTACCTCGGAGATCGCCTGCAGGTCACACTATCTGCTCAGGGGAACATCCGCTCTCAGAATGCGCCAGGCACCCTGCCTCAGCGCAAGAATACTACGCTGGGGCTCTTCGAGAGAGACTTCGACATCAACCCCTTTAGCTATGCTCTGGGTACGAGTCGTACGCTCCTACCGTCTGAGCGGTACCGCAACAACTGGGCACCTTTCAACATCCATCAGGAATACCGCTCCAACCACATGGACATCGGGGTGCTCGACTTCAAGGCTCAAGCTGAAGCCAGCTACAAGGTCCTACCGCATCTTGAGGCACGTGCCCTCGTCTCCACCCGACAGGCCTACACCTCTATGACCCACGAGATCACAGAGCGATCCAACCAAGTCCTTGCCTACAGAGCGATGGAGACTCCCGAGGTAGCCGCTACGAACATCTACCTGCTACGTGACCCTGAGTATCCCGAGCGCCGTCCCGAGGTTGCCCTGCCTCATGGGGGGATACTCAAGAAGGATGAGACGAGCCTGAAGAGCTACCTCATGCGTCTGGCTTTGGACTATGACCGCCGTATAGGCCCCCATGATATCAAGGCCTTTGGCTTCACTGAGATCCGCTATGCTGATCGCTCGCATACTCCCTTCACGGGCTACGGTGTGCAGTACGATCGTGGTGGGCAGATCAATACGGATCCTCGCATATTTAGTAAGCTCCTTCGTGAGGGGGAGGATTACTTCGCTTACTCTAGACGCTATGACCGAGGTGTGACGTTCTCTGCGAGCACCACCTACGGCTACGACGGGCGATATATCCTCAATGCCCTGATCAATATGGAAGGCTCAAATGCTTCGGGGCGCAACGCTCGTACCCAATGGCTTCCCACGTGGAATGTCGGGGGGAAGTGGAACGTCGACCGAGAAGCCTTCTTCCATCCCTCTTCTCTACTCTCCCGTCTAGCTGTGCGCATGAGCTACGGACTCACCGCCAAGATGAACGAGGAAGCTGTCAATGCGAACTCAGTCTACCAAAGTGGGACTACCTCGCCTCGTCGCTATCAGGACCGAGAGAATGCCCTGCGCATTCGCCACCTAGAGAACCGTGACCTCACTTGGGAAAAGATGTACGAGCTCAACCTGGGCCTCGAGACAGCTTGGGCAGGTGATCGTGTACGGGCTACGGTGGATCTCTACCAGCGTAATGCCTTCGACCTCATTGACCTTGTCCGTACCTCTGGTATCGGGGGCCAGTACTACAAGTATGCCAACTTTGGGGATATGCGCACCCAGGGGATCGAGCTCTCACTCAGCACGACGAACATAGAGACGAAGGAGCTCTCATGGAGCAGCAGCCTTACCCTCAGCCTCATGAACCAGAAGATCACGAGACTGCGTAATACCCCCAACGCCCTAGACATGGTCGCTGGACGTGGTCGAGGTAATCTCGTGAGCTACCCCAAGGGTTCGCTCTTCTCTTACAACTTCCAAGGGCTGAATAGCCACGGGCTTCCCACCTTTGACTTTGGACTCTATCCCACCAATCATGGTGAGGATGCCAACGTCTACAGTGCAGACTTCAGTGACACGCAGTACACCAAGAGCTACCTCACCTATCACGGGCCTATCGAGCCTCAGGTCATCGGTGGGCTATCAAACACCCTGCGCTACGGTCTCTGGGATCTCACCCTCTTCATCACGGCGCAGGCGGGCAATAAGATCCGACTCAACCCCACCTTTGACCCCACCTTCGCTGACCTCAATGTCTTCTCAGGAGAGTACCGCAATCGTTGGATGAATCCTGGGGACGAACAGCATACCGATGTCCCTACCATCCCTTCGCAGGATCTAATCAATGCTGTGGGTAGGGAGAATATTGAGCGTGCCTATAGCACCTACAACTATTCCCAGCTACGAGTCGCCGATGGTAGCTTCGTACGTCTGAAGCATGTCTCGCTGGGCTATCGGGTCTCCGAAGCCTTCGCCAAGAAGCTTCGCCTGCAGTCAGCTAAGCTACAGCTTAGTCTGACGAACCCCTTCCTCATCTACTCCGACAAGCGTCTACGTGGACAGGACCCTGAATATTATCGTGCAGGTGGGGTATCTCTACCCACACCTAGACAGTACACACTCTCGCTACAGATAGGATTTTAAGACAGGGGCATCGACCCAGCCGTAGCTACACCTTGGGACTTCCAATAGAAACTCTCCCGAGGCGGCAATAGGGCCTCTCGAGAGGTTACAAACGAACCTCAAGCAGGGTCTACCTTCTACTTCAAAGTACGCATAGACAACGATGATAAAGCGATCACTACTACTCGTCTCCTTAGCCCTCCTGCTCGGTGGCTGTCAGGGATACCTAGATAAGAACCCCGATGCTGCCCTAGACATCAGTATAGACACCGAGGAGAAGCTCCAGGAGCTTCTCACGGGAGCCTACCCCACGGCTAGCTACATCCCCTTCCTAGAGCCCCGTACAGACAATGTCGAGGAGCGCGTCAATGGTATTCAGTCCCGCCTAGGGGAGTCCATGTACCTCTGGGAGGATTACGACCAAGAGGATCTAGACACTCCACTAAGCTACTGGCGGGAGTGCTACCGAGGGATTGCCCAAGCGAATAAGGTGCTAGAGCTCCTCTCGACCTTCCCCAAGAATGAGCGCACACGTGCTCTCTATGGTGAGGCTTTCCTCCTAAGGGCTTACCTGCATTTTATGCTCGTGAATATATGGTCAGAGCCCTACGGCCGCTCTGCATACAGCCCCGGCATACCCTATCTAACCAAGCCCGAGAAGCACGCCTTCGTGGACTACAAGAGAGGGACAGTCGAGGAGGTGTACACCTTGATCGAGCAAGACCTCAAGCGGGGTATCTCCCTCGTCTCTGACCGGTACTATCAGCAACCGAAATATCACTTCTCCAAGCGTGCGGCCTATGCCTTCGCCTCCCGCTTCTACCTCATGAAGGGGGACTGGAAGCAGTGCATCGCCTACGCCGACTACGTGCTGGGCAATTCTCCAGGAGTGACTCTACGTCCGTGGATCAGCTATCAGGAACAGCTAGAGGGACGCAGGGAGCGACTGCACGAGATCTACTGCTCTCCTCAGACCGCGGCTAACCTGATGCTTGCCTCTACGGAGTCCCGTCTCTCCCGCTCGATCGCCACCGATCGCTATGGGGCGACTGTGGGAATCGTAGATAAGATCTTCAAGCGAAAGACCATCAAGGATGACGACCAATCAGGAGATGCGACCCTTATCTACCCCTTCGTCTTTGCCCCCGAGCCCTATCGCACGACACGCTATCTAGCTAAGTTCGACGAACGGGCTACCCAGCAGGAGACCTCGGAGGTACACCCCCGAGGATTAGCAGTGACCAATGTCCTCTTCACCACGGACGAAGTCCTACTCAATCGTATGGAAGCCTACACTATGCTCGGAGCGTATGATCGTGCCATCCTAGACCTCAAGGCCTACACCCTGAGTAAGCTCGGCTACGAGCCAGCCGTCCCGAATGATAGCTACACGCAGGGCTCTACCTCCGACTATGCGCTCTATGCTCCCTTCTATGGACTTACGGTTCGTCAGCTACCGATGATACATACCATCCTGCATCTACGTCAGATGGAGTTCTTCGAGGAGGGACTACGTTGGTTTGACATTAGACGCTTCAACATCGAGGTCACACGCTCCTCTAAGAGCAGCTTCTATCGCCCCCTCAAGAAGGATGACCCTCGCCAGTGCCTCCAGCTCCCCACCGAAGCCATCACCGCTGGCTTAGAGCCCAATCCAAGGGAGGGCAACAACCATCGTATACGTCACTAAGCATCCCCCAACGATGATGAAACAATCCATATACCTCACCCTTGCCCTTGGCTTGACCCTAGCCTCTTGCTCGAAGGATCAGCTTAGTGAGCGGAGTGTCCTGCCTCCAGTGAGCGAGCAGCAGAGCGAGCTAGACCGCTGGTGTCAGGAGCATATTACTCGCCCCTACCAAGCCGAGGTTATCTATAGATGGGATCGCAACCATGCGGAGCGATCTACCCACACCTATCCCCCGCGTCTGGAGCAGATACGCCCCGTACTCGAAGCTCTGGAGGCAACGGTACTCAGCCTCTACCGAGACAAGCAGTTCTTCATCAGCAGTGACTTCATCCCTGCCCATCCTCTACTGCGTATTTACCTCTACGGTGGTGCCAATAGAGACGGACAAGGCGTAGATCTGCTCTTCAATCGCAAGGCTCCCTCCATTGAGCTATACATATATAATGTAGACACCTTCTCTCCCACTAATCCCATGGAGGTGTACCGCCTCGCCCGTAGTGCTCAGCACCAGATCGGCCGACATCTCATGACCATTCATCCCTACGACCATGACCGCTTCCTATCGTTGGGGGCTGACCGCTACAGCTCGACGACGGAGCCCTTTGCCGATGCCTATCGTAGCTATGAGAAGTCGGGGAGACTTAGAGAAGGTCTTGGCTTGAATAGGTACGCCTACAGCAGAGGCTTTTACTCCATCCTCGGGATGCTGGGTGCACGCGAAGACCTAGCAGAGATGTACAGCGTTACACTCACCGAGACCCCAGCGGCCATCACTCGGGCAGAGCAGGATGCTGCTATCCCTGATGACGCAGACGGCGATGAGGAGGCCAAGCGTCGCTATGCCGAGGAAGCCAAGATCGCTCATGAGACCTTCGTCCAGAAGCGTGCCTTCCTCTCCAAGTACATCGAGGAGGCTTGGCGCATACCTCTTCAACGCCTCCAGCTCCAGAGCCTCCAGCTCATGAACCAGTATCTCGACAAGCATCATGCGACACAGCCTTAGCCTCACCTTCGCTCTAGCGGCAAGCATACTACTAGGGGCATGCTCTAGGGATAATCAGGTCTTCCCCAACACGCCTACCGAGCGAAGCCTTGCACGACAAGACTCGCTAAGAGAGGTATTAGTCTCCGCTCCTCAGGGGTGGGAAGTCCTTTATTTCCCGAAGACAGATTCCCTGCTTTTTACCAACCCGAAGGAGGAGATCAACCAGCATAAGTTCCCCAACCAACTCGGTTACGGAGGCTTCTACTATCAGATGACCTTTCACCGAGATGGTACTCTTGAGCTACAAGGGGACTACACCGATGGCTCTGCCAAGGCCATCCAAAAGTCTACCTACGAACTTGGTCAGGCTGCCTATACTCGCCTAAGCTTCACGACCGGTAGTTACCTCACCGAGCTGATCGGGGAGCGCTACGAGGGGGAGCTAGACTTCCTCTTCCGAGGGACAGATGCTGATGGGCAACTGATCTTCGAGAGCCCTCGTACGACGAAGCCTGCATGCTCCTACTTCATCCTCCGTAGGATCGCCAAGGACGCAGACCGCTCAGCCCGCCTCAGCCGTGCCGAGGGACACCGCATAGCCTTTGAGCAAATGCGCAACCCTCAGATACGTATCCACCAAGGAGGACGTACGCTCTTCCTGAGCAACTACATAATGAAGTATAGCACGAGGAACGAACTCACCTCCTACGGACGCAACCTCGTTGCCCAGCGCTATGCACTCTTCACAGCAGTGAGCCGCAAAGCCTTGATCCCCGATGGACCTCCCCAAGCGATCGTGGGGCTAGGATCGGGCTATGTGGGTACTCCCGAGGGGCTCACCTTCCTCACAGGTATCCGTTATAGTTCGAAGTACATCTTCTCAGACTTTGAGCGCAAGGGAGACCACTTCTTCGCCGAACTTGTCGAGGTGTACGATGCTCCCTACCGCACGAGACGCTTAGTGAGCCGTCACCTTCACCCCGAGGGAGTAGAGACTGGCATCATCGCCGAGCTCTATGATGATCCTGATGCCACTCATGATTACTACTAATGCGATCACCACGATGAATAGACTTCTGCAGAGCCTCGTAGGGCTCACAGCACTCGCCCTCGTAGGGTGCAAGCATACCCCAGTGGACTATCCCGTGGAGGACTATGATAAGCTCTTCCCCTTCCGTGGGGTAGAGCGTCCAGACGGTCGCTATGAAGATATGACGATCCTCTCGGGCAACCCCGAGACGACTCCCAGCACCTTCGTCTATCCAGGGGTGACGCTTCCTGGCACACCTCGCACCTACCGAGTCACCTTGACCTACTCCTTCAGCGAACCAGCGGATCTCCATCAAGGAGGTTTGCGCAAGCAGAGCGAAGTGCGCTCACGCTGCGTCGTACGCTTTGTCGGGGCAGACAAGCTGCTGCATGAGCTAGGTACGGAGAAGACCCTTCAGGGCTCCAGCTTGATCCCCAACGACGGGGAGCAGCATACCCAGACGCTGACGCTTAGCTCAGGTCAGCCCCTTTTTCTCCTCGTCAATGGCACTGCTGCCCGTGGCTCCACGATTCACGTCTCCCTACAAGCGGTCTCCACTGATGGCATCTTCGCCACACCGGTACTAGAGACACGCCAGACACAGAACTACGATGAGGGTGAGGCACGTCTGCCCGCTCCCTTCTGCAAGTACATTATACTTCCTTAGTGCAAATGAAGCCTTATACCTCAAGCCGCTCTTGGGCACTCCTCTTGGTACTCACTGCTCTCACGCCTGCCTGCTCTCGCTGGGAGGGGGAGGTGGTCGAGAGCCAGTACCAGGCTCCACTCGTCCCCGATCCCACCTACACATTTCAGCGTCAGGGGACGAGCAGTGTAGACCTACTCCTACCTCAACAAGCCGCCTCTGCCTCTGAGACGCTTTACTCACGATTCCTTCGCACGGCCTATATCCTCAATGGTGCACGTTGGCAGGAACTCAACCAGCTCTTTGCCCAAGGGGGGAACAATGAGGTCGCCCTAGAGCCCCTCATTGCTTCCTCCGCTCAGCAGAGTAAGTATCGCTCGGTGATCCTGTCGGACTTCACCGAGACCCTTGACGATGTACGCAGGGCGGCTGGCTACGATGGAGATACGTATGCTACCGAGCGGTACAACCGCAGAGCCAGCGCTGGACAGACGGGATTTGTCGGCTACAACCAAGGGGACAACGATCGCTTCTTCGTCACTGCCGATGGCTTCGCTCCTTCGGAGGTTTACCGAGGGATGACCTTAGGTGCCGTGTACCTGGACAAGGCTCTTGGGGAATACCTTGACGAGAAGTTCCTCACCGACAAGACGCTTATCCAAGCGCACGAAACCCCTCAGCTGGTCCCAGGGCACAGCTATACGGCGCTGGAGCATACGTGGGATCTGGCCTACGGCTACTACCTACAAGCTCAGAAACTCCTGCAATCCAACAGCCTCACGGGACTAAGGGGATCGGAGACGAAGCTCTTCAATGCCTTTGCCCTTGGTCGCCTCGCTATCACTGAGTATCGCTACGAGGAGGCTCTGTCGCACCTGCGTAACATCCGTGGGCTACTGGCGCAGGCAGTCGCTGCCCGAGCCCTAGAGGAGCTCGTGGGACGGAACACCCTAGCCAACCTCAGCGAACGCCCCGAAGATGCCTTCCGCTTCGTCTCTCGTGGTGTCGGCTATCTCTACGCCCTGCAGTTCACTCGTCGCCCCAGTGGTGAGCCCTACCTTTCGCACGAAGAGGTCAAGCGTCTCATCGCTTCCCTCCGAGCAGGCGAAGGACTATGGGACAGCTCGCTCAGGGAGCGCTTAGATCAAGTTGCTCGCAGTATCTCCTCGACCTTTGCCCTTAGCCTTCCCTCCAAGGGCTAAGCTCTCCTACATACCCTAAGATGATTCCTATAACCAGACAATGATACAGACTAGATTCAGATACGCCACCCTGGCACTAGCACTCCTCTTAGGGGGTGTGAGCCTATGGGGGCAGGTGAACCGCAATAGACCTACGACTCGTCCCGAGACGGTAGGAGTAAATATCCTGCCTAATGGAGGGCTCGAGGATCCTGCTCCTTCCGCACTCCCTCCCATGCCTTCCCGCCCAAGTGACTACCCCGAGGAATGTATCCCGAGGACACCCGACGATGTCTTCTATGAGGACGAAGAAGAGAAGGAGGGCGGTATCTATGAGAAGATCATAGAGTACGGCGAAGAGCACGGGATCGAATACTCAGACGAGCAGATCGCCCGCTTCAAAGTCTACGTTGATGCGTACGTGGCCTACCTCAAGGCCCTGCAGTCCTTTGAGAAGGCTCGACCCACTGGCTGGTGGCTCTATCCTTCGCACAGCTCTACGTCCAGCAACCAGTTTGACCGCACCTTCACCGAGGCGCATGGCGGGAGGGCGGCGATGAGGATCTCCGGCTACTTCAGCGTCGATCACCAGATATACACCTACCCCGATCCCCTCCCCGTACGACAGAAGGCCAAGTACCTCGTCTCTTACTGGTACCGAGGCAACCTCCCCAAGTCTGACGAAGGAGCCAATCGCTTGGCTGCCAAGCTCGCTGTCGTCCGGATCACCTGGATCCCCAAGGCGGGTAAGGCGCTCATGCTCGAAGGGAAGGAACTTGCTCCCGCTGGGAAGTCTTGGGTAGACGCTCGGGAGGCGGGGAAGGAACACGCCAAGGACGGCTTCTTCAATCAGCTCATCGGCATGGACCTTAGAGGGAGCGAGATGAAGATATGGAGAGAGAAGTATATGGTCGTCGAAGCCCCCGAGAACGCAGAGAAGATGACCTTTGAGCTGGTATTCCCTCGCAACGAGAGCGACATCGCTAACTACCTCCTTGAGTTTGATGATATCTCTATGACCGTGATCAAAGGTGCCGAGGGAGAAGACGAGCCCTCCAAGCCCAAACCCAACGTCCTTGCTCCTCCCACGCGCCTTCCTCAGCCTTACCTCCAGCGGGAGTGCAACCTCACCTGGACGGCTAGCGAGCTGCAGAGCGCTACCTACGAGCTCGAGCTGGTACAGAAGCGGGGGAAGAACGTCCTCAGCACGAAGACACTCACGACGGACAAGACCTCCTTCTTCCTCGAAGGGCTCGAGCCAGGCTACACCTACACGGTGCGCCTAAGAGCGCTTGTCGATGGGGTGTACTCCGAGTATTCGCTCCCGCTCACCCTTGAGACGCAGGGGCTTGGGGAATTCCCAGGCGGGCAGATTCCCTTCCTTTATTGGATCGCTGAAGATGGCTCTTGTCCGCAGCGTCTGCCGCTTCACTATATGGAGCTACAAAATCCCGAGGCCAAGTGTCTCTATTATATTGACGATGTGCTGGCCGAACCCGAAGGGCGCATCCTCGTCTTCCCCTCCACGGGCGAACATTCGCTCCGTGTCCAGATCGTAGAGGCTCCCGAGCGCACTTGGGAGCTGGAGTACCTCGTCACCGTCAAGTAAAGCCTCCGATGAAAAAGATTCTATTCCTACTTAGCCTCGTGCTCCTCGTCGCCTCTTGTCGCAAGGAGAGCGACCGCCCGATCCTCCCGCTACGTCTTGGTGAGGAGGATGCCAAGGAGCTACAGCTTACCCAGTCCGAGACACGGATGCTCCTACTAAAGGGCGGCGATGGGAAGTACACCGCCACGATCGAAGATGCCCGCATCGCCTCCTCAAGCATTAGCCGAGACACGCTTCGGGTCTCGGGGCTACTCTACGGTGAGACCTCGCTCACGCTGCGCTCCCACGACGAAGTTCGTCGGGTGCGGGTGCTGGTCGTCCCTCCTCCCTTCGCTTCGAATGAAGATGTCGTGACGCTCCGTCCGGGCGACGACGTGCAGACGCTTAGCCTCTCGGGGGGCGGAGCACGTGCGAGCCTCAAGGTCGAAGATCCCGAGAAGGCGGCGGACATCGTCTGGCAAGCCGAGACGGGTCTGGTCAAGATCAAGGCCAAGTACGAAGGGGACATCAAGCTGATCGCCACCAGCGAGGACCGCAAGACGACTAAGGAGATCCTCGTCAAGGTCCGCTGTGCCGGATCGGCCGACCGCTTCGGGGTCTACATGACCAATTCGCGCCAACTGAGCCAGCTCTTCCCCTGCAGGATCATGGCTCAGCTCAAGGGGAAGTCGGTTCGTTTCAGCGAGAGTGCTATCCCAGTGCTGCGTACGAAGAAGGGCTTGACCCCCGAGTCGCGAGTCAACCGAGTGCTCACGCTCACCCCCGAGATCGTCGCCCCCGTAGTTGGCGAGGCCCGCAAGGTCAAGATCGACTGGCTTGACGCAAGCATCTTCTACAAGGAGCATCCGCTCAAGCGTGAGGGTGAATACACCGTCTACGTCGAGGAAGTAAGGGATCGCCAAGTCGTACTCCGAGGTCGGGGCTTCAAGATCGTCGCTCCTTACCGCAAGGACTAGCCCCTTCGCATCCAGCCTCACCGCTGGATCTTTCTCCATAAACAAGCTTCTTGCCTATCGCAGATACTGCTGGGCGAGGGGCTTTGTTTTTCTCTCCACCTCAGCTCAAAAGCAGGCGTTCTCGGAGGGGCAAGGGACGTTTCTTTAGCTCGAAGGGGAAGCTCTTCTCGCAAGGAAAGGAATCGCTCTGCGGAAGAAAATTTGCTTCCTTCCGCAGAGCGAAAAAATTGCGTGCGCACGCAATTTGAGCGCTTTCCCCAAGCGTTACTTTCCCCATGTCCTTTGCCTTCTTTTTCCCTTGCGAATTGCCCTCCGATCCCAAGGGGGCTACCTTGGGGTGCTTGCCCTCCAGCGGAAGGCCCTTCAGTCCATCGGGAGATATTGCCCTATAAGCCGTATCTTTGCATTCCACAAGGGCTTGGTGGGTCGCATCCCACTCTCAAGGGGCGAGCCTTCCAACGAATCAATGACAACGATGCTGAAATTCGATATCCATAAGACTTGTACTAAGACTGCCGCGCGCGCTGGGCGTATAGAGACCGACCACGGGGAGATCCTTACTCCGATCTTCATGCCCGTCGGGACGGTCGGCTCGGTGAAGGCTGTCCACATG
>ERZ773001.542-NODE-542-length-14636-cov-85.7382_pt1 | contig 14636 bp, 9 predicted proteins | sample MGYA00511673_ERZ773001 | MGnify/ENA primary metagenome ERZ773001 (study PRJEB29015, sample SAMEA2738091) | human oral metagenome | biome: human oral; feature: human-associated habitat; material: saliva | place: China | collected 2162 ... | reverse complement strand
AATTCGACCATGTCGCCTACGCCCAGGCCGACCGCCGGGATGACGCGGACCGCGGTGGTCTTGTGGTTCATCACGCCGATTGCTGCCTCGTCGGCAATCATTGCGGCGAGGGTGGCGGCGGGGGTGTCGCCGGGAACCGCAACCATGTCCAGGCCGACGGAGCAGATGGCGGTCATTGCTTCGAGCTTGTCTAAGGTGATGTGTCCGGCTGCTGCGGATTCAATCATGCCGATATCCTCAGAGATCGGGATGAAAGAACCGGAGAGGCCACCGACGTTCGAGCATGCCATGAGGCCGCCCTTCTTCACCGCATCATTGAGCAGTGCGAGGGCCGCAACGGTACCGTGGGTACCGACGGTTTCCAGACCCATCTCTTCGAGGATGTGCGCGACCGAGTCGCCAATCTCTGCGGTGGGCGCCAGGGAGAGGTCAATAATGTTGAAGGGTACGCCCAGACGCTCGGAGGCGAGGGTACCGACCAGCTGACCGACGCGGGTAATCTTGAAGGCTGCCTTCTTGATTTCTTCGGCGCAGGTGTCGAAGGATTCGCCGCGGACCTTCTGCAGGGCGCGGTGTACCACGCCGGGGCCGGAGACACCCACGGAGATGGTGGTGTCTGCCTCCTGCACGCCGTGGAATGCGCCAGCCATGAAGGGGTTGTCACTGACTGCGTTGGCGAAGACGACAAGCTTGGCGCAGCCGAAGCCGTGTGCGTCCGCGGTCAGGTCTGCGGTGGCGCGGATGGTCTCGCCCATGAGCTTGACGGCGCTCATGTTAATGCCGGCGCGGGAGGATCCGATGTCTACGGAGGAGCAGACCACGTCGGTTTCTGCGAGCGCTCGCGGGATGGAGCGGATCAGCTTTTCGTCGGCGGGGGTCATGCCCTTGTCGACGAGGGCGCTGAAGCCACCGACGAAGTTCACGCCGACTGCCTTAGCTGCCGCGTCGAGGGTGCGGGCGAATTCTACGTAGTCCTCGTCGCCGGAGGCGCCTGCCACCAGTGCGATGGGGGTGACGGCGATGCGCTTGTTGACGATCGGGATGCCAAGTTCAGTTTCGATACCTTCGCAGACGCTGACGAGGTTTGCGGCGCGGCTGGTGATCTTATCGTAGATTTTGCGGCGGGCTACTTCGCCGTCGGAGTCGGCGCAGTCGAGCAGGGAGATGCCCATGGTGACGGTGCGAATGTCGAGCTTCTGCTCCTCGATCATTCGGATGGTTTCTAGAATGTTGGTGTTGCGCATCAGTGGAGCCCTAGATGGCGTGCATTGCCTTGAAGATGGATTCTGCCTGGATGCGAATCTGCACCTTCTGTTCGTGTTCGACACCAATCATGGCTTCCTGCAGGTCAATGAGGTTCTGCTGCTTTTCGTCGAAGGAGCAGTGCATGATCATGGTGAAGTATTCGCCCATGATGGTCTGGGAGACGTCGAGAACGTTGACCTTGCGCTCGGCGAGGGTTGCGGTCACGGCGGCGATGATGCCTTCGTGGTCGATGCCTGTGACGGTGAGAATAATCTTCACGGTGTTCTCCTAGTGGTTTGGGACTGCGTGCCTAAGGAAGAGGTGCATAAAAGCGCACGTATACGCATATTTATAAGACCAATTATAGGTTACTCAGAACACATTCTGTAGAGTCAACACCAAAAGCCTCTCCCACCGCACATCAAGGGAATAAAAAAATCCACGTCCCCTCACCTTAATTCAAAGGCAAGAAAGAACGTGGATTCTTTATGCGCGTCATGAGCGGGGCATTCTCTTTTGAATGCTCCAATAAAATAATCTGTCTGGATTTGAGCGTCTAGAGACGTTGCCCAGACGTAACGCCTAGATGTAAGACCTAACAGGTAAGGCCTAGACGTAAGAAGCGATGTACAGCTCACCGCTACCGCTCAGGGTTGCTGCCGAGGGCTCGCCCACATGCAGTACCGACTCGGTGGCGCCCAGTACGAACTCTTCGGTGCCGTTGCCGTCTGCTGCGTGAATGGTGATTTCGCCGGATACGCTCAGTGCGGCGCTAATGCCCTCGAAGGTGTATTCCTGCGGCTTGCCCTCTTCAACGCGGATGCGGGTCACGCTCATGCGTTCATCCCACATGGTGTAGGTGCCAACGGGCGCATTCTCGGGGGTGGGGCGCTGAATAACCGGGGCGTCCTGGCTTTCACCCAGAACCTTAATGAGCTCCTCGGTGTCGATGTGCTTTGCGGTCAGACCGGCACGCATCACGTTATCGGAGGGGTTCATCAGCTCGATAGCGGTACCGGAGACGTAGGCGTGCACCTGACCGTCGGGGGTGAAGGCGGATTCGCCCGGTGCCAGGTGTACCAGGTTCATGACGAAAGCGACGAGCAGACCGCGGTCGCCGGGGTACTTGCCGGCAACGATCTGCACGAGCTCAGCGGCGTCAGCAATGACAGGGTTGTCGGAGTCGGTCAGCTGTGCTGCCGCCTCGACAAGCTGCTCAACAGCCGCGGTGGCGGCCTCTTCGGGCATGCGAATAATCTCAGTCAGCAGCTGCTTGGGGGTAAGCTCCACACGCTCTGCCAGCCAGTCGGCCTTAAACGCCTCGGCAAGCTCTGCCAGCTGCGCGGAGGTGCGCACACCGGTGAGCACGCGCATCGGGGTCAGCGCGATGACGGTTTCAGGCTTGGAGTAGCGGTCCTTGTAGTTGCGGTGCGGCGCGTCAATCGCGATGCCGCGTGCCTGCTCATCCTCGAAGCCGGCAATAGCCTGCTCGGGGGTGGGGTGCACCTGAATCGACAGGGGTGCATCAATCGCAAGGATCTTAAAGAGGAAAGGGAACCAGTCGGAGGTGCGGTCCGGGCGCAGGAAGCGGGAGGGCTCAGCCTGAATCAGTTCGTTGAGCGGGGACTCGGTGCCGTCAACGGTCGCGCGGGAGGGCGCAGCCGGATGCGCACCAACCCACACCTCAGCCTCGGGCTGTTCAGTGGGAACGGGCACGCCACGCATGCGTCCGAGAATTTCGCGGGAACCCCACGCATAATTCTGAATCTGGTTTTTTAGGGAAAAAATCTCACCCATGGGGGAAAATACCTCTCGACGTGGGTTGTTTGAAGTAAGTGACGTGATAAAAAACCCATACATTCAGCGGAATTTATAAGGTTTTACCAGCCCATTATAGAGGCTAGTTGCACTTCTTTACCGCTAAAATAAAAGGCGTGACTACTATTAATCTACATGACTCATTCAAGGCGTACGACGTGCGTGGCATCGTCGGCGAGACCATTACCGCAGAGACTGTTCGCGCTACCGGTGCGGCTTTCGTAGACGTTCTGGGCCTGGAGGGCCAGACCATTCTGGTCGGTGGCGACATGCGCCCCTCCTCCCCCGAATTCATGGATGCATTCGCCCAGGGTGCAACCGCTCGCGGTGCAAATGTTGAGAAGATCGGTCTGATCTCCACTGACGTTCTGTACTTCGCATGTGGCGTTGAGAACGCTGCCGGTGTTACCTTCACCGCTAGCCACAACCCCGCAGAGTACAACGGCATGAAGATGGCTAAGGCTGGCGCTGTTCCGCTGTCCTCCGAGTCCGGTCTGTTCGATATCCGTGACCTGGCTCAGAAGTACCTGGACGCCGGCGAGATTCCTTCGGTGGAGAAGGTCGGCACCGTTTCCGAGAAGGATATCCTCAAGCCCTACGCAGAGTACCTGCGCAAGCTGGTGGACCTGTCTTCCATCCGCCCCCTGAAGGTTGTTGTTGACGCTGGTAACGGCATGGGTGGTATGACCACTCCCGCTGTTCTGGGCGACACCATCCTGCCGGGCCTGCCCCTGGAAATCGTTCCCCTGTACTTCGAGCTGGACGGTACCTTCCCGAACCACCCGGCTAACCCGCTGGAGCCGGCTAACCTGGTTGACCTGCAGAAGGCTGTTGTTGAGCACGGTGCTGACATTGGTCTGGCATTTGACGGTGACGCTGACCGTTGCTTCGTCATCGATGAGAAGGGTGAACCCGTCACTCCTTCGGCTGTGACCGCTCTGGTTGCTGAGCGCGAGATTGCTCGCGCGAAGGCAGAGGGTAACGAAGAGCCCGTCATCATCTACAACCTGATCACCTCGAAGGCTGTTCCTGAGCTGGTTGAGAAGCTGGGCGGCCGCGCAGTGAAGACCCGCGTGGGCCACTCCTTCATCAAGGCTGTTATGGCTAAGGAGAACGGCGTTTTCGGTGGCGAGCACTCCGCTCACTACTACTTCAAGGACTTCTTCAACGCCGATACCGGTATGCTGGCCGCTATGCACGTGCTGGCAGCCCTGGGCGGCGGCGACGAGCCCCTCTCCGAGATCAGCGCAAAGTACTCCCCGTACGTTGCCTCCGGCGAGATTAACTCCGAGATTGAAGACAAGGCAGCCGCAGTGGACCGCGTGCGTGCACACTACGCTAACGCTCCCGTGGTTGTTGAGGACTCCGACGGCACTACCTTCACCAACACCGAAGAGGGTTGGTGGGTTAACCTGCGTCCTTCGAACACTGAGCCTTTCCTGCGCCTGAACCTTGAGGCACCGGATGTTGCGACCATGGAGCGCGTCCGCGATGAGGTTCTGGCTCTGGTTCGCCAGGGCTAAGCACTAGCTAGCTACTAAAAATCCCGCCCGCAGATTACTTCTGCGGGCGGGATCTTTTTCTTAAGTTCTAAACCCGGCTAGGTTCTTCTGCCTAAGAGCAAAGAACCTAGCCGGGTTTAAGAAACCTAGCGGACGAGCCGGCTTACGGGGTTTTTACGCCTCGCGTGCCTGGTCGTGGAGCATCCACTGGTCGGGGCCGAAGATCTCGTAGTTGATGTTCTTGCCGGGAACGCCTGCCTCCACCAGTGCGGAGCGTACGCCCTGCATGAAGGGCAGCGGGCCGCAGAGGTAAACATTAGCGTTGGCGGGAACATCCAGCTTGGATACGTCGACGCGGCCGGTGAAGTCGCCACCTTCGCCCTCGATGAAGGATACGAGGCGTGCGTTGGGCAGCTTGCCGACGAGCTCGGTGAGCTCTTCGCGCAGGGGCCAGGTGTCCAGGGTGCGGTCTGCGTGGACCACGGTCACAGGGCGCTCGGAGCCCTTCTCAGCCAGCTCGGAGAGGAAGCTGAGCATGGGGGTGGTGCCGATGCCTGCGGAGAAGAGGTACAGGGGCGCCTCAGGGTCGCCAAAGCCATCCAGAGTCAGGTCACCGTAGGGGTTGGAGATTTCGACGACTGCGCCGACTTCCAGCTCGTGCAGGATGGAGGTCATCTCGCCGTTGGGGTCGAGCTTCACAGCGATGCGGCGCTGGTTCTTTTCGCTGGGCAGCAGGGTGTACTGGCGTGCCTGGCGCAGGCCGTCACGTGCGGGAACGACGATGGAGATGTACTGGCCACCCTTGGACTCGGTCATGGGGGTCTCGTCGGCGGGCTCGAAGGTCAGAACTACGACGTTCTCACCGGTCTCCTTGCGGTCAACGAGCTTGAAGGGTGCGAACATGACGTCGTTTGCCTGGGAAGCATACAGGCCCTTCTCCAGCTTGATGAGGGCGTTGCCCATGAGCCAGTAGACCTCGGTCCATGCCTCAACAATTTCGGGGGTAGCCAGGTCGCCCAGGTTAGCGGCGATTGCCTCGAAGAGGTACTTGTAGACGGTGGGGTACTCTTCTTCCTTCAGGCCCAGGGATGCGTGCTTGTGTGCAACGCGGGAGAGGACCTCGTCCGGGTAGGAGTCCGGGTGCTCGACAATGTAGGAAGCGAATACTGCGATGGAGCCAGCCAGTGCGCGAGGCTGAGTGCCTTCAAGCTGGGAGGAGCGGGAGAACATGCCGTCCATCAGGTCGGGGCGGGCGGCGAACATTCGACGGTAGAAGTCGGGGGGGATGTCGTTAATGCGCTCAGCAATGATGGGCAGCGTTGCCTCAATAATGGGGCGGGACTTCTCGGAGAGCATCGGTGTGTGCCTTCTTCCTGTGTGGTCACCTCGGTCATTGTGGCGAGGCCCCTCAATATCAGTATTGCGGGGCATTCACTCAGACAGCTTAGTTGGTGACAGAGTGTTTATAAAGCACCCTTACCGTAGCATTTTGCGGGGTGTTTGCGCTGAGTGCAGGTCACTTTCTGCGGGATATTGAGGGGGCTAGGTGAGACTTATGGTTCAGCTTGACTCAAAGAGAGAGCCGAGCGTCACACTATATATTTTCAGCACTGTTTTTGAGTTCGCCGCGTGACTAGCCCCGGAGTGTGCATAAAAATTCTGGCACGGAAATATATTTACTACGGAAAGTATGCAGTACAGTGCAAAAATGAATATGGTCACATTTTCTGCATTTGAAAAGCAAATTTGCAATATCTTGCATTTCCTGCACATTTTCCGGGTTCATGCAGGTGCCAACAACCGCGCACGCAGAGTCAAAAATACCCCCGCGATGCCCTTAAAACCCCGCAAGAAACCCTAGAGAATACCCAGCGCGAACCGCCTAGCAGCCCCACATCAAGCGCAGAAACGCCCAAAACTCCGTGTTAAAAACTCTGTGGAGCCTCCCACCGGAAAGCTCCACAGATATCACGTATCTCTTGAATACTTACGACTAGCGCCTTACAACTAGCGGGCAGGCAGCGCATTCTCCGGAGGCCCAAAGCCCAGCTCGACAAACACCGGGCCAACGGGGCGCGCACCGGCAGTCAACTCGCTAATGATCACCGAATCGACCGATGCATAGAATGCCTCGCGAGCCTTCGCCAGCACATTGCGCAGGCGACAGAACTTATCGAGGGGACAGTGGCCGTTCTCATCCTCGCACTCAATCATGGGGATATCGCCCTCAGTAGCGCGAAGAATAGTGCCGACGGTCGCAGAACGACCCGCATCGGAGAGCATGACGCCACCGGCACGACCACGAGTCGAGTCCAGGTAACCCATGTTCACGAGGAAAGCTACAGCCTTCGCCACGTGGTTGTAGGGGGTGTCCACACCTTCAGAGATCTTCTGGGTGGAAAGCTTCTGACCGGGCTCCAGGGCAGACAGGAGCATCAGAACGCGGAGCGAGACATCCGAGAATGCTGTCAAACGCATGGATACTCCTTCTATCCTTCTCGTACTACCGCCCCCTCCACGGAGGCAGCAACGGATGCGCGAACCCGGATGGGTTCGACGCGTTCAAAAATCTTACATTGGAATTGTATAGGGGGCGGCAAGAGGGCAAGAAATTATAACTAGCCGCTTCTGTACCTAAACCACCCCGGCGGGGGTTTTAAAGTATTTCTCAAGAGCAAGTGGACTGCATAGCCTTACACTCACGCCTTTGCGCGAAAACTCATCATTCCCCCAACTGGCAGGGGTCCAAACTTCCCCTCAACGGAAGGAAGGAGCGGAATCTCACCGGGAGATTCCGCCCCTTCAAGGCGCTAAACCTTAGGTATTAGCTGGAGTGTCTTAGTCCTCCAGGGCCTTAGCCAAAGCATCGCGCTGTTCGCGAACCTCGGCAGGCAGCTTGTCGCCGAACTTAGCCAGCCACTCATCGATGCCGGGCAGTTCAGCAGCCCATTCTTCCTTCGAGACAGCCAGAGCAGCCTTCAGCTCTTCCTCGGAGATTTCCAGACCGGTCAGGTCCAGGTCCTCCTTGGTGGGAACGGTGCCCAGGAAGGTCTCCTGGCCGCCAGCCTTGCCGTCAAGGCGGTCGAAGATCCACTTCACAACGCGAGAGTTCTCGCCGAAGCCGGGCCATGCGAAGCCGCCATCGGGGGTGCGGCGGAACCAGTTGACGTAGTAGACCTTCGGCATGTTCTCTGCGCCGTGCTTCTTGCCCAGGTCCAGCCAGTGCTTGAAGTAGTCACCAGCGTTGTAGCCGATGAAGGGCAGCATAGCCATCGGATCGCGGCGAATCACGCCGACAGCGCCCTTAGCGGCCGCAGTGGTCTCAGAGGAGAGGGTAACTGCGCGGAACACGCCCTGCTCCCAGCTCTCGGACTCAGAAACCAGGGGGATGGTGGTCTTGCGGCGACCACCCAGAACGATAGCGCTCAGCGGCACACCCTCGGGGTCGTAGTACTCGGGAGCGAGCATGTCGACCTGGGATGCGGGGGTGCAGAAGCGGGAGTTCGGGTGAGCTGCCGGGCGGCCGGACTCGGGGGTCCAGTCCTTACCGGTCCAGTCGGTCAGGTGTGCGGGAGCCTCGTCGGTCTTGCCTTCCCACCAGACGGAGCCGTCGTCGGTCAGTGCAACGTTGGTGAAGATGGTGTTGCCCTTGGCGATAGCCTTCATAGCGTTCGGGTTGGTGGAGTAGCCGGTGCCCGGTGCCACGCCGAACAGGCCAGCCTCGGGGTTGACCACGCGTGCCTGGTGGTTCTCGTCGAACTCGATCCATGCGATGTCGTCGCCGACCATCTCAGCCTTCCAGCCGTCAATGGTGGGTTCCATCATTGCGAAGTTGGTCTTGCCACATGCGGAGGGGAACGCTGCGGAGATGTAGCGAACCTTGCCCTCGGGGTTGGTGACCTTCAGGATGAGCATGTGCTCCGCCATCCAGCCCTCATCGCGACCGATAACGGATGCGATACGCAGTGCGTAGCACTTCTTACCGAGCAGTGCGTTACCGCCGTAGCCGGAACCGAAGGACCAGATCTCGCGGGTCTCGGGGAACTGGACGATGTACTTCTCGGGGTTGCAGGGCCAGGGAACATCTTCCTGACCGGGCTCCAGGGGTGCACCGACAGAGTGCAGAGCCTTAACGAAGAAGCCGTTGGTCTCGTTCAGCTTGGCAAGAACGTCCTTACCAATGGTTGCCATGATGCGCATGGAGCAGACAACGTATGCGGAGTCGCTGAGCTCAACAGCAATCTTGGGGTTCTTAGCCTTCAGGGAGCCCATGACGAAGGGAATAACGTACATGGTGCGGCCGCGCATGGAGCCCTCGAACAGGCCGGTCAGGGTCTGCTTCATTTCGACGGGGTCGCGCCAGTTGTTGGTCGGGCCTGCGCCTTCTTCAGTCTCGGAGCAGATGAAGGTGCGCTCCTCGACACGTGCAACGTCATCGGGATCGGAGAAAGCTGCGTAAGAGTTCGGGAATTCGTGATCGCTGAGGCGAACAAAGGTACCGGCGTCAACCAGTTCCTGTGCCAGGCGGTCGTATTCTTCCTGGGAGCCATCGACCCAGTAGATGTGTGCGGGCTGGGTCAGGGCCGCAACTTCGCGAACCCAATCCAGAAGGCCCTGGTGGGTAGTGGGTGCACTCTGCAGCTCCTTTTCGAGCTCAGCAGAGAGAGTACGAGTTGAGGTGTCAGCCATTGACGTTTTCCCCTTCAATCGGTGGCCCGGATACTACGTTGATCCGGATAGGTCTGCGGTAACAAAGAAGCAGTTAAACACTACAAGCGTGCAAATAATCGTGAATATGCACGCTTGGACAGTCTCCACTTCCTCGTGATGCTTACAGAATAACGCATTAATGGTCTGCAGAGCTTTCTATGACACCATTTCTTAAGTTCTGCGCATCACATTCCTAGAGCGCGAGAAGATTTCTGCAAAGAATTTTTAGGACTTATGGCGGGATCTTCCGGGGATTTCAGGGATCCGCGGCGCCGATTTTAGGGTGCTGAGAAAATATTTTGAAAAAATTTTCCGACACCAAAAACCCCGGAATCATGGGGCAAAACAGGGCATTATCGAGTCTTTCGGAGGGGATTTTGGGTAAATTTCGAGTTTTTCGGCTTGCGTGCCCCCGGGGACATCCGTATAGTAGTACCTGTTGCCGCGACGGGTTGAAGAAATCCGAAGCGAGGAACATGCGCCTGTAGCTCAACGGATAGAGCATCTGACTACGGATCAGAAGGTTGGGGGTTCGAATCCCTTCGGGCGCACCACCGATCCCCGGTTCTTCGGAACCGGGGATTTTTTGTATGCTCAAACGACATGCCCAGAAGATATACCCCGGAAGACACGCCCGGGAAGATGTCTTGGGGAAAGAAGCACGCAGAAAACGCTCTGCCACAAGCTCCGGGCAGGGCTCAAGCCACCGCGCAGTACAAAACGTTGTAGCATGACACGTTGCAGGCTCTAGCTAGGTGCAGCAAGGACGCTCCAGCAGCTGACGCTACCCCATCCGTGCCAAAAACGGCGCCCAAAAGCGTCCCAACCTGTGAATCCACAGATTTACGCGCCCCAGATGACGTGCTCCGGGGCACACCCGCGAAAAAACGCCTAGGATGGAAAGAGGACCCTCCACACATAGGTTGGAGAGTAAGACAACGCAAAGGAGCACTATGGCACAGCTATCCATTCCGCAGTCCCTGATAGGTGCGCTCATCGATATTGCTGATTTGGGAACGCTTGATTACTTCCCGCCCACCGAACGATGCGCCCACTGGTCCCTCTATGACGCACAGCGCCAAGAGCTCCTCTGCCCTTGCGCACCCGCCGCCAACGCCACTGTAGAAAAGCTTTTTGAGGCCGCGGCGAAGATTCTCTACGAGAATTTCCCCCGATATATCGACTCTCCCGAGGACATCATTCCTTATACTTCCCGCCAGGAACTCGTTGCCGCCCTACGCCGCGGCGATGAGGAACCCAGCGGCAGTACGCCTCGTGAAGAGGAACAGAACGGCCTGCAGGCGGCCGAAGCTACCGCAGACTCCACGGCTGAGGCTCCCGTTGCAGAGGCCAACGAGGGTGTAGTTAGTGAGGATGCAGCGGTGAGCGCATCCGCCGCTCCCAAACCTGCAGCACCGGAGCCTGCAACCCCCAAGCCTGTAGCACCGAAGCCTGCGCCTTCTCCCGCACTCTTTGCCGCCCGCGCGGCACAGGCACCCGTTCCGGCTCCCGGTATGGTTCCCAGCCCGGCTCCCAGCGCGCCGGAAGAAGCCTCTGTGGAAGCACCCGCAGAGGCAGCAGAAAAGAGGGTTCCTGTACCGACTCCCGCCACGGTTATCCCCGTGGCGCCCAAGCTGGCTGCGCCGAAGCCCGCTGCTCCTACATCTGCAGCACCCAAGCCGGCTGCGCCGACTCCCGGTGCACCCTCCCCCGGTATGTTCCGCAAGTCCACGCTGACCTACCGCCCGCCGCGCATCGAAGAGTACCTGGAGGGTCTGCGTGCCCGGCAGCAGGCTGCCGAAGCCGCAGAAGCTACCCATACGGCAGTAGCTAACGAGCAGGCACCTGCTGAAGAGCTGCCCGTGCTCAGTCAGTCGTTGCCGAGCGCGCCCACTACCCCAAAGACGAGTGCCCCGAAGCCGAGTGCGCCGAAGCCCGCCACTCAGCCGGTAGCCGCCGAACCGACCGCCCCTCGCGGTGTCAGCGAAGAGGATCGCGAACGCAGCTACCGCCTGCGCCCGAGCCTGCGTGCCCGCCTCGAACGCGAAAATATCAGCGAAGAGCTCGTGCGCACCATCCTGCGTGAAGGCGCGGCAGAACGCCTCAACGACTGGACGATTCGCTTCACCCACGACGACTACCGTGTGGACGTCAACACCGCCTCCGCCGAAGTCATTACCGTCATTGACGAATACGACGCCGACTACAACGAAGCGGCACAGGTATCCTTGGCGCACGGCGAATACAACTCGCTCAACGCCCTGGAACTCGAATTCAGCGAGCGCGCCCGCACCTTCTTGAAGAAGAACCCGCCGTTCGTTTTCGATCTGATGCTTCAGGCGCTGAGCAGCCCCGAAAGCGTGCGCATGGCTGAAGGCTGGACCCGCATCTACGCGGCGCAGGGTCTGGAAATTGCGATTTCGCCCGATGAGCGGACCGTTCTGGCTCTGGCGAAGACCCCGGATTTCCATATTCTGCACGCGGAGAACCTGCGCAAGGCACAGCTGGAAGAGCTCAGTAATACCCTGGCGAAGCAGGCAGAACATCAAGTAGCCCAGGCAGAAAACATCACCGAGAAGGAGAAATAATGTCCGCTAAGCAGATCACCGTTCCTCTTGAGGTGTACGTTCGCCTGCAGGAGCTTGCCTCCCTCGCCGCCTATAGCTACCGCGACGAGCAGGGCACCGAAGAGAGCCCTGCACACGATAAGCCGTGGGATTTGCTCTCCAAGGACGGCGCCTCCCTGCTCGATGAGAACGGCGCGCTCAAGCCCGAAGCGGCAGAGCTCTACTTCACCCTCCTACCACTACTTGCCCAGGAATTCGTGGAGCAGCAGCAGGCGCTCGTGGACGCGTACCGTCAGGCGCCCAAGCCCGCTGCCGCACGCGCCAAGATTCGCCCCTCCAACCAGCGCCTCATTCCGCTGACCGAGGTGCCGCTGGAGAACCAGCGTATTGCCGCGCGCATCGAGAAGGAATTCTACGGTGACGTGCCGCCGCGCCGCCGCATCTACGGTGTGCTCCCCGGCGTGATGGATTACATGATGCGCCACGGGCTCACCTACGAGCTGTTGCTGGACATCATCGAATCCCCCGCAAGCACGGTGGTTCAAGAAAGCGCGCAGGAGAACCGTTACGGCCGCGAAGTCACCCTCTACACGCATGAAGAGGAAGGCTACCAGGTGGTGCTCAATCCCCTGACCGCCGAAGTGCTCGCGCTACGCCCGCTGCAGGCTCTCGCGGGAGGCTACCAGCTCTCCCCCGAGGCTCAGGCTCAGCTCAAGTCGCTCGGACTGACCGGCGAGTACATTGCCCGCATCCTGGATGAAGCTGAGGACCGCCGCCCGATTCCCGGCAGTAGCCGCACCGTGTACTCACTCAATGGCTACCAGGTGGAGTTCTCGCACTCCGACCAGCAGGTCATTCGTATTAGTCGCGGCACCGCGCCCAGCCGTAACCCCTTCGAATCGCAGCCGAGGATGAGCGGCACGAAGAGGCAGCGCGGCCGCAAGATTCCGCACGATGTGGATGCGTTCGTGCAACTGCTGCAGGAGCACGGCTTCACCATCACCATGGGTGGTAAGCACTACGATATTCGCCACGAGAAGCTGGCTCCGGGTCAGAAGGCGGTCACCTCCGTAACCCCCTCAGATTCGCAGCGTTGGCACCTGAACTCGGCACGCCAGATCCGCAATACCTTCGGTATCGACCTGCGCTACGCTGACCCGCGCGATAGCGTGCGCGGTATTGTGCGCGGCCCCGGAGGAAGCGTCCAGAATGCCGATCACCGCAGCACCGAAAAGCAGGAGGCCGAGAAGAGCGCGGAGAAGGAATCAGAGTAGGTCTTCGTCACCGTTAGAGCGCGCCTGCGCGCCGGTTCTTTATACTGTCCCCAGCATGTCTTTGCATCTGGGGGCAGTATTCATATATGCCTATATCCCGCGTTGTCAGGGCTTTAAGAGGTAGACTGGGGACAATACAGACATGCTATTAAGCATAAAAATTAATATGCGTTCCCGTGATATGCGTGACGGTAGGGTTAGGGATGCACCACAAAGTACGGTGAATAACAGCCCCTACCTCTACAATAGAAACGCATCACTACAGAAGAAGGAGAACGCATGGGCGTAACGATTAAGGTCACTGACGAAGCAGGCGTAAACTACGACATTCAGTGGGAAGACCACCACACCCTCCTGGAAGCCCTCCAGGCTAACGGTGTGCCGGTCCTCGCAACCTGCGGTGGTAACGCATCCTGCGCTACCTGCCACGGCTTCATCGACCCCGAGCACTTCGAAGCTTCCGGTGAACGCACCGAAGCTGAGCAGGACCTGCTCGACATGGTTGACGATGTTGCAAACGAGTACTCCCGCCTGTGCTGCCAGGTCGAGTACGCCCCCGGTATGGACGGAGCAGAAATCCAAATGCAGGCGGCGATGTAATCATGTTTAAATCGGCTCAGGTACTCGCATCAACCACCCTCCTCTGTTGCGTGCTCGCGCTCAGTGGATGCGGCGCGTCCCAGGCCGGTCAGGAAGCTGAAGGCACCTCGGCTCAGCCGAGTGCTTCGGCTTCGGTCAAGCCCGGTACGATTCGAGTAGCCTCCGACGGGGCTACCCCTTCTGTGTCTCCGGGCTCCATTACCGTGGTGAATTCCCCTGACGCGGAGCACCGCGATTCTTCCTCTGAGCACTCCGAGTCTTCTTCCCACACCGAGACTCACGAGTCGAAGCAGAACTCTGACTCTCATTCTTCTGATTCCTCCCGCGAGGGTTCCGATCAGAACAAGTCAGACGACTCTGCAGATTCTCAGCAGGATTCCCAGAAGAGCTCAAACTCGTCGTCACAGTCGGGTTCTAACTCTTCGGGTAGCTCCTCGAACTCCTCCGGTTCTTCGGGCTCGTCGAATTCTTCCAATTCCTCGAACTCTTCGGAGAAGTCCTCTAGTTCCTCCAGCAATACTGTTGCTGAGGGCCCGACCCAGTGCAATCTGGATGACCTGAACATTTCGGTTGCTGTGGGAGAAGGCTCCCCCGGCGCCCGAAACTACACCCTGTACTTCCAGAATTCCTCAAACTCCTCCTGTACCCTGCGCGGCTACCCGCGTGTGGTGCATGCGGGTCCTTCGGGAACCTGGGTTGGTCGTGAGGCTTCCACCTCCGATGAGTACATGAACTCTGCGGGCGTGACCCTTAACCCCGGCGATAGCACCACCGCGGTACTGCGTTCGGTGTATCCGGCACGCTTCGGTGATGATTGCGGTAGCCGACCGGTTCAGGGCTTCCTGGTGGGTCTGCCCTCGGGTTCCGGCGGCGTAATTGTTCCGCTGGATACGACCGCTTGTTCCTCGTCTGTTCCGCAG
>ERZ773001.539-NODE-539-length-14681-cov-6.59285_pt1 | contig 14681 bp, 16 predicted proteins | sample MGYA00511673_ERZ773001 | MGnify/ENA primary metagenome ERZ773001 (study PRJEB29015, sample SAMEA2738091) | human oral metagenome | biome: human oral; feature: human-associated habitat; material: saliva | place: China | collected 2162 ... | reverse complement strand
TCAATCGTTCCAACTCTTTCCAAATGCGCTCGTGCTCATTATGAGCATACGAGTCGAGAGCGATCCGCTGCTTCGAGGCTATAACCCGCGCGGCTACGGCGAGCGTTTCGGCGGAACAGAGTTCCCGCGAAGCTGAACAGAAAGAGCTATCCTGCAGGCAGCAAAGACGCTTTGCGCGAATAAGGAGTGACGAAAACACTAGCCGCGCCTCATAGAGTAGGTAGACTAGACGCATGGCTGCAGATACGACGACACGGTTCGTGTTCGACGCAATCGAGGCGCTTGACGCGGTTGGCGCGCAAGAAGCAGTCGCGTTTTTACGTATGATGCTCGATTGCGACGGCCCTGATGTCGACGGAGTCGTGACCTCACTCATCGATTTTGACATCGTCTCCCCAGACTGGGTAGAGCGACTGCAAGAAGTCAACCACAACGCATCGGGACTTTATGACGAAGAACTCGCCGAGCTTCGCGAAGGCCTCGCGCTCAAGCAAAAATCGGTAGTGTAACCACGCTGTCTCAGTAAACAAATAAACCCCGCCGCGACTTGCGAGTGGGGGAAATGCGCCGCCACCCCGCTTGACCTGCACAAACACACTCTCGTAAAATTTTGGGGCCTTAATGGGGCCTATATCCCAGATTCAGGTGCCCCCGCGCTCGCCGGTCGTCCGAAATACTGAGCTCCTCGAAATCGCTATTGTTTATCACAAAACGGTCTCTCAGAGAGACAAGACGCTCACCCAGCGCATCGAGTTTGTCCCCCAATGCATCCAGGTCGTCGCGCATATTTGTCCCGTGATTGTTAGTGGTTTGCTCTTTCGCTTCGGCAGCCAGGCCTTTAATCACTTCCAGCTTGGCGTCGGTATGCTTACGCCCGTGGAGCATCGCGCTGAGCGCGCCGATAGCGCCGCCCGCAACACCGCCACACGCAGTGATGAGTCCTCCTACGGCTGCGATCCACCGGGTCATGCACCGGCAAGCCCAGAACAATCAGGTCAAGAGACACGCTCACCTGCCGTCACCGCCACTCTTGTGCTTGGCCTCGTAGGGTTCGCCGCCCGGCGTGGCGCGTCCTACCCAGTCGATCATGCCTAAGGACTTGAGCGCCGTGAATGCTGTTGCTGCTGCGGCGATGATGATGACCGAGGCCTGGGTGGCCACCAGCTGCCAGGAGAGGGGGTAGACCCCAGCCCACCAAACCACACGTGACAAGCGGATCAACATTTAAACCAAGCATCAGAGTCTTCCTTTCATTTTTGGGCACGCAAAACCCGCCTGCCAGGAGGCGGCAGACGGGTCGGGTGCGCATAAAATATTCGTTATGTTTGCGGGGGAGCGGGCATACGGACGGGATAGCCAGCCCCTCGGCAGGTTTGCGCTAGGCGCGCAACCGCGCCCTCAACGCGGTCTAATTTTTCCGCCGCGCCAACCACGGAGAGGACATCGTTCAAAGCATCTTTGGCCTCGTGCGATACATCCAGCCGAAGCGCCCACGAAGCCTTCTGGCCCAGCTCATTGCGCGCCTCTTCCAATTCCCGCGTATACGCCTCGCTCGGCAGGCCAGAAGCCGGGGAGCGGTAAACGACAGCCGCATACTTTTCGTAGGCGCTGCCGACCTCCTGGCACGCGCGCTGCGTGGGAAATAAAAAACCATAGCGCCACGCGACAAACGAGGCCCCCAACACGAGGACAAGCACACACGCGAACAGTTTCTTCTTCACCCCAACCTCCTAGCCGCAGCGGGAAATTCTACAAGGCTAGCCTAGAGCCGCAGATAACTAAAGACTTTCAGAAGCGGCCTTCGTTGAGGCGCTGCTGCAAGGCCATAACCATCGCCGCCCCTTCACTTACCACCCCGTCTACGGGGGTCCCAAGATAACTTTGCAGCGCGCGGAAAGTTCCCGGACCGACAAGACCATCAGCCTTAACACCAAGACAGCGCTGCATGGCGCCAATAACCGAGGAACCGACCGCGCTAGTGGAAGCAACCCACTCCCAACCAGAAACAAGCCCCGGGTTTGAGCCCTTCCAATAAACATCCTGACTGGAAACCACGCCATCTTGAGGCGTCCTAAGGACCCGTTGAAGCGCAAGAATTGTAGCACTCCCCCAATAGCCGTCAACGTCAAGACCCGCACTCCCGGCATGACCGAACCTTAAAAATGGTGGGGGCTTATTGGGGCCACTTTTAGCGACCCCAATGGTACCTATCGGCATATATCGCTTTTAATACCATCAGCCCAAAAACCTTGGAAACAAAGGAAAAACCCCGGGATCTCAACGGATCCCGGGGACGTACTGCGGAGGATGGGGGATTCGAACCCCCGAGGGCTTGCACCCAACACGCTTTCCAAGCGTGCGCCATAGGCCACTAGGCGAATCCTCCGGAGCGTGAAACACGCACCCCGTAATGCTAGCGGAATTCACCGAAATCGCGAAATTTTGATGCCAATATCCAGCGTGGAATCCCTCACCATGGGAATGCCAAGCGAATGAATCTCCTACTTCAACCCACTAAAGGCAAGCATCCAGGCTAAAACCCAGAACACAATCCCGACGATGCCAGCACCAATTGCCCCAGTCGAGGCCTTGCGCCCTACGCCGTTCATCGACGTTGACTGCACAAGCCCAATGGTCCCCAAAATAACCGCGATGAATGCGGGAATGAAAAGCAAAGAGAAACACCCACACCATGCGGCAGCAGTGGCAACAGAATTCACTTGAGGCTTGGGGGAGGTATAACCGGGCGAGGAAAAGACGTACAGCAGCGCTGGATCATCGGTACCCGGAAAGACCATTTGCGTCTGCTGGGGCTTGGCAGTCTCAAGGTGCGGGGTTGGACCATAGGGATCATCAATTCCAACGGTTGCGGTCTGAGTTGCGACACCGTTTACGCCAGCTTGGCCAGCGGTGCCGTTTGCAGCTGCCGCGCCCTGCCCGCTGATCCCACTCCCACCGGGAGCATAAGGGTTTAATGCACTCATCAGGCTCCCTTCATGTTCTTACTTCCTCAAGGATGCCACATTGAGGGCATCTGATGTGAGGCGCCACATAGCGAGCGGTTTTATGTTGAACCGCAAAAGAAGGCTATGATGGTGTTCCGACCGGTTTCGGCCCAGACCTTTTAACTGATCGGAGATTTAACAGCATGTCTGTTGCACAATCTGGATTCTTCCGCTGGAAACTTCATGGCGATGGCACCAGTATTGCTCCCGGGGACGTAGTTCTTCCCAGCGAACGTCTTTCTTGGCCTCGAACAATTGGAATTGGCGCACAACACGTCGTTGCAATGTTCGGGGCAACTTTTTTGGTTCCCTTGCTCACCGGATTCCCGCCGTCAACGACGCTGTTCTTCTCGGCAATCGGAACGCTCCTCTTCTTCCTTATCACTGCAGGACGACTCCCAAGTTATTTGGGGTCGTCCTTCGCTTTAATTTCGCCAATCTTGGCAGTCTCCGGAACGAAGGATCTCGGTCCGAGCTTCGCCCTGGGCGGCATCATTGCCACCGGCGCAACCCTGGCTCTTGTCGGTATCATCGTTCACTTCGCAGGTGTGCGCTGGATTGACGCCATCATGCCCCCGACCGTCACCGGCGCAATCGTCGCCCTCATCGGCCTGAACCTTGCGCCCGCCGCATGGAACTGGGTCAAGACCGGCCCGATCACCGCCGTCATCACGATCCTCTCGATCTGCTTGATCACTGTCCTCTTCAAGGGCATCATCGGCCGCCTCTCCATCCTCTTTGGTGTCCTCATTGGCTACGTTGCTGCAGTCTTCCAGCACGAGGTCAACTTCGATGCAGTTCGCGAGGCCGCATGGTTCGGTCTGCCGCAATTCCACACCCCCTCCTTCTCCGTCTCCACTCTGGGCCTCTTCATCCCCGTGGTCTTCGTCCTCATCGCAGAAAACGTCGGCCACGTGAAGTCCGTGTCCGCAATGACCGGCGAGAACCTTGACGATCTGACCGGACGCGCCCTCTTCGCAGACGGCGTCTCCACCATGCTCGCAGGTGCGGGCGGCGGTTCCGGTACAACGACCTACGCCGAGAACATTGGCGTTATGGCCGCAACCCGCGTCTACTCGACGGCTGCCTACATCGTCGCAGCATGCTGCGCCTTCCTGCTCTCCCTCATGCCCAAGTTCGGTGCGCTCATCGCAACGATTCCCTCCGGTGTCCTCGGCGGCGCCGGTACCGTCCTCTACGGCATGATCGGCATGCTCGGCGTGCGTATCTGGGTTCAGAACCGCGTGGACTTCGCCAACCCGGTCAACCTCAATACGGCTGCTATCGCACTGATCGTCGCAATCGCAGACTTCACCTGGGACATCAGCGGCATGACCTTCGGCGGTATCGCCCTGGGTACCGGCGCTGCGATCATCGTCTACCACGGCATGCGCGGCATCTCGAAGCTGCGCGGAACCAACCTTGAGCAGGCCTCGCCCGCTTCGGCTCCCGCGGGATCCGAACTCGAAAGCGAACCCTACGCTTCAAGGCATCGCTCGACACAAGCCTGATCGCCTCTGATCATTCGGGGCCGGGGGTGTTCGAAAGGACACCCCCGGCCCCGGCTTTTACCCACAACGGCCCGTGTTCGCAGCCAGTAACTAAACCGGACGTCCGTTACAGTTATGTGCTACGATCTCCGCATGCGCTCCGAATCGGCCCGAGCTCGTTGGGCCTTCTTGCTGATCATTTCCCTCGGGTTATTCATCGTTGCTGCAGATAACTCGATCCTCTACGTTGCGCTCCCCACCCTTCGAGCCGAACTCCACACGACCCACCAACAGGGCCTGTGGATCATCAATGCCTACCCCCTTGTCCTTGCTGGCCTGCTCCTAGGAACCGGAACACTCGGAGACAAAATCGGTCACCGTCGCATGTTCGAAATCGGCCTGACGATTTTCGGCATCGCATCGGCGGTCGCCGCATTTGCACCCAACGTTGGTGTTCTCATCGGCGCTCGCGCTTTCCTCGGAGCCGGAGCAGCAGTCCTCATGCCCTCCACACTCGCCCTCATCCGCCAGACCTTCTTCGAGCCCCGCGAGCGCAACACCGCGATTGGAATCTGGGGCTCGGTCGCGACAGTCGGTTCCGCCGTCGGGCCCCTCCTGGGCGGCTTCCTCTTGACCCACACCTGGTGGGGCGCAGTCTTCCTTATTAACATTCCGATCGTCATCATCGCTCTTGCGGGCACCTACCTCATTGCACCGGACAATTTCCCTAACCCGAAACGCAATTGGGATTTCATATCCTCCCTCTACGCAACCGTCACCATGGTTGGCCTCGTTCTCACCATCGAAAATCTGGCTCACACCCCCATCGACACCACTTTGGTGACAACGGGAGTCGTCCTCTTTGCGATCGGTCTCGCCCTATTCGCCCACCGCCAGCACTTCCTTGACACTCCGCTCCTCACCCTGGACGTCTTCAAGAGCCGCCTCTTCACCGCTGGTTTCCTCGGCGCATTTCTCGGAATGTTCGTCGTCTCGGGAATCGAAATCCTCACAACCCAGCGCTTCCAACTCTCCGCGGGGTTCACTCCACTCCAAGCCGGCCTCGTGACCGGCGCAGTCGCAATTGCTGCTTTCCCTGGCGCAATCTTTGGTGGCCGCTACGTTGACCGCATCGGCTTTCGGAGGGTCATCTCGGGCGGCTACGTCATTGCGACCATCGCTGGAATCCTTGCGGTCTTTGCCATCCGTGAAGGCCTCTTCCCGCTCTTCATGAGTGCCTTGGTCCTCGTTGGTACGGGTACCGGCCTGGCCATGAGCGTCACCTCGACCGCGATCATCGGCTCCGCTCCCGCGCACCGCACTGGCATGGCCTCGGCAATTGAATCGGTTTCTTACGAATTTGGAACCATGCTCTCGGTTGCTATCCTCGGCTCGCTGATGTCACTTTTCTACACAATCAACGCCGCACCCGAAGTTGCACATAGTATGGATGCCTCGGCTCATAATCCGGCTCTTGCCCCCATGGCCGCCTCCGCTATCGATACCGCTTACACGTGGACGCTGTGCATCGCGATTGCAGTCTCTTTCACCGCTGCCGTCGTCACCGCCGCGCTTCTCGCAGACAATCCGAAGGAGACCAAGTATGCGCACGAGTAAAAAGTCCCTGCTCATTCAGGCCGCCCTCGAGATCATCGATAAGAAGAGCCTTGACGCCCTGACCTACGATTCACTGGCGAAGGCCTCAGGAATGTCAAAGTCCGGCCTGCTCTACCACTTCCCCTCGCGCGCGGCGCTGCTATTGGCGCTCAACGAGCACTTGGCCTCGTCATGGCGGGCAAGCCTGCTCGAGGCCGCGGGCGCCCCACCCGAAGAACTTTCCCCCCGCGAGCGCCTGCGCGCCGTCGTCGAGGTTCTCTCGCAGAACGCAACCCGCGCCGACCTCTTACTTGCTCTGGATACGCACACCAGCGAAGAAGGCGCCGAGGTGTGGGATGACATTTTGGGCCCGTGGTTGCTCCCACGTGAGGAAATCCTTGCAGATCCAGACATTTACCTGCTGTACATCATCGCCGATGGTTTGTGGGTCCACGACCACATCAATTCCTATGATCTGACCACCCAGGAACGTCGCGCACTGATTTCCGCGGCTCTGGCCTACCTAGATTCACTTCCAGACCTTTCACACGCCCGCTTTTAGCGGCGTGCCGGCAACTGTTACTTCGTGGACTTCACCAGCAGGCAGGTGCTGGGTCCCTTGAGGTTGTCGTGATTTTCCTGCACGCGCTGCAGATCTTCGGCGGTCAGGGCTCCGTTGTAGAGCGACCCCAGAAGAACCGTCACCCCGGGCTCGGTGTTGTCAGTCAGGGTCACTCGCGATGAGGGGAAGAAACGTGCCACCGTGTAGGCTTGGTCCACTGACTGCGGTCCTGCTTGGATTTGTGCCGATCCCGCGTACTCCGGTGAGAAGTTGGAGGGATCCGCGACCTGGAAACCGACGGTCTTCAGCATGTCCGAGGCGTCGCGCGCAACCCCAGAACGCGAAGTCGTGTTCAGTACCTGAACCTTGATTCCCGAGGCCGCAAGAGGCTGGGTTTCTTCGCTGGGGCAGGGGATATCGCCCGCCGAGGCGTACTCGACCTTCGCAGAAAAACCGTTGAGGAAGGGGATGGGAAGGATTCCCGTCAGCACCAAAAGGCTCAACACACTGACGCCAGCCATGACTGAGAACACGATCGAGAAAATCGAGTTCTGCTTGAGCTGGCGTTCGCGGCGGTAGAGCTCGCGTCGGGTCAGTTGAGGTTGCGGTGCACTCACAGAACTAACCTACTTCACCGACGCTACTTTGTGCACGAATTAAACCAGGAAAATCAGTGTCATCGTGGCAACCAACGCGATGACAGCGAATAGCGGAAGAGCTCCCTGCTTAATGGCTGCGCTTCGCTTATCCGGCGAGGTGATGAAGAGGAGCAGTGCTGCTGCGAACATCGAGCCGGTCCCAAAGAGCATGAGGGCGAGGCCAACGGCCGGGGACGCGAACACGTAAACCAGGACCCCTACGAATACCTCAAGCGCGAGGAAGAGGTTGTAAAATCCCTGGTTGAAGGCCATTTCTTTCGTGTTTTCAGCCGCCTCTTCACTCATGTTGAAGGTCGCGCGGGTGCGCTCGGAGGTCCAGGAAATTGACTCCATGTAGAAGATGAAAACGTGGAGCAGTGCGGAAAGAATGGCAAAAGCCATTGCGACGATCATCATGGGGAAAGCTCCTCACGCATGTTGATGTTTGAGACTCAACGAGTCTACGCCGGATAGCAGTTGTCGGGAGCGCGACTGAACGCACTCCCGACAACCCATAGCCGCTGCACTCAACCCCACTTCAGTGCGCATCGCGGCTATTGACACGCTCGGTTCCTCCCCATGACACACGGAGCAACCGAGCTCGTCGTTTTCTAGGCAGGTCTGAACTGAAAAGATTCAAACCCAAGTTTTTCAATGTCATCCGCCAAGGATTGGACCTCGAGGTCCCACGCAGCATCCCCCGCGTTAAACCCCTGCGCCGTACCCAAAGCGCGAGCCTGCTGCAAAGCGAAGTGAGTTGCCCCCAAATCCTTCACGCAAGAGGCAACCTCGTAACCATCACGAGGCCCATCGGGGTACACCGTCAGGCGCACCTCGTAGGAAACCCCAGAATCGAGGACTTCACCCAAGCTCTCCCACGCTTTCGGACCCGCGTTGGGACGCCCCGCCACGGCCTCGTAATTAGGACCGGGCATCGCCTTGATATCGATGCCGACCCAATCCACAAGGCCAGTGCGAAGGATCTCATGCAGACGCGCGGGATAAGGACCCGCCGTATGCAATCCGACCTCGAAACCAAGCTCACGTACGCGGCTCATCGCCGGGAGGACGGCCAACTGGCGCGTGGCCTCGCCACCGGAAAAAACCACGCCATCGAGCAGGCCCCGACGCCGACCCAGCAGTTCCTCGACCCTCTCCCACGAGACCACTCCCGGGATCTTCGGGTCGATAATCGCCTGATTGTGGCAGTACGGGCACGCCCAAGGACACCCCTGGGCGAACACCGTCGCCACAAACTTCCCCGGCCAGTCCACGCTGGACATCGGGGTCAGACCCGCAATCTGCAGGTCCGAGGCGGTCAAGGTTGCAAGGTTCATCGCTGATCCACGGGCGGGAAAGCGCTCACCAATTCACCGTGCTCAGATGCCGCGGCCTCGGAGAACATCGTGCGCTCGGCGTACTCACCCTTCTTGCCGATATTGAAGGACTTCACGGGGCGGAAGTAGCCCATAACGCGGGTCCAGACCTCGCACTCTTGAGGCTCGCGCTCGGGGTGAGCGTGAGCGCACTTTTCGCAGGTGAAGTGTTCGCCAGCGAGGTAGCCGTGCACGGGGCAAATCGAGAAGGTCGGGGTAATGGTGATGTAGGGGACCTTGAAGGCGGTGAGTGAACGACGCACCATTTCCTTGCAGGCCGCACCCGAGCTCATGCGCTCGCCCATGTACAGGTGCAAGACCGTGCCGCCCGTGTACTTACCCTGTAAAACTTCCTGATCTTCCAAAGCTTGGAAGGGATCGTCGGTGTAACCCACGGGAAGCTGCGAGGAGTTCGTGTAGTAGGGCTGTTCCTCGGTTCCGGCCTGGAGGATTCCCGGGTAGTGCTGGCGGTCGGCCTTTGCGAAGCGGTAGGTCGTGCCTTCGGCTGGAGTTGCCTCGAGGTTGTACATGTGGCCGGTGGCTTCTTGGAGTTCCACCATCCGCTCACGGATGTGGTCGAGGATTGCGCAGCACATGTCGAAGCCGGCGGGGTCGGTGATGTCGTAGGCGTCGCCCGAGAAGTTGCGGACCATCTCGTTCATGCCGTTGACGCCGATGGTGGAGAAGTGATTGTTCAGGTGGCCCAGGTAGCGCTTCGAGTAAGGGAAGAGCCCGTGATCCATGTGGTACTGAATCGTTTCACGCTTTGCTTCCAAGCTTTCCGAACCGACGTTGATCAGTCGGTCCAGTTCCTTGACGAGGCCCTCCATGTCTCCCGCGAAACGGTAACCCAGGCGCGCCATGTTAATGGTGACGACACCGATGGAACCGGTCAGCTCTGCTGAACCGAAAAGTCCGTTTCCACGCTTGAGCAGCTCACGAAGATCCAGCTGGAGACGGCAGCACATCGAGCGGATCATGTGCGGGTCCAGGTCAGAATTGATGAAGTTCTGGAAGTAGGGCAGACCGTATTTCGCGGTCATTTCGAAAAGGGCTTCAACGTTTTCGCCCTCCCAATCGAAGTCGGGAGTGATGTTGTAGGTCGGGATGGGGAAGGTGAAGACGCGGCCATCGGCGTCTCCCCCGGTCATAACCTCGATGAAGGCACGGTTGACAAGGTCCATTTCCTTCTGGAGCTCACCGTAGGTGAAATCAACGATCTCATCACCGATCAGCGGGTGCTCGTCAACCAGATCATCGGGGCAGGTCCAGTCGAAAGTGAGGTTAGTAAAGGGGCACTGGCTTCCCCAACGCGAAGGCACGTTGAGGTTGTAGATCAGTTCCTGCATGCACTGAAGGATCTCGTCGTAGGTCATATTGTCCAGACGAACGAAAGGCGCCATGTAGGTATCGAAGGAGGAGAAGGCTTGGGCGCCGGCCCATTCGTTCTGAAGCGTGCCGAGGAAGTTCACGATCTGGCCGCAGGCGGAAGAGAAGTGCTTGGGGGGTGCTGAGGCGATCGCGCCACTGACCCCGTTGAAGCCCTCCTGAATGAGGCGCTTGAGTGACCATCCTGCGCAGTAGCCGGCGAACATATCGAGGTCGTGGATGTGAATGTCACCGTTGCGGTGTGCCACGCCCGCTTCGGGAGAGTAGACGCGCTCCAGCCAGTAGTTCGCAATCATCTTTCCGGCGGAGTTGAGGATCAGACCACCCAGTGAGTATCCCTGGTTGGCGTTTGCGTTGACGCGCCAGTCAGAGCGGTCGAGGTATTCCTCGATCGTTGAGATCGCGTCGATTTCGTAGCGTGTTGTGGGAGACGTAGTCACGATTGACCTTTCCGGCTTACTTGGCATCATCGCTGTGGGGGCACAATATCTAGTGCTTGAGACGAACGCATCCCACAATATCTAGTGGCAATACCGGAGAGGCAGGGGCGACATGCGGAGTGTCGCGACTCGCGCAAAATGCACAATTTACGCGCGACGGTGCGCGCCTGGATCAAAGTCCTGAACAGGCTGTGAATAAGTTTTTCGTATTTACTCGCCTGAGAGGCGATCAACCTCGTGGATCACGAGGCCACCAACTGCAATCACCGCAAAAGAGGAAATCCCCGCAAGCACATGCGCTCTGCGCGGCAAAGCATCCAAGAACTCCGCGTAGGTAATGCCCCCGGACCCCATCTGCGCCAAATCATTGGGAGTCAATGCCCACAACGAGTACACCAAGCCCAAGGCAGCGACAATCGCACTTGCAAGCGCAATAACGACCATCGCCTTTTGCACAGGAACCCCGTGACGAGGCCGGTCTTCCAGAGGACACAGAATCAAGGCCCAAAAACCGCACACAGCCATCGCGACCAGCACATCCGAGGGACGATGCCAGCCAAACACCATGACAGAAATTCCCACGAGCGACGTCCACAGGTACCCGATCCACGCCGCTGGACCTCGGAACCATTCGGGAGCAATCATCACCAAGGCCAAGGCAAGGGACATCGCGACAGTCGTGTGACCGGAGGGAAGAGAATTCACTGTCGCAGCTGACATGTGGTAGTCCGGGCGCTCAATCAGAAGCTTGGCAACCTGGGTCGTCGTATTGGCTGCGATCACCATTCCGAGCGCGCGACCCGCAAGCGTTGGGCGACGGCGCAGCCAGGCAATAACAACAACCACTACCCCGATGATGACCATTGCCGGAACAGAAATGATGTGGGTGACCGTGCGGCCAAGAGAACCGAGCGGATCAGCCCAGCGCATCGCTGCTTCCATTGACAAGGTGTCAATTGCTTGGCCCTTGACGGTAAAAATCGCGAGGAAAGCGATGACGGCACTGAGGAGCGCGCACCCTGCCGCGGCGCTGATGCGTCGGAAGAGACGAGGGCGGTAGCGTCGGGAAGCGGTCTTTGCGGGCGCGGGCGAGGCCGGGCGGTTCACGCGCGGAAATGCAGGACGTGCGCCTCGGGATCCTTCAAGGTGAGCCGAGGCCTCGGGAAGGGTGCGCGTTGCGCCCTCCCCCGCGGATGGCGCGCCAGGGGAAGATGCGGAAAAGACTTCGGTTTCATCGTTGGTGGAGGAAGATTCGGAAGGGTGCGGCTGACGCTCTGCCATCGACTACTCCTTCCCTCTCAACACCGTCTTCGAAGGCTTTATTTTACTCATCAATACAGAGGTTTATCTATCTGAATGCTCGGTTTTCGCTTGGTTGATCGGGATGAGCTTTCTAAATTTTTCCCGTCCCTTATCTCGAGCTTTGACCCCGCGCGTCGGTTACAGTGGAGAAGTCAACAAGCGTGAGTCACGGTGACGAAACGCTACCCTACGACTCGGATCAGGGGTGCTACGTGTCGCTCTCACCGGTCAACACCGACCGCATTCGCACCGTTCTCCACGGCCACGATCTGAATTTCGGAGAGTCTTCGGAAGAGGAACTCGCCGTACCGACGCGTAATGCCGTCTATTTTTGGAACACCTCGAATCCCCACATCCTTCAGTTGCGCGCACATTGGCGTGGGATTGCAGCCGATGATGCTCAGTTCGCTTCCCTTGTTGAAGAGGTGCGACGCTGTAATTCAACGCGAACCGGCCCAAAGGCGTATCTCGCTCCTTTTGAGGACGGCCACCGATACGGCTTGATAGCCGAATGCAACATTGTGGCAACGAATGGGCTTTCCGAGGCTCAGCTTGATGCATTTTTCGAAACCTCGATGTCGATGATGATGGGGTTCTTTTCGGACCTTGAGGAGACTCTCTCCGACTTTGTTACGTGGAACGAGGAGGGAGATCACGCATGAGCACTCTTCCAGGACCCTTCGCTATTCCGAACGATTCAACGACTCCATACAAAGTGACTTTTGATCGTCTGATGCGCGCTTTGGCCGATCTCCAATTCCAAGCCGATGTTTTGGCTGAAAACCGAGCTGCCGGCGCAGTTTTTGACGGCATCCCCTTCTTGCTGAGCATGGATTCTGCCGAGCGTTTCTTGTCAATCCGCGCGGTGTGGGACACGGATTTTGATGCCGAAACCGCAGGACACCCGCTTTTCGCTGCGGCTGACTCCTGGAATCGCGAGAAGTACTTCCCGACCGTGTATTGGATGCTCGACCCCGAGGGTTCCCTTCAGGTGTGCGCAGATTTTGCCGTTGATACCTCCGCGGGATTGTCGGATCAGCAATTGACCGACCACCTGGGAGCCGGAATTTCCACGGGTATCGACGCGATCCGTTACATGCAAGAGGCAGCAACTCAGACTCTTGGGTGGAGCGCTCCCGAAAGTGCTCCCTATACGCACTCTGATACTGACGCGCCTTTCCCCTCTCAAACTGACGAGGCCGGCGCACCACCCACCCGCTCTGGTGCGGCTTTCGGCTTGGGATGAGCGCTCACTCACAGGCCCTTCTTGACATCATTCGCGCTCGCGGAAACAACGGTCAATTCGTTGATTACCGTTTTCTTCCCCCGCGCGCGGCTGAATATGGTTCCTGGCCTGATTGGCTCCCCTCCTCCCTTGTTTCTGCGTGGAAGAAACAGGGCGTAGATTCTCCGTGGCTTCACCAGCTCCGAGCACTCCAGGCAATTCACCGCGGTCACGATGTTGTCATTGCGACGGGCACAGGTTCAGGTAAGTCCCTGGTCGCATGGACGCCCATCCTCTCTGCGCTCCTCAACGCCGAGGTCTCGAGCCGCATTTCCGATATCCACCATCGGCCCACGTGCCTGTATCTCTCGCCGACGAAGGCCCTGGCAGCGGATCAGCTCCACGCGCTCAATGAGCTCATTGGGGCGCTCCCCGAGCAGTTGTTGGTCGCGCTTGCTGATGGGGATACTCCTCGCGAGGCCAAGAATTGGGCGCGCGCTCACGCCGACATTGTCCTAACAAATCCGGACTATCTGCACTACGTCATGCTTCCAAACCACGAACGGTGGATGCGCGTGTTGGCATCCTTGCGTTACGTGATTGTTGATGAGATGCACCAGTGGCGCGGCGTGAGCGGAAGCCATATTTCCTTGGTTTTGCGCAGACTCTTGCGTATTGCACGACACCTTGGCGCACGCGTTCAGGTGATCATGATGTCGGCGACGTTGTCAGATCCAGAGTCTGTTGCGCAGACGATGATCGGACGTGAGAAGGTCGATGCCATCACCGAAGACACATCGGGGCGCGGCACTCACCACGTTTTTATGTGGGAGGGGCGCGAGGTTCCTCGCGAAGATGACGTTTCAATTGAGTCTTTCCTTTCTGCCCTGCAAGCCGCCGAGGCGGGTGAAGAAGCTGTTCTGGAGGCACCGACTCAGCGCCTTTCTGCGCAAACCGAAGCCGCTTTGTTGTCGGCCGAGCTGGTCCGCAACAATGCCCGCCTATTGACCTTTGTCCGCTCTCGAGGCGGCGCGGAAACTGTCGCTGCTCAAACGCGCGAGAATCTCCACGACAGTCCCGAGCTTGCCTCTACAGTTGCCGCATACCGGGGAGGCTTTCTCCCCGAGGAACGACGCGCCTTGGAAGCCGCGCTCCGCTCGGGTCAGCTTCGAGCCCTGGCAACCACTTCTGCTTTGGAGATGGGGATTGATATTTCCGGTTTGGATGTCACAGTCACTGCCGGTTGGCCGGGTACACGAGCATCTTTCTGGCAGCAGGTTGGTCGATCGGGACGAGCCGGGGCGGAGGGTATTTCCGTTCTGATTGCTGGTGATAACCCGCTTGATTCTTTCCTTGTGCACCACAGCGATGAGATCTTTTCCCCTGTCGAGGCCGCAGTTCTTGACCCCGATAACCCCTGGGTTTTGCGCGATCACCTGTGCGCCGCAGCTGGAGAGATTCCTCTTTCTGACAGGGAAGCCACCGAAGTATTTGGACCGCGAGCGCCTGCACTTTTAGCGCAGCTTGGCGCCGAAGGCCAGCTTGTAAACCGCAGTGGCGGTTGGAGGTGGAACATCACTTCCGATGAGCAACCCTGGGATCGAATTCAGATCCGTGGCAGTGGTCGGGATGTTCAAATCGTTGATGCTCGAAGTGGA
>ERZ773001.538-NODE-538-length-14685-cov-3.20499_pt1 | contig 14685 bp, 15 predicted proteins | sample MGYA00511673_ERZ773001 | MGnify/ENA primary metagenome ERZ773001 (study PRJEB29015, sample SAMEA2738091) | human oral metagenome | biome: human oral; feature: human-associated habitat; material: saliva | place: China | collected 2162 ... | reverse complement strand
CGGGCTCTTGTGCGCAAAAATTTGTGCTTGTGCAGTAGAGTCTAATCGGAATTGTTTTAGTACTGTTAGCTTTTTCTAAGAGAGGGGGAGATAGTGAATAACCTATTACGTCTTATCGGACGCCGTCTTATTGCGTTACCGATTATGGCTCTAGGCGTCACCTTTCTCGTATTTTTCTTGATGTCCTTCTCGCATGTTGATCCTGCTTATAATGCCTTGGGAGAAGCAGCTTCTGAAGAGGCAATCCAGCAGTATCACATTGAGCATGGTCTTGATGATCCATGGCCTGTGAGATATGTACGTTACATTGGCGACGTGTCCCGTGGAAACCTGGGTACCTATGGCACTTCTCACTACTCAGTTGGTGCACGAATTGCTAAGGCTCTGCCAGTAACCATGCAGCTTACCTTCATGGGTCTTTTACTTGGTGCTATTGTCTCGTTTACCATGGGTGTTATTGCTGCTCTGTATAGAGATCAATGGCCCGATCAAATCATCCGCGTATTCTCAATTGCCGGTCTTGCAACGCCATCATTCTGGTTGGCAGTTCTTTTGATTCTGGTCTTTGCGTCTACGCTTAAGCTGCTACCAGCCTCTGGAGCACTACCAGATCCTACGGTAAATCTTGGCGGCTACTTTGCTCGTATGATTATGCCGGCATTTGCACTTGCGGTTCCAATGTCTGGTCAGATGACCCGTATTGTTCGTACCGCAATGGTCGAGGAGTTGGATAAGGACTACGTCCGTACTGCTCGCGGCGCTGGTATTCCAGAGAGAATCGTCATCGCAAGAAACGTACTTCGCAACGCTCTTATTACCCCTGTAACCACACTTGGTCTGAAGATTGGTTACCTCATGGGTGGTGCCGTTGTTATTGAGGTTATTTTTAACCTTCCTGGCATGGGTACCGCTATTCTTGAGGGCATTCAGGGTAACGAGGCAATGCTTGTTCAGGGTGTTGTCGTTGTCGTTGCACTGTCCTTCATCATCATCAACATTGTTGTTGATATGTTGTACATCTTGATTAACCCACGCATTAGGACGGTGTAGTGCGATGGTACAAATGAGAAAAAAACAAGTCGAGAAGCTCGAAGAGGCTGCAACAAAGGGTGCTACCTTTGGTGGCTTTAAGAAGATGAAGACCGCATCTAAGATTGCTCTTGTCATTCTTCTTTTTGTTGTCCTGGCTTCTGTCTTTGCAAACTTCATTGCGCCACACAACCCACTTGAGATCTTCAACGCTCGTCAGGCACCTGGTAATGGTTTCATTTTTGGTACTGACGATAAGGGTCGCGATATTCTTTCTCGTATGCTCTATGGTGGTCAGTATTCATTGGTTATTGGTTTTGGTGCTACGGGTATGGCACTACTGTGTGGCTCAATTATTGGTGCTATTGCCGCTGTTTCTAGAAAGGCTGTCTCTGAGGTTATCATGCGTGTGCTCGACATTATTATGTCGTTCCCAGGCATTGCTCTTGCAGCAGTCTTTGTTTCTATTCTGGGTAACAGCGTTCCTTCAATCATTTTCGCAATTGGCTTTATGTACACGCCACAGATTGCACGTATTGTTCGTGCAAACATCGTCAGCGAGTATGGTGAGGATTACGTAAGGGCAACCATTGTTTCTGGCGCTCGTGCACCTTGGATTTTGTGGAAGCACGTTCTTCGTAACTGCATTGCTCCCATCATGGTCTTTACCGTTACGCTGGTAGCAGACGCAATTATCTTTGAGGCATCTTTGACCTTCATCGGTGCAGGTATTGCAGAGCCAACTCCAACATGGGGTAATATCCTGGCTGATGCTCGTGCTGGCGTTCTTGCTGGTCGCTGGTGGCAGGCATTCTTCCCAGGCCTAGCTATTATGATGACCTGTCTGGCACTGAACATCCTCTCCGAGGGTCTTACTGATGCTATGGCAGCAGCGCCTGGCGCTCCTGTTGACACTGAGAACTCTGATTCCAGGCGTGCAGATGACATCTTGGCATCTGATCCAGTTCGTGCGTATGCAGAGCAGGCAGAGTCCCTTGAGCGCAGACTTAATGCACTCAAAGAGGTTGAGCTGTCTAGAACAGACAGACGTAAGCCAGACTTTGATGTTGCTCCATTGCTCAGCGTTAAAGATCTTTGCATCAGCTTTGAGTCTCATGGAGACGTCAAGGTTGTTGACCACGTAAGCTTTGATGTCCGTCCTGGTCAGTGCATGGCGCTAGTCGGCGAGTCTGGCTGCGGCAAGTCTATTACCACCAAGGTCATTATGGGCTTGACTGATCCAAAAGAGACCATTACTGGTCAGGTTCTCTACAAAGACCAAGACCTCCTGGAGCTCTCCAAAGAAGAGCACCGCAAGCTGCTTGGTCATGAGCTTGCAATGGTCTACCAGGACGCTCTGTCTTCGTTGAACCCATCCATGCTTATCTCTTCTCAGATGAAGCAGCTTACCAGCAGGGGAGGCACTCGTTCTGCTGAGGAGCTTCTGGAGCTTGTTGGTCTGGATCCAAAGCGTACGCTTGAGTCCTACCCACACGAGCTTTCTGGTGGTCAGCGTCAGCGTGTTCTGATTGCTATGGCACTCACCCGCGATCCTTCGTTGGTCATCTGCGACGAGCCAACAACTGCTCTGGACGTTACTGTTCAGAAGCAGGTCATCAAGCTCTTAAATGACCTCCAGCGTCGCCTTGGCTTTGCAATGATCTTTGTTAGCCACGACCTTGCACTTGTTGCAGAGGTTGCTTCTGAGATTACCGTTATGTATGCAGGCCAGGTTATTGAGCAGGCAGCCACCACTGAGCTTCTGACCAATCCTGTTCACGAGTACACCCGCGGTCTTCTCGGCTCCGTTCTTTCCATTGAGGAAGGTGCACAGGATGGTACCAGGCTTCACCAGGTACCAGGTTCTGTTCCTTCTCCAGAAGACTTCCCAACAGGTGATAGGTTTGCTCCTCGTTCAAGTCACCCAGATCTGGGTCTTGAGGTTCACCCTGTTATCAAGGAGATTCCTGGTAAGCACCATCGTTTCTCTGAGCTGCCTGATGAGTATCTGAAGGAGCATGGTCTTGTGCCTTACCTTGAGCGTTCTCAAAAGGAGGTGAGGTAAATGGCTACAACAACTGAAGAGCAGCCAATTATCTTCCTCGATGACATTTCGGTTACGTTTAAAACGCGTACGGGTTCAATCTTTAAGCCTAATAAGGTTCACGCTGTACAGAATGTTTCTCTCAAGCTTATGCCTGGTGAGACCATTGGTATTGTTGGCGAGTCTGGCTGTGGAAAGTCCACTACCGCAAATGTCATGTGTGGCCTTCAGTCACCAACGTCCGGTCATGTGTACTTCAAGGGAATGGATGTTACCAAGCGTACTCCAGAGCTTAGAAAGCAGATTGGCCGCGTTGTCTCTGTTGTCTTCCAGGACCCAGCAACTGCTCTTAACCCTCGTATGATTGTTAAAGACCAGCTCATGGATCCACTGCTCGTGCATAAGGTAGGAACAGAAGAGGAGCGAGAAACCCGTATTAATGAGCTTGTCGGTCTGGTAGGACTTCCACATTCCGCACTTCGCGCCCTTCCTGGTCAGCTCTCTGGTGGTCAGCGTCAGCGTGTTGCAATTGCACGTGCGCTTTCTCTGAACCCATCGGCAATCATTGCTGACGAGCCTACTTCCGCATTGGATGTTTCTGTTCGTGCACAGATTTTGAACCTGCTTACTGACCTCAAGTCCGAGTTGGGTCTCTCAATGATCTTTATTTCGCACGATATTCAGACTGTTCGCTATGTTTCTGACCGCATCATTGTTATGAATCACGGTCAGATTATGGAAGATGGTCCTGCTAAACAGGTCTTTGAGCATCCAACAGATCCTTACACTAAGACGCTTTTGGGTGCTGCACCTTCTTTGCTTCATCCTAAACTGGGTGAGTAGCGCTTACGTTTTTGTTTGACTAGAGCGCAGCTTAGGCTGCGCTCTTTTAGCTTGTTAGGTGGATCAATGCACCAAGAAACGCTTGAGTTTGCAGAATTAAAGGCAGCTCATGCTTTGACGCCCTATCCTTCGGATTTTGAGGCGTTTTGGAAGGCGAGAATGGAGGAAGCAGATAACGCTCCTCTAAGCTGGCAGATTGTTCCTTCAACAGAGGTCACGTCAACTGCTTCAGCCCACTTTTTTGATCTTACATTTGTAGGCATTGATGGCGCGGAAGTCTACGCAAAGTACCTGCGACCACAGACTGCCTCAGGCGTACAAACTCCGCTTGTTTTACAGTTCCATGGCTATCCAGGATCTTCTCGCAGTTGGTTTGAGCAGAGCTCTTTTTTGAGTTTAGGCTGCTCGCTGATTGCGCTTGATAATCCTGGACAGGGCGGACACAGCTTGGATGGAAGCTCGTATAAGAGCACTACCGTCTCAGGTCATTTGGTGCTTGGACTGGATGGGCCAGTAGAGAATCTTTACTTCGTTCATCTGTACCAGAACATTCGCTTGCTCTGCAGAATTGTCCGTGAGCTTGAAGGAATTGATACAGACCGCGTTTTTGTAAACGGCGCCTCGCAGGGAGGCGGTATTGGTCTTGCTACCTGCGCACTCAATCAAGACCTGATTAATAGGGCAGCAATTCTTTATCCCTTCCTCACTGATTTTAGGTGTGTTTGGGAGCTTAATGCTGATGAGGTTGCCTACGAGGGCATCCGTTATTATTCCCGCTGGTTTGACGCAGATGGTTCTCGCGTTGATGAGGTCTTTGCAAAGCTTGCTTACATTGACTCAGTCAATTTTGCACGCCTGGTTACCTGTCCTGTGCTTTTTGGCACCGGACTTGATGATCCGGTAGTTCCTCCCGAGGCTCAGTTTGCAGCTTACAATGCCTTAACCTGCCCAAAGAGACATCTTCTTTACCCCGGATATGCGCATGAAGAGATTGGCGATTTTGACGATAAGATCATTGATTTTTTCTGCTCAGTGGATGGTGTCTCTGCACTTGAGTTTTTGGACTCATCATTTCCCAATCAGGTTGAGGGCGAGGTGACGGCGTGAGGGGCTTAACACAAAGGCTTGAAGCTGCCCGTTCTTATCGCGGTGCGTGGCTGAGACCATCAAACTTTGAATCATTTTGGGAGACGTCTGTAGCGTTTGCACAAAACGCCCAGGTAGAGAGTGTGGTTGAGCTTCCATCCACTGCTCAAACAGCAACGTTTAAGCGCATCACATTCACCTCGACTGACCAGATGCAATTGAGTGCTCGCGTTATTCTTCCAGCAGGTGTGTCGGTGGCAGAACCGCTAGCTCCAGCAGAGCTGCCCGCATCGGCAGAACTGCCCGCGGTGGTGCTCTTCTCCGATCTTGGTCGGGGAGTGCGTAGCTGGCTCCATCTTCTTCGCTTCACGGCGCTTGGCCTGCCTGTTGTGGCTCTGGAGGCTCGTCCGTGTGAGCCCCAACTCAAAGACGCCTGGAGAGGAGCGCTCACCGCAGAGGAGCTTGCCCATGCCCTCATCAACCCTGCTAGCGCTGCAGCTTCCCCGCTCAAGCAGCTCATCGATGACGCGCTGGTTACCACCTCGGTTGCCTCGCGCTTCCTTGGTCGTACCGTCATCACCTGGGGAGAAGGTCTGGGCGGCTCGCAGGCTTTGTTTGCAGCAGCACTTCTGCCCAAGACGGCAATCGCTACTATGGCGCTGAACCCGCTCTTTGCTGACAACGCAACAACCCTGCGTGCGGTTGTCGGATGTGGAGATACTCTGCAGTCAGATACAGCCATCGACGCGGTCGGTCTTCTCGACAGCGCGTGTGCGGCAGAGCTTATCCGTGTGCCTGCACTTATTGGTACGGCTCTGCTGGACCAAAGTGCTCCGACTGAGGGAACATTTGCGCTGTACAACCGCATAGCGGGACAGAAGGAAATACGTGTGTATCCCAAGTTTGGCCACGAGCGTATCAATCAGTTTGAGAACGAACAAATCAACTATATGCGTGAGGTTATATAGACACTCTAACGTAATCGAGCGGACTATAATTACGTAGGTTATTTGAATATTCAATTGACCAGGTATTCGGTCAGTTTGTTCAGTACATTGTTGTATGAAACTAGTTGGATTTTCCAACGTGTGAAAGGATAAAGGATGTCCAGTAACGTACCATTTAGCGGTGTTATTCCACCAGTTGTTACCCCTAACACTCCAGACCACCAGCTTGATATCGTGTCTTTTGAGCGTTCCATTAACCGCCTTATTGAGGCGGGAGTTGATGGTCTGTTCTTCCTCGGCTCTTCTGGCGAGGTTGTCTTTGCAACTGATGAGCGTCGCGATCAGATTGTGCGCGAGGCTGTTCGCATTGTTGACCACCGTGTCCCGGTCCTTGTGGGCATCATTGATACCGAGACCGAGCGTGTCCTTGAGCACGGTCGCCGTGCCCTTGCACTAGGCGCTGATGCTCTTGTTGCAACTGCTCCTTTCTACGCACTCTGTGGCCCAGCTGATGTTGAGGAGCACTTCCGCATCCTTCACCAGGAGCTGGATGCACCTCTGTTTGCGTACGATATTCCTGTCTGCGTTCACACTAAGCTCTCTTGGAAGATGCTTGCTCGCCTGGGCGCAGAGGGCGTTCTTGCAGGTGTTAAGGACTCTTCTGGTGACGATGTTTCCTTCAGGTATCTTGTTCAGGAGAACGAGAAGAACGGTCACCCTCTAACCCTTCTGACCGGCCATGAGATTGTGGTCGACGGCGCTCTTCTCTCTGGTGCAGATGGTTCTGTACCAGGTCTTGCTAATGTTGAGCCAGAGGGCTACGTCCGTATGTGGAAGGCTGCTCAGGAAGGTAACTGGGCAGAGGTCAAGCGTGAGCAGGATCGCCTCAACGAGATTTCTCATATCTTTGATGTCACCACAGGCGTTCAGGGCTATGGAGCTGGCGTTGGTGCCTTCAAGTGCGCCCTTAACCTCATGGGAATCTTTGATTCTTCTCAGATGCCTCGTCCTGTTAAGCCTCTTGACGGTCAGAACCGTGAGGCAATCAAGCAGGTTCTTGTCGATAACGGCCTTCTCTAAATACGAGGAGTTACCATGGACGCTACGTTTGCTACACCAACACATGTTTGCGCCGTTGATATTGGCGGCACAAAGATTGCCTGTGGCATAGTCACCCTTAACGGTTCTGAGGCTCCCAAAGTTCAATCTGTAAAGAAGGTCCCAACTAATGCACAAGAGGGCGGCAAGCAGGTTCTTGCCACCGTCCTCCAGGCAATTAGAGAAGCTCTTGCTCGTGCAGAAGAGCTGAGCCTTACCATCTCTGGCGTGGGCATTTCTTCTGCTGGTGTTGTTGACCCTCGTACGGGCGACATCACCTACGCAAATGAGCTTATGCCAGGCTGGGGCGGAACTGCTCTTGGCTCTGCAGTTACCAGCGAGTTTGGCCTTCCGTGCAGCGTCCTTAATGATGTTCATGCTCACGCTCTGGGTGAGGCTCGTCACGGTGCTGGCCACGGCAAAGATAGCGTTCTTACCGTAGCAGTTGGCACGGGCATTGGTGGCGCCTTTGTGAACCACGGTATCTTGATGCTAGGCGCTCACGACGAGGCTGGTCACATTGGTCACGTTGCAACTCCAGCGGCTGCAGGCGTTGACTGTCCTTGTGGTGGAACTTCTCACCTTGAGCCTGTTTCCGCAGGTCCTGGCATTATTCGCGAGTACGTCCGCCTTGGCGGCTCCGACACGCTTGAAGACGGCTCTGCTCTTGATGGCGCAGAGATTGACCGCAGGGCTCTTGCTGGCGAGAAGATCGCTCAGGCTGCAGAGGAGCGCTCGGGCCGCGCACTTGGTGAGGTTTTGGGCAGCATGTGTAACATGCTTGACCCTTCTGTCATCATTCTGTCTGGTTCCGTGGCAGAGTGTGGCAAGTACTGGCACGAGGCGCTTGCATCTGCATTTAAGCTGCAGGCAATGCCTCCTGTTCAGGCAACGCCTCTTGTGAAGGGCACGCTTGGTGGAGAAGCCCCTCTTATTGGAGCTGCAGAAAACCTTGTTCTACCTGGCTATTTAGAGACACGTCTTTAGGCAGAAGCATGTCAGCAGGCAAATTATTTGCTGACCAGACACGCCGCAAAGACAGACACCTTTAATGTACGTACATTCTTGTGAGGAGAATACCGTGGCACATTCAGAGCTTGTCGAGTCACTTAAAGGAAAACTCATTGTCAGCGTCCAGGCGTATCCTGGTGAGCCTATGAGGCATCCAGAGACCATGGCTCAGATTGCTCGCGCCTGTGAGCTTGGCGGCGCTGCAGCTATTAGGTGTCAGGGTCTGTCCGATATTTCTGCCATTAAAGGTAGGGTTGAAATTCCTGTTATTGGCCTCTGGAAAGAGGGTCATGAGGGCGTCTACATTACTCCTACGCTTCGTCATGCCCGCGCTTGCGTTCATGCTGGCGCAGACGTTGTTGCTCTTGATGCAACTGACCGTCCAAGACCAGATGGCAGAACCTTTGAAGAGACCGTTGCTGCTCTTCGTGCAGAGTCTGATGTCCTGATTATGGCTGACTGCATGACTATGGACGATATTCGTCGCTCTGTTGCTGCTGGTTGTGACTTGGTTTCAACTACGCTTTCACACAACAAAGCTGCTATTGATACTACGCTTGACGATGGCCCTGACATTGCCCTTCTCCAGCAGGCAACTACTGAATTCCCAGGTATTGCCATTATTTGCGAGGGCCACGTTCATACGCCACAAGACGCAAGAGATGCTCTTGATGCAGGTGCTTGGGCGGTTGTTTCGGGTACTGCCATTACGCACCCAACTTCAATTACCTCTTGGTTTGCTGCGGCACTTGAGGATTAACGCTTAGAGCGGTAAGGTTTTCTCGTCACATCATTTAAGGAGTGCCTGTGAAGAAAAACGATCCCACACCTTCAGTTATTCCCGACATTGTCATTATTACGGGTATGTCTGGATCGGGTCGCACGCAGGCACTTCATGTGTTTGAGGACATGGGTTATTTCTGCATTGATAACCTGCCTCCAGCTCTTATATTGCAGCTCTCTCACCTTGTTGGTATTAACACGGGTGTTGGCCGTCATCTGGCGGTTACCTGTGACTTGCGCTCACAAGGTCTTTTTGATGACATCTCTGAGGCGCTGAAGTCTCTTGCTGACCACGAGCTCACGTACAAGATTATCTATTTGGACTCGTCAGATGAAGTGCTCATGCGCCGTTATAGCGAGAACCGCCGTCGTCATCCTTTAGCCCAAGAAGGGGAGAGCCTTGCCTCTGCAATTGCCAAAGAGCGCACTCAGCTTCAAGACATTAAAGCTATCGCAGATGAGGTGTTTGATACCTCAACCATGCGTACCAATACGCTTAAAAGCCGTTTGCGTCGTGCATTCTCAGAGCTTGCTGAGCAGCAGCTTATGGATGTCAGCGTGTTTTCATTTGGCTTCAAAAACGGTTTGCCCGTTGAGGCTGACCTTATGATTGACGTGCGATTCTTACCTAATCCTTACTATAATCCAGAGCTCAGACCACTTACCGGTCTTGATGAGCCGGTTGCTCAGTTTGTTCTCAAGCACGGCACTACTAAGAAATTCTTAAAGTCGTGGTTTGAGTTGCTTGACGTTGTTATGCCTGGATACGTACAAGAGGGTAAGAGCTTGCTCTCTATTGCGGTGGGTTGTACCGGCGGTCAGCACAGAAGTGTTGCTATTGCACGTGCCACCGCAGAACATTTGGCTGCCCAGGGTTATCGCGTGACGCTGTTCCATCGCGATCTTGAGGCAGCAAAAAAGAAGTCTCAGCAGGCTGAGTAGGAATTGATTCTGCTATGTCATTTACTGCTGAGGTAAAAAATGAGCTGGTCAGTGTACCAGAAGGTCAGACAGATTCTGCATTAGCGCAGCTTTCTGCCCTTATTCGTGTTTCGGGTACGCTCTCGGTGCAAGGTCCAGGCAAATTTGCCGTTCGCATTGTCACCGAGACGGGTACGGTTGCTCGCACGGTTGTCAGTTCTTCTCGCCGTTTATTTGACCTGGATACCTCCATTGAGTATCGCCGGTCCATCATGCATAAGAAACGCAACTATCTGCTTGAGATTTCAAACCAGGATTCGCTTGCAGGAGCCCTTTCTGCACTGGGTATTTATATTCCAGGAGAAGGTCTGGTAAGAGGTATTCCAAAGAATATCGTCCGCACTAAACAGACGCAGCGCGCTTTTTTGCGTGGCGCTTTTATGGCAGGTGGGTTTGTTGCGGACCCCCGAAAAGACTTCCACCTAGAGATTGCAGTCTCGGGGGATGAATTTGCAGCTGACCTGGTAAAGCTCATAGGTACGCTTGGTGTTAAGGCACGTCTTAATCATCGTAACCGCCACACTAACGCATTGACGCGCTCTCGAGAGATTTACGCCGTCTACCTTAAGAGTTCTGATGACATCATCACGTTCTTGCGAGAAATTGGCGCTACTACTATGGCTCGCGTCGCTGCGGCGGCGCGCAATATGAAGCACTACCGCAACAACGTAAACCGAGCAGTTAATGCAGAGATGGCAAATCAAACACGTTCTTCTAATGCTGCGGCAGATCAGTTGGCGCTTATAGAAAAGGCCGAGAAACTCATTGGCTTGTCGACGCTTCCTCCTGCGGTTAGAGAGTTTTGTATTGCGAGAAAAGATAACCCTGAGCTGTCGTTATTAGGTTTAGGGGAGTCGTTTGTACCACCCGTATCCAAGTCCGCTATGTATCACCGATTGCTGCGTTTGAAAAAAATCGTTCAGGATTTTGAAAAAGATGCATAACTTATCGGTGAGTGAGGTAAAATACTCGGTGTACGGTTTAAATGTTAATGAATCCGGAGAATGGCTCTGGGTCACCGAAAGGAGCATTACGTATGGCAGTAAAGGTTGCTATTAACGGTTTTGGCCGCATTGGTCGCCTTGCATTTAGGCAGATGTTTGGTCACGAGGGTTCTGAGATTGTTGCAATCAACGACCTTACTTCTCCAGAGATGCTTGCATATCTTCTGAAGTATGACTCTACTCAGGGCAACTATTCCCGCGATCACAAGGTAGAGGCAACTGACCACTCCATCATCGTTGACGGTCACGAGATTGTTATTTACAAGGAGGCAGACGCTAACAACCTGCCTTGGGGTGATCTCAACGTTGACGTTGTTCTTGAGTGCACCGGTTTCTACACCTCCAAGGACAAGGCACAGGCTCACATCAACGCTGGTGCTAAGAAGGTCGTCATTTCTGCTCCAGCAGGCAATGACCTTCCAACCGTTGTCTTCAACGTTAACCACGAGATTCTGACTGCAGATGACAACATCATTTCCGCAGCTTCCTGCACCACCAACTGCCTCGCTCCTATGGCAAAGGGTCTCAATGACTTCGCACCAATTCAGTCCGGTATCATGACCACCATCCACGCATACACTGGTGACCAGATGATTCTTGACGGCCCACAGCGCAAGGGTGACTTCCGTCGTTCCCGTGCTGGTGCAGAGAACATTGTTCCTAACTCCACTGGTGCTGCTAAGGCAATCGGCCTTGTTCTTCCTGAGCTCAACGGCAAGCTCATTGGTGCTGCTCAGCGCGTTCCTACGCCAACTGGCTCCCTCACCAACCTTTATGCTGTTGTTGACAAGAAGGTCACCGCTGCTGAGGTTAACGCTGCAATGAAGGCATATGCAGAGACCATCCCAGAGACCTTTGCTTACAACGAGGATCTGATTGTTTCCCGCGATATCGTCGGTGAGACCCACGGCTCCATCTTCGATGCAACTCAGACCATGTGCTCTGATCTTGGCAACGGCCAGACTCTCGTTCAGGTCACCTCTTGGTACGACAACGAGAACTCCTACACTTCCCAGATGGTCCGCACCATCAAGTACTTCGAGAAGTTCGTTGCTTAAGTTCTAGTTACATAGACGCCTTAGGCGCGGTCGCAGCATCTGCCGCGATCGCGCCTTCTTTTGTTAGATACGTATTCAAAGGAGTGACATGGCTTTTACAAAGAAGACTGTCCGCGATGCAGATGTTGACGGCAAGCGCGTTTTGATGCGCGTTGACTTCAACGTGCCTCTAAAGGACGGCGTTGTTACTGACGACACCCGCGTTCGCGCTGCACTTCCAACCATCCAGTATCTTCTCGATCACAATGCAAAGGTCATCCTGATGAGCCACCTTGGCCGTCCAGATGGCACTGGTTTCCAGCCAGAGCTTTCCCTGCGCCCAGCTGCAGAGAAGCTTGCTGAGCTTCTTGGTCATGAGGTTAAGTTTGTTGAGGATACCTATGGCGAGAAGGCCCGTGAGGCTGTAGACGCACTCAAGGACGGCGAGGTTCTTGTTCTTGAGAACGTCCGTTTTGACAAGCGTGAGAAGAAGAATGACCCAGAGATTGCAAAGACCCTTGCTTCTTATGGTGACGTCTTTGTTCTTGATGCCTTTGGTACCGCACACCGCGCACAGGGCTCCGTTGTTGGACCAGCAGCTTACCTTCCTGCATACGCAGGCTTCCTGCTTGAGAAAGAGGTTGATACTCTTACCTCTATCTTCTCTAATCCAGAGCGCCCACTTGTAGCTATCGTCGGTGGCTCCAAGGTTTCTTCTAAGATTGGTGTCCTTGATCACCTTATCGACTCCGCTGATACCCTTATCATCGGCGGCGGTATGGCATACACCTTCTTCCTGGCTAAGGGTTATACCGTTGGTACTTCTCTTCAGGAGCCAGACTGGATTGAGCGCGCAGGCGAGATGCTCAAGAAGGCTGAGGAGAAGGGCGTTAAGATTCTGCTTCCTGTTGACAACGTTGTTACCGATCACTTTGGTGAGGACGCTGTTGGTGAGGTAGTTCCTTCCAACCAGATTCCTGATGACCGTATGGGTATGGACATTGGTCCTAAGACTGTTGAGCTTTACACTGAGGCAATCAAGGGTGCAAAGACTGTCTTCTGGAATGGTCCTATGGGCGTCTTTGAGTTTGACCAGTTTGCAAAGGGTACCGAGGCTGTTGCTTACGCTGTTGCAGATGCTGACTGCACTTCCATTATCGGCGGAGGCGATTCCGTCGCAGCAGTTAACAAGTTCCACCTTGCTGACAAGATGAGCTGGATTTCCACTGGCGGCGGCGCTTCCATGGAGCTCGTTGAGGGTAAGGCTCTTCCAGGAGTGGAGGCGCTTCTCGATGCGTAATCGTATGATTGCAGGTAACTGGAAGATGAATGAGACTTTCGCTGAGGGCATTGAGCTTGCTCAGGGAATTGTCGACCAGCTTGCTTCTGGTACTGGAAACGTTGACGTTGTTATTGCTCCACCTCTTGTAGACCTTAAGGGCGTCTCCGAGGTTCTATCTCAGGCTAACTCTTCTGTTGCTCTCTCTGCACAGAATGTGTACTGGGAGGAGTCTGGCGCCTTTACTGGTGAGACCTCTCCAGCAATGCTGACCTCTGTTGGTGCAACCCACTGCATCATTGGTCACTCTGAGCGTCGTGGCTACTTTGGTGAGACCGATGAGGACATTAACCGCAAGGCAAAGGCTTTGATGGCTCATGGCATCGTTCCTATTTCTTGCTGCGGTGAGTCCCTTGAGGTTCGCAACGCTGGTACTCACGTTCAGTTTGTTGTTGACCAGATTAAGGCTGACACTGAGGGTCTTGAGATTACTGATCCTTCCAAGTACGTTATTGCTTACGAGCCAATCTGGGCAATTGGTACTGGTATGACTGCAACTGCTGATGACGCTCAGGAAGTTTGCGGTGCAATTCGCAAGACCTTGGTGGAGATCTTTGGTGCAGAAATTGCAGATGGCATCCGTATTCTTTACGGTGGCTCTGCAAAGCCAGAGAACGTTGGTGGCTTCCTCGAGAAAGAGGACGTTGACGGCGCACTTGTTGGCGGCGCATCGCTCAAGGCTGATTCCTTCGTTGCAATGGTAAAGAGCGCAATGAACTAAGCTGAGTCAAAGTGCTTTATCACCAGTTAGGCGCTTGGCACATTTGTTGAGTTCTTGTTTGTTTTGCAACTTGGCACACGTCATTTCCAAAGGGGAGTGGCGTGTGCTATTCTTTTCTGTTGTACGTGAAAATAACTAGGGCTGGATCTTCTCGCCAGCAAGAGGGGGAACCTCGTGGGCGTTCTGAATACAATTCTTTTGGTACTGTTTGTACTTTCTGGTGTCTTGACGGTGCTGCTTGTTCTAGCACACTCCGGAAAGGGTACCGGTGTTTCTGACATGATTGCAGCTTCCATGTACAACGCAGGAGCAGGTTCGGGAATCATGGAGAAAAATCTTGATCGCCTTACCATTATCACTACAACCATCTTTATGGTTTGTGCCGTTGTGATGGCTCTGACATTCCCCGTTGGAACTATTGGCTAAGCTGCGCTCTCAAATTTGAATTATCTGCCGAGAAACCCCGTGTTTCTCGGCATTTTTGTATTTAAGGAGGCTTTTCTGCTGAAAGAGTTCTTAGGAAAAGTGGATTTATAAAGCCATTTGTTAGAAGAAAGTAATTATCTTTTGCCTCTTAACAGAATTTTCAATAACGTTTCTCGTATGTAAACAAATCAAATTTATCCCTATAAGCTGGATTTAAACAGTCATTATATGTGGATACATTTTACTGGGATTGGTATGTAAAGACAGGCTTATCTTAGAAGCAAGTTCAGTCAAGCTGCTATTCCGTGGTAAAATTATACGTTGCTGTGTATTCAC
>ERZ773001.529-NODE-529-length-14936-cov-5.81796_pt1 | contig 14936 bp, 12 predicted proteins | sample MGYA00511673_ERZ773001 | MGnify/ENA primary metagenome ERZ773001 (study PRJEB29015, sample SAMEA2738091) | human oral metagenome | biome: human oral; feature: human-associated habitat; material: saliva | place: China | collected 2162 ... | reverse complement strand
ACACAGGCGTCTGGGCAACAATGCGATGCAAGCCTGCGTCTCGCCGCACTCGTCGCCTGAATTGACTGCCTTCTTGTCCTCTCTTCCCTTTACTTTGACCGATTCCCAAAAGCATGCGATTGAGCAGATCAGTGCGGGATTGGCAGATTCTCACCCCATGCAGCGCCTTCTCGAAGGAGACGTCGGTTCTGGGAAAACCGTCGTCGCGCTGGCTGCCCTCATCCAAGTCGTCGCCGCCGGGCATCAGGGGGCTCTCCTTGCTCCCACCGAAGTTTTAGCGAAGCAGCACGTGGATTCTTTGCGTGCCTTGCTTGCGCCTCTTGAGAAGGCTGGTTTTCCAGTTGACCTGCGCCTTCTGACATCCTCGACACCTGCTCCGGCTAGACGCGAAATTGAACGCTTACTTGCCTCTGGGACTCCGCTTATTGTTGTCGGCACCCACGCCTTGCTTTTTGCTCGTAATCTCTTTGCGGACCTAGCCCTTGCAGTGATTGATGAACAGCACCGTTTCGGTGTGCGCCAACGCGATGCACTTCGAGATAGTCGAAATGATGGGCTCTTGGTCCATCAGCTGGTCATGACTGCTACTCCGATCCCAAGAAGCGTCGCCATGACGATTTTCGGCGATCTAGATGTGACCGTCATGAAGGAACTGCCCAAGGGACGTCAGCCTGTAGCCACCTACGTTGTTGATGCGGGCAATGAGCCGTGGATGAGACGAATGTGGCAGCGCGCTCGTGAGGAGATCGACGGAGGCGGACGTGTATATATTGTCTGTCCCCGCATTGATGACACTGATACGAGCGATGCGCTGCTCGATTCTGAGTCTTCTGTTCCCCTTGCCTCAGTTTCCCAAACCTTGCTCTCCCTCTCCACGATCGAGGCCTTGCGGGGGATTGGTACGGCAACTTTGACGGGGCGTGACAGTAGCGAGGATAAAGAAGCCATCATGAGTGCCTTCGCAAGTGGCGAGCGTCCGATTCTTGTGGCTACTACCGTCATTGAGGTTGGAGTTGACGTTCCCGAGGCGACCATGATGATCATCTTGGATGCGCAACAGTTCGGCCTTTCCCAGCTCCATCAATTGCGCGGGCGCGTTGGGCGCTCCTCTCGAGCAAGTGTGTGCATGGCAGTTCACCCCAGCGCGATCACCGATACTTCTGCCAAGCGCCTCGATGCCTTCGCTTCAACGACAGATGGCTTTGTCCTTGCCGAGGCCGATCTTGCGCTGCGTAGGGAAGGGGATGTTTTGGGATCGGCTCAGTCTGGAAAATCTTCTCGCCTGCGTTTCTTAAGCGTCGTTCGCGACGGAGAGATTATTGAGGAGGCACGTTCGTGTGCGCAGGAGCTTCTTGCCGCTGATCCCGAGCTGAGTGAACACGCCGTGTTGCGACAAGCTCTCAATGACGCTTCAAGCGAAGAGCTCGTGTGGATGGAGCGTAGCTAACGTAGTCTTGAACCATGACTCGAATTATTGCTGGCACTTTGAAAGGACGAATCCTCCAGGTTCCTCCTTCAGGGACTCGGCCGACCTCCGAACGTGTGCGTGAGGCAATTTTTTCGCGTCTCGAACACATGGGTGTCATTGAAGATGCAAGAGTCCTTGATCTGTATGCGGGAAGCGGCGCTTTGGGCTTCGAGGCCGTCTCGCGGGGAGCAGCGTCCCTAACCCTAGTGGACTCATCTGCGGCAGCAATTCGCACTTTAAAGAAGAACCTTCCGCTTGCGCCCGAAGCGTTGATCATTGGCGCAGATGCTTTTTCTGCGGTCTCCAATCGCCTGAGCGGTTCATTTGACCTGGTCTTTATTGATCCACCCTATGACGAGGCAAGCCAGGACGTCACTGAACTCCTCAAAGCCCTGCTTCCTTTGTGTTCTCCAGATGCCTCTATTGTTGTCGAACGATCGACGCGGTCTCCCGAAGTTGAGATTCCAGAGGGATTGATGTGCGAAGACCGCAGAGACTGGGGAGAAACTCGAGTCTTTTTCCTTGCGCCTCCACTTGATGAACAGGACCACGAGAGCGAATGAAAGCCGTTATTCCAGGGAGTTTTGACCCTCTTACGCTGGGGCACCTCGACATCATTACGCGCGCTTCACACATCGCGGATCACTTGATCGTTGCGGTCGGGGTGAACCCGGCTAAGGCCTCGGCAAGCGATATGAAATGTCGGCTTGAAAGCGCTGGTGCGGGGGTCGCTCATCTGCCCAATGTTGAGGTCCTCGCGATGCGCGGATTGCTTGTCGATTTTTGTGCAGAAAATGATGTCGACGTGGTCGTGAAGGGGATTCGCACCAGCGCGGATATGGACTCTGAGATGGCTCAGGCCGTGACGAATAGAGAAATCGGTGGGGTAGAAACGCTGTGGATTCCTACCGATCCTCGCTACCGACATGTCTCATCGTCATTAGTGCGTGAACTTTTTGGCTGGGGAATGGATGTTTCTCGGTATGTTCCTTCCTCAGTTTTGGCCCTGTGGGGAGAAAATAGAGCTGTAGTGTACGCGCACCGAGCAACAGGAGGACACAATGACTGAGACCCACGACGAGCAGGCGGATTCGGCGCAGCAGTGGGAGGACCAGACAGTCTATGGTCCCTCGACCGTCATTGCTGCCTTGGATCGAATCGAAGATCTCCTTGAAGCTGCGCGTTCAGTTCCGCTTTCGGCATCCGTTATGGTGAACCGAGCCGAGCTATTGGATCTTCTTGACCAAGCGCGTGAAGCTCTTCCGGATGATTTGAAGGCTGCGGATGCGGTTGTGGCCGATGCTGACGCTGTGCTGGTGCGCGCTGACTCAGCTGCGGAAACAACGATCGCCGAGGCAAACGCGCGTGCTCGTTCGACGATTGACGAGGCCCGTGAGAAGGCGGACCAGCTGGTTGCCGAGGCTGAAGAACAAGCACAGCGTACCCGTGAAAAGGCCGAAGAAGAAGCAGCTCGAGTTCGCGCGCAGGCACAATCGGATGCGGAAAATACGCTGGCCGATGCAAATGCCCAAGCGGAGCGCTTGATCTCAAGCGAGAACATCAAGCAGATGGCCGAGGAACGTGCACGTGAGATCGTTTCGCAGGCTCGCGCTCAAGAAAAGCAGATGCGTACCGGTGCAGACGACTACGCCTCGGCTTCACTCAGTGAGTTGTCCTCGCTGCTCCAAGAACTCCAACGCCGCACCGATGCCGGTCGGCGCGCCATTGCCGAGCGCAATGGCCGTGATTTGACGAATGTGACTTTAGAACATGAGTGAACGTCCTCTGGAAATTTCCCTTCGCGATCTTTCACGCTCGCCGGGATCGATGCGCGACTATGAGCTGATGTGGGAAGTCCCCGAGGATCTGGGGACCTCCATCATGCGTGTCGCTCCGGGCAGTGAACTTCCTATCGATGTCGCAATCACCTCGGTTGATGATGGTGTTTTGGTACGTGTACACGCAGACGTCGACCTTGAAGGTGAATGCGTACGTTGCCTTGACGAGGTGCATCGTCACCACAGCGTCGATATAGATGAGCTGTTCTTTGAACCCAAAGCTGCCCAGCGCCTTCGCCGGGAAAACGATGAAGAAGCCGATGACTTCCTGACGATCTCGGCAAAAGATACGATCGATATCGAGTCGATTGTGCGCGATGGGATCGTTACTTTGATGGAAGACCGACCACTGTGCAAGCCTGATTGTCAGGGATTGTGCCCGGGGTGTGGAGAAAAATGGGAGGATCTGCCCGAAGACCACGAGCACGTCGTGATTGATCCGCGCCTTGCAGGGCTCGCGGGGCTTTTTGATCAGCTCTCGCACCAGGATGAGAACTGATGGCTCGCCGATCGAAACTCCCGGTTCCGCCGCGCCCTCAAACCGATACCCTGCTTGAAGCATGGGGGACCCCGGTACGCCAAGATCTCTTGGACCTTGCGCTTATCCACCGTTCCTATGCAAACGAGGCAGGGGGCATCGCGCATAACGAGCGTTTGGAGTTCTTGGGAGACTCTGTTCTTTCCATCGTTATTGCCGATGAACTCTTCCATCGCCACGTCGACGTACCTGAATCTGAGCTGTCACGGATGCGTGCCGCAACCGTGTCTCAGGAGCCTCTTGCGCAAGCTGCAAGGCACATCGAATTGGGGGAGTACATTTACCTTGGCCGTGGGGAAAGCACGCACGGAGGACGCGACAAGGACTCGATTCTTTCCGATACCTTTGAGGCTCTCGTTGGAGCAACCTATTTAAGTGTTGGGCTTGAAGGTGCCAGAGAGACGATTTTGCGTCACCTTGGTTTCCTTCTTGTACACGCGGTCGAACGCGCTGCAGAGCAGGATTGGAAGACGACTCTCACAGAGTTTGCTTTCACCCATGATATGGGGGCAGTGACCTACGAGGTCGAGGGCGAAGGCCCCGACCACCAGAGGGTGTTTACCGCGCATGCGCACGTTGCCTCGCGAACTGAGCAGGTTGGCCAGGGCGTCGGATCCTCAAAGAAACATGCTGAAAATGCTGCTGCTGCGGACGCTGTTGCCCGTCTGACCAGGCAGCGCTCGCGGAAGAAAACAGAAGGAGAAGCCCGTGGCTGAAACAGAAGAAGCATTTGAAACTCCCATCCGCGTCATGATCGTCGATGATCATGAGATTGTCCGCCGAGGTATCGCGGAAATTGTCGATCGTGCAGATGACCTTGAAGTCGTTGCAGAAGCTGGAACGGTCCAAGACGCCTTGCGTCGAGCGCAATTGGTCAGTCCTGATGTCATCCTTGTTGATCTTCAACTCCCCGACGGGACTGGGATCGACATCATGGAATCCCTCGGGCAGACAAACCCCGAGATCCGTCCGATCGTTCTGACTTCCTTTGATGATGACGAGGCCTTGGCTGAATCTCTTGCCAAGGGGGCACGTGCCTACGTCCTGAAGACCGTTCGAGGTGCGGAAATCACCGATGTCATTAAGGCCGTGGCACAGGGGCGTATTCTTCTGGATGAGCGCACGCTGACGCGTCGGCGCGCAGATCACGACGATCCGACGGCTGATCTGACTCCTTCGGAACGCAAAGTTTTGGAACTGATCGGGGACGGACTGTCGAACCGAGAGATCGGCGCAAAGCTTGGCGTCGCTGAAAAGACCGTCAAGAACCACATCACGTCGCTGCTCTCGAAGATGGGGTTGCAACGCCGAACCCAAGTAGCAGCGTGGGTTGCCGGCCAGCGCGCCGCCGCTTGGCGTAATTGAAAGCCTTGTTTAGGACAGGGGGATGCGCCAGGTGATCCTGGTGCCTTTCCCCTCTAAACCTGTCCCCAAAGTGAATGTTCCACCGTTCAGACGCGCGCGTTCTGCCATGTTCGCAAGCCCTGAATTTCGCGTGTGTTCGGGGTCGATTCCAACCCCGTCGTCTGCGATGGACACCGTGAGGCTACCTGAATTCGTGTCTCCGTGAAGGTCAACACTGACGGCGCCAGCCGTTGCGTGAGCATGACGGGCAATGTTTGACAGTCCCTCTCGAACGACGGCGACCGCGTCATCGCTTCGTGAGTCATCGACCCTGGAATCCACCAATTCCACGAGGCAGTCTTCGCTCTCTGCTTGCTCGTTGACGGCTTGACCATCAACGGATATCAACAGCGAGGGGGCAAAACCCAAGAAAGAACGCGAGAGCGAGGACTCTCGACGAATACGCTCCACTAGACCCACATTGGAATCTGGTTCACGCAGGTTGTGGACGATCGCGCGGATCTGGCGCACGGCCTCGTCAATGGAAGCCAAGGAGAGGTCAAGGGCGTGAATGACTTCGCTGACCTCAAGCTGCTCTTCGCTGACTTTTTGCTTAGTGGCGTCCAACTGCATTCCCGCAGCAAAGAGCTGCTGAATTGCGAAATCGTGAAGATCCCGACCGATACGGTCACGCTCATCCAACAGTGAGGCGACGTCTTCTGCGTGACGAGCTGAAGCAAGTTCCAAAGCGAGAGCAGCTTGAGCAGCGAGAGACTCAGCGAGGTCAAGTTCGGAATAGTCGAACTCTGGTTTTCCGGGGAGACGGAGCAAAATGAGGACTCCCGCAGGCTTTCCCCTCCCGCGTAGAGGAGCATAAAGCGCAGGTCCGAATTCGGTGAACTCAGGGATACGCATGGTCTGAGCGCGCGCAAGGGAGTCAACGATCATGCCGGTTCCCTCATTGAGCACCGACATTGCGCGGCCCTCGGGTGGGAACATCACGCCGAGAAGACGATCCGCGTGATGCCCATCGGTGATTTCCGCAGCCCACGTGTCTTTAACCGAAGGCAGAACGATGATTGCCGTATCTGCTTGAGAGACCTCGCGAACGGTCTGGGCGATCAGAGTAAGGCCTTCTTCTTCATCCGCGCCTTCAAGCATCGACGTCGTAAGCTGTTGGGAAGCGCGGATCCACCTGGCGCGGCGTCGCGCATCCGCATACAGGTGAGCATTTTCAACAGCAATTCCCGCAGCCGAGGCGAGCGTCTGAACAATGCGTAGCGCGCTGAGTCCAAATCCTCCCATGCGATTGACCAGATACAGGCGGGCGTAGACCTGGCCTTGGAAGGTTACCGAAACGCCGAGGAAATTCTCGAAACCCGGCAGGTTTTCAAGCAGGCTCGGATCGTTCAAAATAACGTAGCCCTCGTCGGTAATACGCTCGACGAGCTCACCGGGAAGCTGGTCCGGTGAAGCGTTTCCTGTGGGAGCATCGCCGAATTCGACGGACATTGTCGTATCGCCCCACGTGTCGAGAACCGACAATCCTGCGTAGCGCGCACCGGTTAATGCGCATGCACGTTCGACGAAGTTTTCCAGAATTCGCTGGAGATCGAGGCTTGAGGTCACATCGAGTGCAGCCTCGAGAAGTCGAGAGTCGGTCCTCTCCGGGCTCATTGGTCCTCCTGACTCAGTGCCCAACGGAAGTGCTCGTTGTTTTGGGCAAGCTGCTCGAAAGTTCCTCGCGCAATGATCTGCGCTGGGCGCTTGCGAGGATCTCCATTGGGATACCCCATCAGGATAATCTCATCGGCCAGTCGAAGAGCGCTCAAGCGGTGCGTGACAATGAGCAAGCCGCGCTGGTGGGCGCGCTGCGCCAAAGCGCGCATGAGGGCGTCTGCCGATTGGGGGTCCAAATGTTCACTGGCCTCGTCAAGGAGAATGATAGGAGCGGGGGAAGCAAGAGCTCGTGCAACCAAGAGCCTGCGACGCTCTCCACCGGAGACTCCAGTCGCCCCGGCACCGATGAGGGTATCGATCCCTTCAGGTAAAGAGGCACACCACTGCTCGAGGCCGACCGTACTGAGTAAGTCGAGCGCCTGTCGTTTGTCCAGATCCGGGTTTGCGACGCGGAGGTTCTCAAAAATGCTTGTCGCAAAAATATGAGCATCTTCAGCGGTTACTTGGAGAATTGATGAGCTTTCCTCATGGGAAATGTCCATGAGACTCACGCCGTTGAGGGTAAGGTATCCCTCTCGCGGCGGAATGAGACCCGCAAGAGTGTAGAGAAGTGTTGTTTTTCCGATTCCCGATGGGCCCACAATTGCGATGAACCGTCCACGCTCGACTTTGAGGTCGAGTCCTTCAACAAGTTCGGGGCCTCTTGGCCATGCGATCGAGAGGTTTTCAGCGCGCAGAAGCGGGGAGTTCAGCATTTCTTGCGTGATCGCTTCGCTATGCTTTCCCGAGGCCTCGTGGGCGCCTTGCGTGGGGTCAGCTGTTTCTCGGCCAACGTTCTTTGCAGATAGAAGCGCCCTCGGCCCGATGAGTTCATCAATGCGCGCTGCTGCCTGCGCAGAACGCACGAGCTGTGCGACAGCAGAATTCATCTGAGAGGAGGCTTCGAAAGAAGACAGGGGAGTAAGCGCAATAACGGCTAAAGCCACCGCGCTGAGGATTTGAGCATTGACACTGGGGATCCCTACGAGCAAGGCTCCGATAACCGCGAAACCCATCGCTGCTCGATCAATGAACTGAGCCCAAGCGGAGGCACGTGCTGCGCCCTTGCGGGAGGACTCAATACGGTCCTCAGCGCGTTCAAGCTCTGCCTGCGCGCGGCCGGCCAAGCCATTGATCGCTAACTCGTCGTACCCGTCAATAACTGTCACAAGGGCAGTGCTCAAGGACGTACGTGCCTCAATACCTTCGACTTGAGCAGCTCGTTGTGCTCGAGCGGTGACAAGCGGAGCGAGGATGCCCGAAGCGATAAGACACAGTGCCAAGATGACTGCCGCTCCCGGTGACAAAAGCGTCAAGGCGCCGACGGTCCCACAGCCGACAATTGCTGCGACCCCGGCGGGAAGAACAGACTTGACGATGAAATCACCGACTTCGTCAACATCGGAACCGATGCGTGCAAGAAGGTCTCCACGGCGCAGCGAAGTGACGTGACTCAGATCTGCCTGCGCAATTTGGTCATAGAGATGCAGGCGAAGGTGATCCATTCCCTCAAGGGCAACACGATGGGCGACAAGGCGTTGAATGTAACGCAGGAGTGCGCGCGAAACACCGAAAAGGCGCACTGATGTCGCAGCAACGGAAAGGACCAAGACTGGAGGCATCTGGGAAGCTCTCGCAATCAACCATGCAGAAGTGGCGCCAAGCGCAATCGAGGATCCGATGCCCAGACTCGCAAGAAGGAGAGCGCTGATAAAACGCCATTTGTCAACGCGCAGCAAAGAAACAGCCCAGCGCAGGGAAGAACGTTCTTGAGGAGTGAGGATCCGCATGACTACTTCCTTCCTTCCACTTGTTCGAGCTCTTCTTCGTTCATCTGCGCGCTGTGGATCTCAATAACCTGATCTGCTGCCTCGATTAACGCTTGCCTGTGCGCGATAGCGATCACCGTTCGCCCTTGCCCGCGCAGGGTTTCGATAGCGCGGAGAACAACTTCTTCACTGGCGGCATCGAGGTGCGCTGTTGGCTCATCCAAAATAACGATGGGAGTGGCGGCCAGGAGCGCACGCGTCAGGGCAAAACGTTGTCGTTGTCCAACGGACAGACCAATCCCGCCCTGGCCAATTGGGGTTTCCCAGCGACGAGGAAGCGAATCGAGAACGTCACTGAAAGCACATAGAGACGCCGCAGCCTCGAGATCGTCATCTGAGGCGGGGGGGAGCTGTTCGCGCAAAGTTCCAGGGATCAAAGTGGGATGTTGCGGCACCCAGGTGATGGTCATCCACCATTGCTCACGAGTAAGCTCACGCACATTGATATCTGCGGCTGAGTCCTGGTTGCGCAAGCAAATCTCGCCGTGATCCGGATCGATGAGCTGCATCAGCGCATAGATCGTGCTGGTCTTTCCTGCGCCCGACGGCCCGACGAGGACATTGAGTTTGCCTGGAAGGACAAGGGCATTGGCGCAGGCCGGTGCCCACACGCCGCGAGCCGCAATCGAGAGATCGCGGATCACAATCTGTGTCTGGGGCCAGTCAATTGACTCCAGAGAGGAGGGATCCTGTGAATCTTCGCCAGTGACTGCGGGTGTCTCGAGGATTTCAAAGGCTCGCTCAGCTGCAGCGACACCGTTTGCGGATGCATGGAATTGCGCGCCAACCTGTCGAAGAGGTTCAAATACCTCAGGGGCGAGCATGATGACCGCAAGTCCCGTGAAGAGATCGACGTTACCGAAAACCATACGCATACCGACTTCAACGGCGACCAACGCGACGCATAGAGTCGAGAGGAATTCGAGAACGGCGCCCGAGAGGAAGGCGACGCGCAAAGTCCCCATAGTTGCTCGTGTATTTGAGGCGGAAAGCGCGGCCAGATGCTTTCGGGGCGCACCTTCGCGACCTAAAGCACGAAGGGTGGGTAATCCGGCAATAAGATCAAGCATCTGCGCACCGAGCTGTTGCATTGATTCAAGCTTTGCCGAGGACGCATCCTGAGTGAAACGGCCGATTAACGCCATGAAAATGGGAATTAAAGGAACGACGATCGCTGCAATGAAAGCCGACCAAAAATCCAGATAGAGAATCGTCGCCAAGGCGAGGGGTGTGACGGTCGCAGTAAGGACGAGCTGAGGCAGGTAGTCGACAAAGTAGGGGGAGAGATCACTTAAGCCGCGAGTGAGAAGTGTCGAGGCCTCGCTGCCGTTCGTTGCTCGCCAGCGCGGACCTAGTTGTGCGATATGGTCGATGACGCGTGCACGTAACTCGCGGATCGTTCGGTCTGCAGCGCGGTGACCAAGGGCCTCGCGAATCCCGATAATGGCCGCCCGGAGCGCAACGATTACGGCAAGGACGCACAAGGGCATGCGCAGTTGTGCAAGAGTCGCCCCAGAAGTGACCGCGGGGGATAGAGCTGCAGAAAGCGCAAGAGTTTGCGCGATCACAAGAAGCGCCGTCAAAATGCCAAGAATCGAAATGACGATGATGTGGCGACGGGCGCTTCGTGCGTATTTGAGCAGTCGAGGGTCCAGGGGGCGCATTCTTCTATTTTCTTTCCTTTGAGGGGGAGATGCTCGCTGAAAAAACTGGTGGCCCCGGTTTCCCGAGGCCACCAGCTCTGCGGAGATCAGCCCGCGAGGAAATTCTGATCCAGTCTGATCTTGTCGAAGATCAAACCGGTGTCCGTTGACACGTCCTTTGTGGAAACGCGAGAACGGAACTTCCAGTAGGACCACACAGTATAGGCGAGGACCACGGGAACGAGGCACAAGGCCACGATCGACATGACGATCAGCGTTCCCTGAGTCGAGGATGCCTGCTCGATGGTCAGTGAGTAAGCGGGGTTGATACTCGACTTCATCACTGCGGGAGCCATCGCGGAGAAGATCCATGCGACAGCGCCTGCCATTGCGATGCAGGAGAAGAGGAATGCCAATCCTTCACGACGCAGCGCCTTCTGGGAGAAGGCTGCCTGGGCGATCAAGCACAGGGCTGCAACGAGCAGCGGGAGCCATGCGAAGACATTCGTCGAGTATACGAATTGTCCCCAGATGACCCAGATTGCTGCCAGAGCGGTGGCCACGACAGAAGCGGGAGCAGCAAATGTGTTTGCTCGCTCGCGCAAGTCGCCCTCGGTCTTGAGTGCGAGGAACTGTGCACCGTGTGCCAAGCACAGGGCAACCAGGACGACTCCGCCAAGGAGCGTGTAGGGGGTGAGAAGAGAGAAGAAGCCGCCGGTGAGCTGGTGAACAGCCGTTGCCAAAGATGCCGGAACATCCTCGGGGGCAACCACCGTATTGGTGCCGTGGGTGACAACTTCGATCTTCATTCCCTGCACCAGGTTGGCGAAGGCAACACCGAAGAGGAGCGGAACGAGGAGAGCCGATACAGCGTGGGTGCGATCCCAGACGCTGCGCCACTTCTCGGACTTGATCTTCGAACGCCATTCAACTGCGCACACGCGCACGATCAGGGCGAGGAGGATCAGGAAGAGTGCCAAGTACATTCCGGAGAACATCGTGGCGTACCACTCGGGGAACGCTGCGAAGGTCGCTCCACCGGCGGTGAGAAGCCACACTTCATTGCCATCCCAGTGGGGGCCGATGGTGCGCAGCGCCTGAGTGCGCTCGCGATCGTCGCGGGCGAGGAATCCTTGGAGCATTCCAACGCCATAGTCGAAGCCCTCGAGAACCAGGTACATGGTCCACAGAACGGCGATGAGGATAAACCACAAAATACTTAGTGTCATGGGTCTTCCTTTCCTCAGTACCCGAAGGAGAGTGCGCCAGCGGTCGCTTCCTCATCGGATGCGTCCTTGGAGCGGGAGTGGAGGCCTTCGGCGGCGTAGCGCTTCATGAGGATGAACCAAATGACGCCGAGGACTGCGTAAACGATCGTGAAGACAACCATCGAGAAGAGAACCTGCCAAGCAGGGACAGCGCTGGAGACCCCAGCGGAAGTCATCATCATGACCGAGCCGATGGGATCGCCGCTTTCAAGTCCTGCGAGGTTAGGAACAACAACCCAAGGCTGACGTCCCATTTCAGTGAAGATCCAACCGAAGGATGCAGCCAGGAAGGGCATCGGGATGGAGACGATTGCGAAAGTTCCCAATGCCTTCGACGCAGAAACCTGTCCCTTGCGCGTTGCCCACAGGCCCCACAGTGCCAAGAGAGCTGAGAAAGCACCCAGGCCGATCATGATGCGGAAGGACCAGAAGGTCACCATCTGCGGGGGACGGAAATCATATTGGGAGGCATCGCCGTAGGTCTTGACGAAGTCTGCATTCGAGTTCAGGAGTTCGACCATGCGCTTTTGCTCGTCGGCAACGCCCTTGACGTTGGCCGAGAAAGAATTGTGCGACATGAAGGCGGCAACGCCGGGAACTTCGATGAACTTGGTGGGCTGAGCGCCATCCTCACCCAGCGGGCATTCGCCGAACTGTGCAACGGTGAATGCTGCGCCTTGGGTATCGACACAGACGCCTTCTGCAGCTGCCATCTTCATCGGCTGAATCTCGACCAGTTCCTGGCCTTGGAAGTGGCCGGTTGCTGCGGTTCCGATTCCGCCGATCAGGATGACGGCGAGACCGAAGCGCGCGATCGGGCGCCACATGCGTGCGGCTTCCTTTGCACCTTCTTCACCACCGAGGCGCTTCGCCCGAGTCATCCACCACACGGAAAGACCAGCAACGAAAGTGCCGGCAACGAGCCATGCGGAGGTAATAACGTGGGTGTACTCCCACACAAGAACCGGGTTGGCGACAACTTTGAGGAAGCCCGCGGCTCCATCCAGTTCTGCGCGCCCGGTTTCGGGGTTGAATCGTGCGCCCACGGGGTGTTGCATCCAGGAGTTTGCTCCGAGGATCCACAGGGCGGAGATCATGGTTCCGATCGAGGCCAACCAAATGCAGGCAAGGTGCCAGCCCTTGGAGAGGCGTCCCCAACCGAAGATCCACAGTCCCAGGAAGGTTGATTCGAGGAAGAAGGCCAGAAGGGCCTCGACTGCGAGCGGAGCGCCGAAGATATCGCCAACGTAGCGGGAGTACTCCGACCAGTTCATGCCGAATTGGAATTCCTGCACGATACCGGTGGCGACGCCGAGGGCGAAGTTGATCAAGAGCAACTTGCCGAAGAAACGGGTTGCCTGGAGCCATTCCTCTTTACCGGTCTTGTGCCACACGGTCTGCATAATTGCGACCAGGAGCGACAGACCGATGGTGAGAGGAACCAAGACGAAGTGGTAAACGGTCAGGATGCCGAATTGCCATCGTCCCAGTGTCAGCGCATCGAGTGCTGCTGGAGCAAAGGTCATGGTCATAGTCCTGTCTCAGGGAAATTGTGTTCAGGGTGTGTCATAAGTTCGTCACAGCTGTGGCAAAACTTTGACGACGTTGTGTCAACAAATATAGAACGCAACCGTCTAAAATGCTGCTTTTCTGAATAATCAGGGCACTGTGTCGTTTTCTTCAGCGGTGCTATGGATGGCACATTGAGCTCGGCGCGAACCGCCGGATGGCAGCTCAAGCATGCCTGCACACCCTATGAGACAATGGAGAAGACGAAATGGTTGGAGCGCACTCTCTGACCGTCACAGTGCATGTTTTCATGAAAACGCGCATGCCTGTGGTCGCCCCAGGCGACTTCGAAGAGACTTCCGCTTAAACGCGTGTAAATACAGACCCAGCAGTGCGAGCTCGGTCAACATACTGACATTGTGAAAGAAGAGGCCATGCCTGAAACGCCAGCAGCAACCCTGCTTTTCCAGGCTCCGACATTCCAGGAACCGACTTTTTCTGCACCGCCAAGTGCACCTCAGCAAGAAAGTGAAGAAAAACCTCAGCGCCGTTCCCGCACCCGTGCGGCGCGAAGTGAAGAAAGTACTGAGGAAACGACGCCGAAGAAGCGTACTCGTACGCGCAAGAAGGTAACCGAGGAAGAAGCTTCCGTCGAACCCGCGCAGACGAAGCGTCGTCGTACCAAGCGTAAGGAAACGGAAGAAGAAGCTCCGGCCTCGGAAAAAGAGTCGGTAACGCAGAGCGCACAATCTTCGGAAAACGAAGAAAGCGCAGAAGGTGGCGAAGAAACAAGTCGTCGCCGTCGCCGCCGCCGTGTACGCGCATCCGAAACTCAAGACGTTAACGATGAAGTTCAGGCTCTTAAGGGGTCGACGCGTCTGGAAGCAAAGAAACAGCGCCGTAAGGAAGGGCGCCGCGAAGGACGTCGTCATCATCGCATCACCGAGTCCGAGTTCTTGGCTCGACGCGAATCTGTGAACCGCAAGATGGTCATTCGTGACCAAGGTGGACTCGATCAGATCGCGATCATCGAAGACGATCTTTTGGTTGAGCACTATGTTGCGCGCCGTACCCAAAAGACTGCCGTCGGCAATATCTATATGGGACGCGTTCAAAATGTTCTTCCCTCGATGGAGGCTGCCTTCGTTGACATCGGCAAGGGGCGCAATGCGGTCCTGTATGCAGGTGAAGTCAATTGGGATGCTGTTGGCTTGGAAGGAAAACCTCGCCGCATTGAGTCTGCTCTCAAACCGGGCGATCCTGTCCTTGTCCAGGTGACGAAGGATCCCATCGGGCATAAGGGTGCGCGTCTGACCAGTCAGATCACCTTGGCGGGGCGCTACCTGGTTTTGATTCCCGGTGGTTCCATGATGGGTATTTCCCGCAAGCTCCCCGAACGCGAGCGCATTCGCTTGAAGAAGATCCTCAAGCAGGTCGTCCCTGATTCTGCGGGCGTGATTGTTCGTACGGCTGCGGAAGGTGCAAGTGAAGAACAGATCCGCGATGACGTTCGTCGTCTGAGCAAGCAGTGGGACGATATTGAGTCCAAGCTTTCCTCGACGAAGAATGCGCCGGTCCTTCTGCGTGGTGAACCTGAGCTTGCTGTCCGCGTGGTTCGTGACATCTTCAATGAGGACTTCTCCGAACTCATCATTGAAGGTCATGAGACCTATGAGACGGTGAAATCTTATGTTGATGAGCTTTCGCCCGAGCTTTCCGACCGAGTTCATAAGTGGGTCGGAACTGAGGATGCTTTCCATGCCTACCGCGTGGATGAGCA